>Ga0180438_10009533_pt1 | contig 12077 bp, 11 predicted proteins | sample SS_ome_12_FD_132455 | JGI IMG/M metagenome (GOLD analysis project Ga0180438, IMG submission 132455) | Hypersaline lake sediment archaeal communities from the Salton Sea, California, USA - SS_3_D_2 metaG | ecosystem: Environmental > Aquatic > Non-marine Saline and Alkaline > Hypersaline >...
TGTTCTCCAAATCGAACATCTCTTAATAAAGCTTTTAAATCTCCAATTTGAACTTGTGAGTTAACGACACCTAATTCAACTAATTCGTTATAAATTTTTTGTGCTTGAGGACTATTGTCACCTAGTTTTAATAAACCTGAAACATCAATTCCTTGTTGAAACGCTTTTGCAAATAATTTTGGGTTTTCAAATAAAACTCCATTGGCTCCAGCAAAAGCACCCGCACTTAAAAAGTTTCGTATGTGAGTTGGGATTGATAAAACTGTTTTTGCTAATTGTGATATTCCTTTTGGAACTAATAATAAATTTCTATAAAACCAACTAACGGCTTTTTCAGCTCCACTAGCTGCTTCTCTTCCTCTAACAAATGCTGATAAACCACTAGCAATATCGTTCGCATTTTTTATACCATCGGCAATTTCTCTAGTTGTCCATTTACCTTGTAAAGGATTGTTAAAATTTTTCATACCAGGTAATAGAGAAATTACATCATCCATTTCTACTAATTCTATACCAGTATCTGCTTGCCTAACTGCTTGTTTAGCAGCTTCTTCATTGGCCCAGAAAAATCCTCGGCCACCTTTAGCAATGACATCATCATTTTTAAGAGCAACATCATCTAAATAAGCTAAAGTTCGACTAACAGCTGATAAATTAGTTATGGCATTAAAGATTGAATATCTTGGATCTTGTATTTCACCAAACAATTCTCTAAATACTTTAGAACCTTTTCCAGCTAATTTTTCAAATGATTTAGTTGTTTGACCATCTAAAGTTTTATTAATGTAAGTAAAATCTGGCAACATTCCTGGTTTCTTTTTTCTCTCTACTTGATCTAAAATATCATCAACTATAGATCTTGCTTGTTCAACATACTCGGTACTATCCTGATCAAAAGGTGTTTTTCTTGTTTTATCGTTTTTAGCAATATATCGTCTAAATAAATTAACGGCTTTAGTATAAGCTTCATCCGTTGGCTTATAACTTCTGAACAAATTAAATAAACCACTTTTATGTTCATAAATTTTATAGGTTGTGCCTACCCAAGATTGAATTCTTTCTTTTAAAATTTCCTGTAAATCTTTAGTGCTTTTTTTAACATTGACACCTAGTTTTAAATTTCTATCTAAGACATCAACTAAACCAGTCATTTCTAATCTTGCTTCGTTTAGACTAGTTACAATATTTTGTTGTTCAACTTCAGTCATGTTTTTTGCTTTCATGTCATCAACAATTTCATCTATTTGTTTACCTGATATACCTTTTCTTAAATCACCACCAAACAAAGCATCATTTAATTTTTTAAGAAATTGTTCTCTTTCACTTCTAACAGATTTATCAAAAACACTTTGAATGTCTGGAAACATTTTATCCGTTATTTTAGTTATTTGATTAACGATTTGTTTAGCTCGATTTATATCTTTAGATTTTAGACCTTGTTTTCTCATCTCAGATAAAAAAACTTCTTGTGGTAAATCTCCTCTTGGTCTAAAAGGTGCACCTACATATCTATCAATCCATCGATAAAATTTATTATCACTATAAGCAAGTTCCGCGCCTCGCGTTGCGAGTGCCTTTGCTCCTTTACCAGCGCCAGCAACAAAAGGTGTAATGAATAAAGATTCAGAACCAAACTTAACTCTATTTAAAAGTTTTCTAATAGCATCAGGTCGTCCTTCTAAATATTCATCTCGATCTAAATCAGTTGGTCCACCTAATAGATCACCAAAAGTTCCAATCTCTTCAACGTCAGCAACAAAAGCTTCACCTGCAGCACCACCAAAAACACCGGCAGCAAATTTTTGATAACCGGCTTTTCTATTTAGTTCTTTGGCTCTTCTTGAAGAAGCCATTAAATTTTTTGATTTTAAATTAGCGTAAGTACCAGCTCTTTTAGCTTTTAATGCTTTATCAGCAAGTTTAGTTGCTGCCCTGAAACCGGCAGCGCCTGGTATACCAATGGAAACTAAAGCTTCGGTTAATTTACCAATCGCTCGATCATCAGCAACTTCTTCAAAAGGATTTATTTTATCAAAAAATTTTTCAACTTCAGCAGCTTTATTGCTGTCAAGTCCAAGATCAATTAATTCTGCAGCTAAAGAAACAATACCTTCAGGAACTTTAATTATACCTGAAGCAATACCTGCAGCCGTAGCAGTGTACCAGCTGGTATCATTATTTTCTTCTGCTGGAATTAGAGGTACGAATTCCGCCATTTAGCCTCCTATGCTCCAGTTATATCCGTATATCCTGGAATATCTTTCTCTGCTGGTTTTGGTGGTCTCATATAATAAGAAGGTGTCAATGGTTTTATTTCTTCCTTTTTTTCTTTTGGTTCTGTTGGCTCAGGCAGCTTGACTCCTTCTTCTGGTTTTAATTCAGCCATAGAAACTACTTCAAAACCAAGCACTCCTTCTGGAGATCTTGTTAATTTTTTAATTTGTCCTGTAGTTACATCAAAAAAATATTTATTAACTTTAGACTTATTCAAATCAGCAAATTTTTTAGCTTGTTTTGGATCAGTTAAATCTACATCAATAGTTCCACCTATCTGCGATACACCAACTGTGTCAGCGAGTTTTTCTCTAATACCACCTATTTTTTCATAAGCATAACGATTTCTACCTTTATTCATATCCTTATCATATTCTTCTTCAGCATACTCCATAGCACGTTCTTCACCTAGTTCACCTAATCTTGCTGCTGTTTCTTGTGCGGCAATTTTTTGTCTCGCTGCTAGTTCTTCTCTTAATAATTCTCTTTTACCTTCTTGTTCAATAGCAGCTTGCTCTCCTGCTAGTCTAATGTTTCTTAATGCTTTTTCTTTTTCAGCAACATCAGTTATTAACTGTTCCGTTGGTGCTTTAGCAGCGGCAACTAAAGTACCTACTGTTCCACCAGTTGGTCTTTGTGTTGCGACCGCAGGACCATAAGATAATAAAAATTTAGTTAAAGGATCCATACCTTGATCTGGACCTAAGCCAGCAGCTTTCGTAAGTCTTTCAACATAGTCACCATCAGCATAGTTTCTTCTTTCCACATTGGCCATGATGCCGGTGCCAACAGCACCACCTTTTTTAAACATAGGTCTTTTAAAAATTATACTCATATTATCTAAATGCTCTATATATTCCTGCTAAGGTTGCTCCAGCTCCAATAGCTGATTGTAAAGCGGTTGGTGATGGAGTGATTGTTTGTTGAACTCCAACTCCAGGATAACCAGAAATTAATCCCATAATACCTGTACCATACTGTTGAGCAGTTTGTAATGGTTGAAATGCTTGCTGTTGTGCTAACTGTTGTTGCGCTTGAAGTTGTGCTTGACTTCTTGCTTCTTGCGCTCCACCTAATGTTGTTAACGCACCAATCTGTTGACCTAAAAATTGAGGAGCTGCTTGAGCTAATCCTAATTGTTGAGTAAATTGTCTTTGTGCTAAATCTTGTGCTTGAGTAAATCCTTCTTGTAACATCGATGCTTGTAATGCTGCTCTGTTTCTATCTGCTTCTGATAAATAAACAGCTCTCTGCACACCTTCTCGACCGCCACCATAAGCCCCAGCACCAATTGCTTGGGCTGCTAATGCTGGCAAACCTCTTTGAGTTTGAACATCAAATTCTCTAAGTGTAGCACCAATAACATCTTGCTGATACGGTGACATGTAAGCTTGATAAGCAGTTGGTCCTGTTGCAGCAGCTGCTGCTTGTAAATAAGGTTGATAACCACCTAAACCTGTTGCTAACTGTTCTGCTTGTGTTGTTAATGCACCCGGTCCAGCTACAAATTGTGGTCCATATAATTGTGATACATCTAAACCTTTAAGACCACCAATCGCTGTTTCTAATTGACTTAAATAAGTTTTTGCTGGTGCTTCTAAAAATTCTGGTAATGCTTGTCTTACTGTTTGAATATCAGCCATTATACTTTTCCTCCTTTTTCTAGAGTCTTCATTAACATATACATTTTTTTAGCACCTTTATCAACATTCCCGTCTCCCGCTCCTCGCACCGCGTCGGCTGTAAAAACAAATTCATTGTTAGATAACATTGCTGGAATATCATCTTCTTTTTCTTTAAGACCAATAGGAGGTACAAAGCCACCTTTTTCTCTATAATCTAATTCTTTAACACCTGCTTGATTTTTTCTAACAGGAACATCCATTATCCCACCTTTAGCCGCACTATTTCTTGGTCCATATTTTTGTCTATATAAATAGTCTTCATATTCTCGTCTCATTTCTTCATAAGTTCCTAATTCGTTTCTTTTACTTTTTTCTTTAAAGTATTCTTCTGGAGTCATAATACGACCACCATTGGCCATTAGAGGCATACCTAATGTATTATATAGTTCTAAAAGACCTGATAAACCAAGTTCAGCTTTTAAAAGATCTGGTCCACCTAATTTTTCTACAAGTCTTTCAATAATACTTCTTTTTTTCATACCACCGGCTTCATAGTTAACTCTGCCACCTTCAAATTTTTTAGATCTAACAAAAGCTTCAATAAGTGGATCAAAACCATAATATGGTACATTTTCGCCTGTGATGTCGACATAGTCAGACATTCCAGCACCTTCATCAAAACGGATAAATTTTCCTTCATTATCAATAATACCAGATGCTTTAATATCTTTTTCAATTGCACCACCTATAAAATCTTCTGAATCTCTTACATAATACTTACCAAACTGATCCTTTGGATCAAGAATTCCTTCTTCTGCTAATTCCTCAAGAGCCTTTTTACCTTTTTTAGTTTTTGGTTTTAATACAATATCTAAAGATGCTCCTGAATCGTCTGCATAATCTGCAAATGTTTCTATTTCTACATCGTCAGTTATTTTATCTAAATAGTTTCGACCTTTTCTAACTACGTCTTTACCAAATTTTTTTGCTAAATTTAAAAGTCCACCAATAGGACTTCCAAATTTTAAGTTTACTCTAGTGATACCGCCTCCTGCTCTATATTCTCTAGTGTTTTCTGCAACAAAAGTTTCTACTTCTTGTTCACTTGCATCAGGATTAACTCTTTTATAACTTGATCTTAAATAACCTGCTAAAGCTTCAGGATCTCTTTGTAGTCCTTGAATCTCTTCGTCAGATAAACCTGATTGCGATAATAAACTTAATGCTGCGCCACCAAGACCAACAGCTGCAGTTTTTCCTAAGTCACTTTTAAAAAATTTAGATAAAACACCACCTGATCTTGGATCATATTCTCCCATGGGTGTGCCTTGAAAAAGTTGCCTTGCTTGTAAAACACCTGGTATATTACCAAAACTAAATCCAGACATACCTGCTCTTTGTAAAGGTCCTAAAGCACCACCGCCAAGATAGTATAAACCCGCTGCACCTAAAGCAGCTTTACCTACATCTGATTTAACTACGTCTTTTACACCTTTGAATGCTTTTTTAACTAAACTTCCTAGACCATATTTTTGTCTTGCTATTCCACCTTTATTCATACTGTCTCTAGCTATGTCTTGTAGTAGATCACGTTCATCTTCGGTTAGTTGCTGTAAAGGTCTACCAAAAATATTTAAAGCTATATCATTTAAATCAGCTAGGGGATCTGGCGCTGATGCCATTAATTTTTGTTCACGAGAAAGATCTGGTTCTTGACTAGGTAATCTAGATTCAGGTGTTTTTAAAATTTGATCAATCATTTGTTGTTCCTCAAAAGATAGTTCTTTATAAGGTTTACCTATAATAGCGATTGAATATTTATCTCGCAGGGATAAAGGACCTGCGGGTCCACCAACATAATTCGATGCCATTTGTGGATTAATATTACCTTCATATTTAATGGATGGAGCACCAGCATCTAAAGAGGCAATCCCTTTACCGCCTGCATAATATAGTTGTCTGTACATTTGTCCTCTTGATATTGTCATAATTTAATTAAATAAGGCAGGCGTAGAATCCTGAATTTTACTACTTTATTTGATTTTTTTAACTTCGTCAATGGTTTTAGTAGGTTGCTCAAAATCAATATAATCCATTAATTTACCTCTAAACTGATACTCACCAACGTGACTAATATCATCTGCGATATAAGCATAGGATTTACCACCCATTTCTGACCATAATTTGCAAAAACCAAAGTCTTCGCCAAAGTATTTTTTAGTAGTTGGTTCATGAATTGTATCAAAAAAATTATACATAAAGGGATGTTCTTTAGCAATACCATTAACAATAGTAGGTTGGTTAATCTTTAATTCAGGATAATGTTTTATCATTTTTTCAAATACATCTCGTTTAAATAAAGTACAACCAGTAGGGACATGACTTAATTCCATAAGCCCTGGTTTATCAAAAGTAATATGAGTACCCGTATGGTTCTCTGCTTTGATAGGATAGATATAACCAGCGCGCATTAAATCATCTTTGCTTTTAATTTTACCTTCTTGTATTTTTTTCCAAATAGTATCCCAATTAATATGTTTCATGGGATAAGGACAAGCAATAACATCTTTGTCAAATTGCAGCATTTTCCAAATTGTTTCAAAATCAAAATCAATATCAGAGTCAATGAACAATAAATGAGTGTATTTAATATCTTCTGCTGCTAACATATTAGCCACACATAGGTTTCGACCCTGTGTTACTAAGGATGATTTTAATAAAGAAAAACTACAGATAATATTATTCCGCATACATTGTTGTTGAAATTTAAGTAAGGCTTGAGCATAGTGAATTGAAACTTCACTATGAACAGGTGTAGCAACCCATATTTTATACAATGCTTTACTAACATCAATTTTAATTGATTGATTTTTATTGAACCAAATAGGCTTAATGTTTTCTTGCATTTAATGCTCCTTGTAAAAACTTATTCCAGTTCCCCGCTACTCGTTTCCAATTATAAAAATGATTAATATATTGTACCTGTGATTTAAGATGTTGTTTAACACCTTCATTATGAATATGTGTTGATGCTTGATCAATAACGTCAGCGAAGGTTTGGGCTAAACGACGATAGTTATTATCATAAGGTACATAGACACCATATTCAGCGCAAGTTTCATACAGAGCGCCATAATTGGTAACAATCGTATAAAGACCTGCGGCCATAGATTCTAAAGCCGAAATACAAAATGTTTCTTCCCAAATCGATGGATAAACAAACATGTCATAGTCTTTTAAATGTTCTTTAATGTATTCATTAGGTTTGTAACCAATGTAATTAACATTCGGTAATTCTTTTGCTTGAGCATATAAGGGTTCAAAGGTTTTATCGTTTGCGGCTTTAAAGGCATCACCATAAACTTGTGTTGATGAATAAACATCTAAAACAACGTCTGTTTTAACTAGTTGCATAGCTCCTAATAAAACAGCTAAACCTCGCCAAGGTGTTGGTTGATGAATAATTCTAATTTGTTTATTTGGTTTATCAATATTACGCGGGGTAATATTATCAATACCATTTTTAATAACTAAACAACGACCGGTTGGTAGATCATAAACTTTTCTAAAGTTTTCATAATTCCAATGTGAATTAAAAACATACCAATCATATTTATGATGGTTATTTTTATCCTTAAACCAAGGCATTAAATTTTGTTGATCATAAGAATTTTTTTGCCATAAGATATTTAACTTGGTTGGATGTAAAGGTATTTTTTCAGGTACAGAAGTTGTAATCTGAACCTGATCTAATAATTTATTATCTACATATTTATATAGATATTCTAATTGTAACTCGGTACCACCTCGTGGATTCATTTCTTTTTCATTGCTGCACTTAGAACTTCTAAACCTTTCGGATCAATGGTCACTGTTAAATCTTGGGCTAAATCTTCTAAAGCATGTTGCTGTAGAAATTCTTCTTTAGTTGCATAAGTTTTACCGGTAGACTTACTTCTAAATGTTTCTTTCGTTTTAGTTTTTACTTTTATTATACTATCCATTCTGATCTTCTCTACTTATTTCCAGTATCGATATTGTTGCAGTTATACCAGATGTAGTTGAAGATTCAATAGCTAGTACGTCGCTTTCTTCAAGAATAATAGGTCCTTTAGCCACATTACAAATGGTTGGACCACTAACAGAAGCATAGGCAACTAAATAACTAGTAGTCGCTGAACTATCTGTAATATGTGTCTTAACAATTTTACTACCAGATTCATTAGTTAATTGTACATTTTGAATAATAGCATTGGAATTAGATGGACACGTATAAACAGTTACCGCGTTAGTGGTATTAGGGTCATAGAATGCGTTTTTATAAAAATTAGCCATTAGTTTTGTGTATATAATATGTTTAGAGAAGCAGATACATTAAAACTCACAGCAGCAGAACTAGATTCAGCTCTAAACTCTATATCTGTTTTCTCGGTTAATTTAAGTGGAAAACTATAATCTTGTAAATGATTTCCACTATTTATAGTTATGACTTCTTTTGTATTAAAGACTCCACCAAAAGGTCTTGCAACTAAAAAAGTTGTTAGGATAGCAGGAGTCGCTGATGCTGTACCTGTTGAAATATTTGTTTGATAAACATAAGCAGTGTAACCCGCAGGTACTGTCCAAAAACATTGTAATGTTTGATTACTACCATCTCCATTAATTATTGTATAAATATTTGCAGGTACTCCTGCTGTAACAGTTCCTGTGCCTACATAAATATTTCCAGCATTTGCTCCACCTGATCCTGCTGTTAGAACTATGGCTCTGTTCATTCTAATATAGGTATTAACGGTAGTAACTGCTGTTTGACCATTTAAAGTTATAGTTTCACTAGCTTCATTATAACTTGCATCTAATCCAAAAATTTCAACAGTTCTTGCGCCTGTTCCAGCAGAGGTATCATTTACATTCGAACTTGATACTGTCATAGTTGATGCACTTGGTGGATAAGAGTAAAGTCCTCCTTGTTGCCAAATAGTTTCTACACTATTTCCAACACTAGCATTTGTTCCAAATTTATAAATTTGTTTATAGCTAGGAGATAAAGCTCCACTAGAAACATCAAGATCAAAAGGACTTTGAAAGTTTACATTATTACAACCAGACATTAACAACCCATCCTTATATTAAACCAAGTAAATCTTTGTAATTCTTGTTTAAGTTCATCTTGAAAAGAAAAGTTTAATTGTAATTTTTGTGAATCTAAGGCCTCAATTAGTTGAGCATGAGCATTGGTACCAGGACGCTCTAAAACACTAGGTTCTGGAAAAGTAACATTAATTTTTGCCATTATCTTCTACCACCTGCTTGAATATCTAGTCTTAAAGTACCATAACGCCAGTTTTCATTAACTGCATCATTTTCAATTTTTAAACTTACTAATCGACCTCTGACTCTCGTACTAACAAAATTAGTCGTAGTATTAACAGTAAAAGGACCGGTAATCAATGGACCATTACTATCACTTTGCTCGGTTTGAGCAGGATAATTTCTAAAGAATAAAGTTACTTTAGCATTACCGGCTAAGTTTTTAAAATCAGGGATAAATCTTGAGACACGCATAATATTTTCACCATTACCATTTAAACCTTGTTCAACGGATATATCATAGTCCCCTGATTGAATATAAGCTGGAATCGCTGTAGCATTACCTGCCGCATCAAGTTCATTATCTCCTGTTTCATGAGCATAATAAGTAGTAGCCCCAACAGCATTAGTTATACCATTAACCGTTGGAAACGTTGGCACAGCAGTGGTGTTGTATTTAGTGGCATAGGGTAAACTGTAAGTCTGAGCATCTTGATAAGTTGTTCTAGATAGTGAACCCGTTGTCCAAGTTTGATCAACAAAGTTATAAACAACATTTCGATTAATTTGTTGCGAGCCACTCGCTGCATAGTACCAACCGACTTCATTATAAAGTGAATTATGATAACCATAACAAATTTGATTAGCATCATAGTTAATACCTAAATTATCGCCTTGAGTTGTAAAAACAAAATCTTCAACTAAAGAACTTAATTGTTTAACGGTGCCATCAAACATAAAGAAGCCACCACCAAAACCCATCCAGAAAACTGCACCTTGAGCATAGACCATAGCATGTTGACCTAAACAACCACAGTTACTACCAACTTGTCTAACGGAAAAAGTAAAAGGTGGACCAACGAATTGAATAGTATAAGCCGCTTGATCGGTTAAAACTAAAATATAATCTTTACCTTGCACCGCGCCAATGATTTCATTACCTTGGTCAATTCTAAAAGTACCCGCTGTATTTGTTGCTGTTGGTTGATAAGTATTAAAATCTTCTTGATTTGAAAAACGAATAAACATGGGATCTTGTGTTGAAGAACTACCAATCGTTGTTTCCGTACCTAAATGAAATAAATGTCGATCTCGATCTGATACAATAGTCATAATTGACGCCGTTGGCGCACCGGTCATAACCGTTGCTCGCGTCTCGAGACGCGCAGCGCCTACAGGTGTCCAGGTAAACGTTTTACCATTTTTAATAGTAGCAACTAAAATTTGTCCAAAGTTATCTAGTGACCAAGAAGCTGGAGCTAGGATTACGTTTGAAGTTGAACGTTCTGTTCCCCATTCTTCTTCACCCCAAGCACCTGTACCCCAACCATAAGCAGGAGTTTGAAATGCGGGACCTGGTGTAACATAACGATTAATTGTTGCACTTCCTTGAGCTGTCATACCTGTGCCTGTTTCAGTTGAAGGCATGGTAATAGTAAAAGTTGAAGCAGTCGGAACTGAGATAACTTCAAAAGCATTTGTTTCAAAATCAGCAGTCGTATAACCAGTGACTCCACCTCCAGGTAAAGTAACGGAACCTGATTTAAAAATAAATAAATCACCAATAGAGACATTGTGTGCAGTTAGATTAACGGTAACGGTAGCAGAACCATTTGTTGAGGTAAAGGTTGCTCCGGTTTGATCAGCTTCAATAGGAGTAATATCATAAAAAGCACTTTCGTAATAAATGATTAAAAGTTTAGAAGTACCAATGGCAGCATATTTTCTACCTTCTAAATCAGTCCATGAATGCTGCTCTCGCGCTGGACCGACTAAAGTTGTTGAAACGAGTTGCTGCCAACCACCTATCTTCTCAGGTTGACCATACCTAAATCTAACATTATCTCCATCAATCCATTGACCTTCAGCACCTGAAGCGGTTTCTTGTTTATTGAATCCTGGTCTAAATTGTATCTTCTGTAATGGCATAGGCGCCTATTATACATAGATTAAATTAGAAATAAACTGTATTTTTAATATTTTAAAACCCCATCACCTGATCCCAAAGAACCTTTTGGTAAAATATTGAAAGCCATAGAATATCTATTTTTATTAGAATGATTATAACCAATTCTATGTCTAAGATTTGATGGAAATATAATTAAATCACCTTTTTTTACAGATTGAGACCAGAGTTGAGAATTCAAAGGATTATATCTTTTTACAGGAGGTTCAAAACTTGTATCTAAATAATTTGATGAAAAATTTATATAAAATTCATCTTTAATAGTACCATGCGGGTAATAACAAGCACTTAACCAAAAATTGTTATGTACATGAAAAGCGGATGTAGTATTTGGTGGTGAATAAGTTGCCCAACCGTTTACAATTCTATGTTTTATATTTAATTCAAAAAAATTATCAATACTATCTTGAACGTGTTTAGAGACTTCTTTTAATATTTTTTTTCCTGATGGTATAGTTTTTAATATATTCATAGGATCACTTATATATGTTTTATAAACAGGGTAGTTATCTGCAAGTTTATATTTTAAGTCTTTTAATTCTTCTAATATTAAATCATGATTTAAATCAATATCTTCTACATATGCATAACCTTTAGCAAATATTAATTGTCCTGTTTTTTTCATTTTAATTTGTCAAAATCAAATACTATAGAATATCTATAATCATCTATGCCTTTAAACAAATGACTTGGAAGATTACTTATAGAGTGTTTAATTTTACCATTAAAGACTAATAAAGAATTTTCAATAGCAGGAATAATTATTTGTTCATTAGTTAAAATTGTTCCATAGTGTGGATATTTACTTTTTAAATAATAAACACAAGTTAAAAAAGATTTATGAGAATGAACACCATAATTATTAACAGAAGTTGATATATTAGCCCAAGATTTAAATAAAA
>Ga0180438_10009534_pt1 | contig 12077 bp, 12 predicted proteins | sample SS_ome_12_FD_132455 | JGI IMG/M metagenome (GOLD analysis project Ga0180438, IMG submission 132455) | Hypersaline lake sediment archaeal communities from the Salton Sea, California, USA - SS_3_D_2 metaG | ecosystem: Environmental > Aquatic > Non-marine Saline and Alkaline > Hypersaline >...
GGTACTCAAATAGATGCCTTCGGCGACACATTGATAAAACAAATTCCCTTGTCCACTTTTGGATGCAAACCCAACTACTTCAATATTGTCATCATTGGAAATTTCTAGGGCACTACATGCTTTAATCTCATTAAATTTGCTGTTATTAAATTCAAAGCCAGCTTGGGTGCAATTGGAAGCTTGACTATTTTGTAAGATAGCTTTTTTTGTATAATGAGCAACGAGACCTTTGGCACAACTATCCAAAATACAGTCTTTGATCCTACAATTTTTAATCTCAGATCCATCTGCACCATCTAGATATATACCGGCTTGTAAATCCATAACGGTAACATCTTCAATCTTAATTAATGCTGCTCCTGGTTCAACATAAATACCGGCAGCCATGTTTGTTGTTACGCCAGAGCCTCGAATTGTTCCATTAATGATAGATATATTTTTATACCCACTTTTTACTGTAATCAACGAAGTGGTATCAAGGGTTGAATAAACTTGGAACTTATTTAAATCTAACACAACATCATCGGCTGCAATAGTGATATTGCCTTCAATATTTTTACCTAATACAAAAGATCCAGACTCGGATATAGTTTCAGCTGCATTTTCTATTGCTCCAATAGAATAGCGAACCTCATTTAATACTTCTCCCGTTTTTTCTAAAAGATCAATAGTTCTATCGCCCAATGCGGGAGATACAAAGTTTCGTTCAAAGCTTTTTATGGAATGCAGGTTTAATATTATTATAGAAAAAAGTATAGATTTAATAGTTTGTGAAAAAGTATGCCTCATTTTTGCTCCTTTTGTTATTAAAAATTATTGATTATATACCATGTACATAGAATTGATATGGCGGTACCCAGATATTATCTAAGAATCCAATTTTACCAGTTAATCCAGCGGTTCTCATGACACCATAGGAAAAATTAACATCATTGTGGTAGCCAATATTTCTGATAAATAAATTATCGCCACCACCCACAATGCCTATGCCATTGAATGCCCCCGAGGTATTGCAAATTCTATTGCCATCGATCACATTTTTACTCGGCGCATTCATAATGGAAAATATATAGACTTTTTCATCTGGGTCATTACTCCCTGCAGCGAGGTATGCGCCATCAGGGGACCATGCAACACCAAGAACAACGTCTCCAAGGGTGTAATCTGTTATTTCGACCAGTGAAGAGCCATCAAACTGCAATACATACAGGTTGTTATCTTCGCTCCCTGCAGCAATATATTTACCACCAGGCGACCACGCGACATCTAAAGTACGATCTGCTAGAATCTCATAATTTGCTATCTCTACGAGTGAGGAGCCGGTAAACTGGAGCACATATACATGATCATCATTACTGCCAGCGGCAAGATATTTACCGTCCGGTGACCATGCAACACTAAGGGCAATGTCTCCAAAGGTATATTCTCCTACTTCTATTAATGCAGAAACAAGAAATTCTAATACATATACTTTATTGTCGCTCGCAGCGGCAATATATTGACCATCAGGTGACCATGAAACAGCATTGACACTCACTGCAAGGCTATAATCTGCTCTTTCTACCAATGAAGAACCATCAAATTGTAATATATATACTTCTCCGTCTAGTGTACCGGCTGTAATATATTTGCTATCAGGTGACCAGGCAATATCTAAAGCACCCTCTGAAAGAGGAATTGCATATTCTACTATTTCGACCAATGAAGAGCCATTAAACTGGTATATATATATTTTTTCAGCACAGATAGCGAGATATTTGCCATCAGGCGACCAGGCAACTCGCAAAATAATATCTTGATCTAATATCTCTGTTGCTATGGGTATTAATAAAGAGCCATTAGGTTGGAATATCGCTAATTTTCTATCACCTCCAGCAGCAAGATATTGCCTATCGTGTGACCATGCAACCGATTTGACCTCAGCTCCAAAATCATTATCTTCAATTAGACTTAATCCTGAGGATAAAATTTGTGGCTCCAAAAATATCCCATATGCAGGGCTTATTCCAATTGTTGCAGTTTTGGTCGAATCTATAATACACTCAATGACTTTTGATTCTTCTTCCATCACAGCTTCAGTGCCACCAAGCAAAAATCCAATCGCATTGGTACAAAAAGTACCAGTACTTAAATAGATACCTTCAGTGACACATTGATAAAATAAATTCCCTTGTCCACTTTTGGAAGCAAAACCGACTACTTCAATGCCATCATCATTAGAAATTTCTAGCGCGCTACATGCATTAATTTCATTGAACTTACTATTATTGAATTCAAAGCCAGCTTGGCTGCAATTAGATGCTTGGCAATTTTGTATTGTAGATTTTTTGGTATAGTTTGCCACCAGACCTTTGCTACAATTTCTGATTTTTGAATGTTCTATACAACAGCTTTTTATCTCACCTTCAGCTGCACCATTAAGATAAATACCGGCCCCCGATAAAAAGTCGAATAGTACTATATCTAAGATTTGAATGTTATGTGTGTTATCTTCTACTAAAATACCGTGATTAGCACAGTCATTATTTTTAATTTTTCCATTTATGATTTCAATATTATTGTGTCCGCTTGCAATAATAATTGAGCCGAATAGAGTAAATCCATTAAGCCTGATAAGTACATCGTCCGCATCGATGGTAACACATGCTTGGGTATTATCGATTAACTCATAACAGCCGCCTTCGGTTATTGTTATATCTTCGGTTATGGGAGTACAGTTACTATCACAACCACAATATTCTTTGATTGCTTCAATAATTTTGAGCGTATCTAGACAGCAGTCACATTGAGAAGCTTGACAACAGGAACTCTGAGGACATAGTTGCGGGCACTCCGCATTTACAGTATCTCTTGAGGCTTTATTGGCAGATGCAATAGTGATATGCAACATCATCACTAAAAGAACAGTGACTATGTTCTTATACTTTTTCATATCTACTCCCTTCTAAGAATATGATAATATTATTATTATTTTATTTCTATCATTTTTTTGATAGCAATACAACTTTTATGATATTATATATAGATTTGGTGGTCTTTACATGTAGAGTTGTGCTGAGAAAAAAAAGAAAATAATGTGACTAGATTGTTTGGTAGAAAATGAAAAAGAAAAAAAGAGTTGATATTATTGTTCACGAAAGATATCCGCAATATAGTAGAAGGCAGATCCAGAGTTGGATTATGCAGGGTAAGGTGACCGTAGAGGGTAAGGTGGTAACAAAAGCAGGTACACCGATATCTCCTGATTTGGAGATTAAGCTCGATATACAAGAACCGAAATATGTGAGTAGAGCAGGCTTTAAGCTAGAAAAAGCCCTCGATTATTTTAATATAGACGTATCTGGGTTGGTGGCTTTGGATGCTGGGATTTCCACTGGAGGATTTACTGATTGTTTACTAAAATATGGCGCAAAAAGGGTGTACGGAATAGATGTTGGCTACGGGCAAGTACATGAAAAGATTTTCAGTGATGATCGAGTGGTTATCGTTGAACGAACTAATCTTCGAAATGTTGAGGCTGTTTTACAAACTGTTGGACAAAAGGTAGATATTGTTACGCTTGATCTTTCATTTATTTCATTACTAAAAGTGATGGATACGGTTGAAGCTGTTTTAAAAGATGATGGTCTGCTTATCACGCTGATAAAACCTCAATTCGAAGCAGAAAGAAAAGAGGTTGGTCGGGGAGGCATTATTAAAGATGAGAAGGTACATCAGAAGGTGCTTGACACGGTTATTACTAGTATCAAATCCCATGGTTTTAGTCTTATTGGCTGGATAGAATCCCCTCTCTTGGGTTCGGCTGGCAATAAAGAGTTTTTAGCTTATTTCAAGAGAAGTTAATTGCTGATCTTCGCGGTTTAACAAGTTGTTTTTAGAAGTCGTATTCTTTTTTTCTGATATCTCAGATTGAGTGAGCATATCTTGGGATGCAACCGTTGTTTCTTGCGGATGTGTCACGGTACCCTCAGTAAAGGTATGAGTTGATTCAGATTGTAGTTTGTTTCTTGCTATCTCATTCATATCTAATAACATTTTATCTGATACGATCATAACCAATAATACAAGGGTGGCAAAAAAGACCGTATCTCTGATAATTCTAAATGTAGCTATAGCCATGGTTCCCCATATCTTCTGTTTGTTTCTGTTTTCTCTCTTTTTTATTGTATTGGTATAAAAAAAATAGTCAATTGCTTTGGATTTTATATATTTTCATAATAGTCTTTTAAATTTTTCTATTTGGTATATCATGATTATCTGAGTTTAGAAGAGTAGTTTATCATGCAAAGGAGAAAGTAACATGAAAAAAATAATATATAGCCTATTTCTTATCGGTATGATTTGTCCTTATGCTAATTTGGCCGAGATTCTCAAAAGAGATACAATGATTACCTGTCGCAATAACTTGAAGACAAATTATGGAACCCATCAAGCCCCACTTATGACCGTGATTGCAAACACACAAGGCCCAGTTCTAGAGCTTGGGTGTGGTGATTTTAGTACGCCGTTACTCCATGCTCTGTGTGCACCAAGCAAACGCTTTTTAATGTCAGCGGAAACCAATAAATCTTGGATGCGTTTTTTTGTTGATTTGAGTAGGGAATGGCATCTGTTTCGATGGGTTGAAACGCCCAAAGACTGGGATACAGTAGGTGACAATATACATTGGAGTGTTGTTTTTGTTGATCATGAGCCAGTACTAAGAAGGATCGAAGATATAAAAAGATTGAGAAATAAAGCTGATATTTTTGTAGTTCATGATCTTCATTTAAGCGGACCTTATAACTATGAGCCCTATCTTTCTACATTTACATATAGATACGATTATAACAGATATTGGGTTGCAACGGCTGTTGTAAGTGATACTGTTGATGTAAAAAAGTTTTTTGAAGATTAAAACAGGGTAATATGAAGATTTTTCTACGTATAATCTGTACGCTCTGTTTGGTTAGTTTCTTTATAGAAAGTAACCAAAAACAGAGTGCCATAACCTATAGCTTGCACAATGGGAGTGGTCGATTTGGTGATAAATTAATAACCTATATCAAAGCCAAATGGGTATCATACAAATATGATATACCGCTCTATTATGTTCCATTAAAACATAGAAGTTGGCCGATCCCATACTCGGATAAGCTGATGATAAGTAAATTAGAAAATCTCTATACCAAAGACATACAGTTGAAATTTAATAAGACTATCGCATTTACCTGTAAGAAATCAAATAGGTTTATTGCCTGTGACTCTCAGAATGATTTTCATTTTGAAAAAGATGCTGGCCATTTATATTGTGGCTACTTTATGCCCAATTTTTATCATAAAAAGCTTACCGTTGATTTTGAAGATGAACTATTTGTACAGGAGTTGAAAAAAACAATTAAGCCAATAACTCCTATACAAAAACCCAAAATCCCAGAAAATAGAATATCGGTTGCACTACATGTAAGAAAGGGTGGCGGATATGATAAGATGTTGCAAAATAAAAAAGACATTCCAGCTATTTTCAAAAGATCAACCAATAAAGAACTCTATAGTTACAGTGACTATAGCTTTCCATTTAAATTTCCACCCGATCAATATTATATAGATCAAATAAAAAAACTCTATGATCTTCTTGAGCACAAACCGTTACATATACATATTTTTACAGATGATACGATGCCTGAAAAAATTGCTCATTCCTATGAAGAACAGTTACATGAGTATGATATTACATTCTCATATAGAAAAAATGATAACCACTATAATAGCAATATTCTTGAAGATTTTTTTTCAATGACCTATTATGATTGCCTTATTAGAGGAGAATCAAATTTCTCGTTAGTAGCGGGTGTTATTGGGGATTTTTTTATAGAAATATATCCGCTCACCGGATATTGGTCTAACAATCAGCTGATTATCGATAAAGTAAAAGTAAAGATTAAAGAGGAAAATCAGCATAAAATATCCCGATTTTATGAATAATGTACCTATCTGGTTTCGTTCAAATATTTTTTGGACTAGCTATTTTTCTATTTTTCTGGTATCTATAAATTATATACGCCTGTTGCCAGTCCCCCGAAGCTTTTAGCGAAAGGCGGACAGGCCTGCTGTCGCTAAAGCTGTAGCGGACAAGCCCTTGAAATATGATGCTTTTGTATGCGCCTGTCGCAAGTCCACCGAAGCTTTTAGCGAAGGTGGAAGCTTCCGCCGTCGCTAAAGCTATGACGGACAAGCAATTTGAAATCTGATAGTTTATGTGCGCCTGTAGCTCAATTGGATAGAGTAGCGGATTTCGAATCCGTTGGTTGCAGGTTCGAGTCCTGCCAGGCGCACCAGCCTACGCTCTCATAGAGCTACGGCTGGCAAGCCAGACAATTAAGGAAGTATTAAGTAAATTTTGATAGAAAAGTTGATAGCCCTTCGGCAAGCTCAGGATAAGCTGCAGCTGTCCGCCGAAGCTCGTAAGAGCGTAGGAGGGCTTTATTTGGTATAATCGGGCCTACGCTCTCACAGAGCTACGGCTGGCACGGCCATTCTTCGCTCCGAGTGTCCTGCGCGCCTGTCGAAGCCTTGGCGAAGACTGGAGTAGCCCGTAGGGCATATCGTCAAATTAATTCTTGTTGGATTTGTATGAAAAAAAAATATATTGCGCTTTTTATTGGTATAAGCTTGTTTAGTGTACTGATGTTACATAATAGGATGAGAAACTACCTTATTGAATTGGGATCTTTTTCTTATACCTTTGTTATGAATCCAACAAAAATAGGTTCATTTATACCGAGCTCTCCCTATTTATCAGAATCGATGACAAGACATATTACTTCCAAAACAAAAGACAAACCTATAAAAGTATTAGAAGTGGGAGCAGGCACTGGGGTTATCACCGAAAAAATATTGGAAAGAATAGGAACGGATGATCTGGTTGATATCATAGAGCTTGACCCAATCTTATGTGGTATCTTGGAAAAAAAGTTTAACAAATATAAAAACCTCCAGGTTCGCTGCATGTCGATATTAGATTGGGATCCCGCGTATCAATATGATTTTATTGTATCAGCACTTCCCTTTAATGCCTTTGAGTCGGTGCTTGTAGCCGCTATTTTGGAAAAGTACAAAAAATTAATCAAACCAGATGGGATTATAACCTACTTTGAATATATATGGTTGTATGATATAAAAAAATTCTTTCTTTCAGGAGATCAAGAAATTGATTTTATAGCAACATTAGATATAACAACGGCATTTAGGGATAGATTTGGGTTTGATACCGATATCATCCTTTTGAATATTCCGCCAGCCTATGTCTATAGTTTGAGGGTTCCAATAGAGAAACAAAAACAAGAATGATTTAGAGACCTCTTTTTTTCCACCATTTATCGGTTTTAAGTTCATCTGGTATTTTTGGAGAGCGAATATCGTTCATCTTATATTCTTCTCTTAGAATTTTGAAGTATTCATCCCTTAGACTCTCGGGTAATTTTTTCCCGCACCAAGGACAGTAGAAATAACATTGTTTAGCGGGAGAATTGATTAAATAAGTGGAATACTCTCTGAATTTTGGACAATAATGAACGTTAATTCGGGGATCCTCTAGATATCTAGTCATTTGTCCACAACAATGTTTTGTTTTCTCTAATTTTTTCATATTGGTCCTTATCTTGACTTTCTGCCCGGCTTAGGTGGTTTATATTGTTGAAATGTATTTGTTGCAGCAGCTCTTCCCCCAGCCTTTAAGCCTTGTTTAGTTGCATATTGGAGAGCCTGCTGTCGGGCCTTATTCATTGCACGCACGGCCCTATGGTTATTTTGGGAATTGACCAACATTTTTCTAGTGAATAATCCAAAAAATGTTGCTCCAATAGTTGTAAATATTTTTTTAGCAACTTCTGGATTTCTCAAACATGTGACTACTATTCGGCCGCCTTCTATAATTGCAGTTGATGCAATGTGAGCAAAATTATGCGTTAATATGTGATGATCAGAGGAAAAAAAGAGATGGGGATCTTCAAGTGAGATTTTGTATATACAAGTAGGATAACGAAGTCGTTGTATATCACGGCATCTAATGGTACGAGAATCAAAATCTACTAACAGAGAATCAGTAGTAAGATCTTCTGCTTTTACCCATTCATTGCTTTTTGGATCATAAAATAGTTGGTCTTGGGGAGCATAAATAACCCCCTTATCAGTTTCGATGACAGTAACAATATCAGTTATTTGCTTTGATATATTAGTCACTTTTACATCAATATGAGAATTAGTTTCTAAATCAAAGCTTGTTACATAATCGCCAATGTGTAACTCTTCTATTGGTATAAGGCCAGAGGGTGTTTTAAGTAATGTTTTGGGGAGAATGGATGGTATAATTGAATGATTTGATACCATTAAACCGCAGATTAGGATAATAATGAATTTGTAAAATTTTTGCATTACCTTCTTCAGCTCGATCTATTTAATTTTTTAAATTGCTTGAAAGCATACTAAAAAAATCAAATAGATCAAGACTTAAGTAATACTTGGCTGGTGTTGATATTTTACGTTAGATATTGTTACTCTGTTTCTTCCTCTAGGTCGAATGCTTTTTTTAAGTTGGTTTGCATGTTTTTTACGGCATCAATAAATTCTTTTGATTCTGGGTCTATTTGTATCATGAATTCAAAAGCAGGTTCGACGGTCTCGTACAAACGCATGTATCGGTCTCGTGCCATAAGTAGAGATGCTCCTTTTGCTAGGAGAACAGCCTTATCCATCTTTGTATCTGTTTCTATTTCTTTTTGTAACTCTGTGATTTCATGAGCAGTTGCTAATATTTCGTCTGCGATACCACAGAACATATCGTTTACTAAATCACTCAAGTATTCTTTGCTAAATTCTTTCATAGTAGCTCTTTCAAAAAATAGGGGTTACTGTTGAAGTTAAATGATACCGGTTTTGTAATATTTTTCAATCGGTTTATGAAAAATATACGGTTTATGCTGGGGTTATTTACTGTTTCATCTTATAGGCTGCATATCCTGTAATAATTGATGTTGGTAATGCAAGGGTACTAATGCCTAACGCAAATGTAGATAGACCTAGCCCCACAGCTAGTATTATTGGAGGCGCACAAAACGCTACCACGAGGCGTTCTGCAGGATCAGACTCATCTTTAGGGGTGGCGGCCAGCTCTTCAAATACTTTGTCTGGTATGGTCTTTAGGTTACGAGTAATACAGTAAGCGGCTAGAAGGGATGTAATGCCTATAGCACCTGTTGTTATTGATGTTGCATACATAAGATTTTTTGCTGTAAAAAATTTTTTAACCGTATTGTTCAAACTGTTAACTGATAAGGCGTTTGAATAGGGGGTTATCATCATGGCCATACAAATTAATAGTATGAACAGATTTCTTATTTTAGTCATCTACTTTCCCTTCACAAATCTAGGGTTTAAGGTTTTATAACAGATATAATATGATATCTCATTATGGTCATATTGCAAAAGGGTCTGTTATAAACCCATTTGAATATAAGGTTCCATATATTTGCTAAATATAAATACTATTGGTATTATGAATTTTGTAATTGCTGTTTTTTAGAGAAACTATTTAAAAGGAGATGAGATGGGATTTTTGAGTATTATGGGCATTATTCTTGTTCTTTCCATTTTGTTATTTATATTTTGGTCAGCTTCAATATACAATACGCTTGTTCGATTAAATAATTTAGTGCAAGAAGGGTGGAGTGGTATAGACGTGCAGTTGAAACGTCGATACGATTTAATTCCCAACTTGGTGGCAGTAGTAAAGCAGTATAGTATTCATGAGACTGATGTATTGGAAAATGTTACGAGGATGCGTGCTATTTCTATGGATGCAAAAGGCATTGATGAAAGAGCAAAAGCTGAAGTGGGACTTTCAGGCGCATTAAAAACATTATTTGCTGTTTCAGAAAATTATCCTAATCTCAAGGCCAATGAAAATTTTTTAGCATTACAAAAAGATTTAACTAAAATTGAAGAAGAGATTCAGTTAGCAAGACGTTATTATAACGGTGCAGCCAGAAATTATAATATTGTAGTCGAGGGATTTCCTTCAAAATATGTTGCTAACTTTGCAGCTTTTAGAAAAGCCCCTTATTTTGAGCTGGCGTCGGAAAAAGAGCGTGAGGCTCCAAAGGTTACGTTTTAATGAGCGATAGAGGCCAAAAGCAGGTTCTTCTTCTTTTTTTCTGTTTGCTTGTATCATCTTTCTCCATGTTGTGTCGACCGATAGAATATATTACCTCATTTCATGCAGATATTCGAGTTAATGAAAACGGTTCGATCCATGTTATTGAGACGATCAATTATGTTAATAAGGGTAAAAAGGTTCACGGAATATATCGAGATTTTCCCATAAAATATAAAGGTCTTTTTGGTATCAAGCTTCTTGTTGGCTTTGATCTACAAAAAGTAGTAAAAAATGGCCAGAAAGAGCCATTTAAACTTGAGTCTATTCCTGGAGGGAAAAGGATCTATATAGGCGATCCTGATACCTATATAAAGCCGGGTACTTATACATATAAAATAATATACAAAACGACACATCAGATTTTGTTTTTTGAAAAATATGATGAACTATACTGGAATGTCAATGGAACGGGGTGGCGGCTTCCTATCGATACGGTATCTGCTACAGTAACATTACCCAAAGGTATAGCTCCTCAAGATATCCATGTTGAAGGATATACTGGAAAGCGTGGCAAAAGAGGAACCGATTACAATGCACTGGTAAGTAAACAGAGTCAGGCCATTTTTAATACAACAAGAGCTTTTGGACCCGGAGAAAATCTGACCATTGTGGTGACCTGGCCAAAAGGTTTTGTTACAGAGCCGACCTGGTCACAAAATATGTTGCTCTTTATTTATAATAATCTTGGATTTTTGCTCGCTGTTTTATTTTTTATTCTACTGTTGATTATTGGTATACGATTTTGGATATTGCTCAAGAAATCGCAATATATAGGTACTATCATTCCCTTGTTTTATCCGCCGGAAGGTATTGGGTCTGATGCCATGCGTTATATCTTACAGTTTGGGTATGATAATAAAACATTTGCTTGCAAAATGATACAGATGGCAGTTGCAGGTCTTTTAAGGATAAAATATGAGCCAGGCCGCTTTTGGAGTGGTACCTACACACTTATTAAAAAAAAGATACCGATTGATAAAACTATTTCAGTGGATCAGCAACATATATTGAGCCTATTATTTGCATATGGAGATGAAGTTGCACTTAATGAAAAAAATAGAAAAATTGTAAAACCAGCGATCGATTTTCTTAAAAAAAGATTGGCTAATCAATGTGACTCCTATTTTATAAGTAAATCGAGATACTATACAATATTTTTTATATTTGCAGCCTTTTTTCTAACGTTTTTCTTGTTTCAGTGTATTGACCTGTTTTTTTTAATTTTTGTTGGTATTGTTATTATTGTTTTCTTACTTATTTTAAAAGGGTATACCAAAGAAGGTCTCAATATAAAAAAACAGATAGAAGGTTTTAAGCTTTTTCTGGCAACCACAGAGGAAGATCGCCTTAAAGTAATTGGAACGCCTCCAACTAAAAATCCACAACTATACGAAACATATCTCCCCTACGCCATTGCTCTCGGTGTTGAAAAACAGTGGACCAAAAAATTTGTTCCTGTATTTGCTAAGCTTGCACAAGAAGGAACTCCTTATGTGCCGATATGGTATGTAGGTCCAGGGCGATTTGATGCTCTCAAAGCAGACCAATTTGTTTCTGATTTAACTCGATCGTTGAGCCAATCTTCCAAAACGGGCGTTGGTGGAGGTGGCACTTCTGGCGGAGGTAGAGGTGGTGGAGGTGGTGGAAGCTGGTAAAAATATTTAAAAACAGATATGACAAAAAGAGCTATATATAGTAATATATTCCATACGCGCCCGTAGCTCAGTAGGATAGAGCGACAGATTCCTAATCTGTAGGCCACAGGTTCGAATCCTGTCGGGCGCACCAGCCTACGCTCCTTGAGCTACGGCTGGCAAGCCAGCTTTTTAAAGGTTATAACAAAATAAAAATGGGAAGTTTTTGTAATTGTATCTTTAGATTTGTA
>Ga0180438_10009535_pt1 | contig 12076 bp, 12 predicted proteins | sample SS_ome_12_FD_132455 | JGI IMG/M metagenome (GOLD analysis project Ga0180438, IMG submission 132455) | Hypersaline lake sediment archaeal communities from the Salton Sea, California, USA - SS_3_D_2 metaG | ecosystem: Environmental > Aquatic > Non-marine Saline and Alkaline > Hypersaline >...
AAGAGCATTGATAGAGAAGAATGTTTTCTTTTTTAAGCTTTTTAGTCCAAGCAATAAAACAAAAAAAATAAGCAGGCCGGTGGAAATATGAATGACCAGGTTGCCGATACGGTAAAAGAACGGATCAAAACGGTTGATACTATAATATACGGTGTTAAGCCAATAGCTAATCCAGCGTGGACCAGCTAAAAAATAATCTGCTAGCGTTTTGTGCCGAATTGAAAATTGTCGTGATATGTTTGCGACACTATCAAATTGAAATTCATAGCTCATTGATCGAGAATAAAACAAGGTTGTGAGTAGTGCGAGCAAAGAAGGGGGGATCCAGTAAGCCCAAAAGGGGAGTTTTGCTTTTTGATCGAGGGTGGATGCTTTTTGCTTAGCTTGCTTTATTTCGATCTCTTTTTTCATGTTTTTCTCCTTTTTTTATCCCAGATTCAAAACTCAAAATCCATTGTACTGCATCAAATGGTCAAGCGCAAACCGACCTTGTTGACCCCGAGAATGCTTTCTCATAGACTAAAAGATGTGTTATAAATTTTAAAATTAATCTAACAGTAAAGAGTTTTTTATGAATATTGAAACGGCACAGATGTTGATCAGCACTCTAACGCTTTTTGTTGCGTATTGTATAGCGGTTACATTTGCGGGAAGTTTTCGGGCGTGGGTCGCTTACAAGTTTGGTGATGACACAGCAGAGTCTTTTGGGCTGCTTACGTTAAATCCGTTAGCGCATATAGATTTTTTTGGGGTAATGCTGTTGATTTTTTTGGGTTTTGGTTGGGGGCGACATGTTCCGATTAATCCTTTTAAAATTTACGGACCTTTCCGTACTATAAAAATTATTTTTGCTTATCTTTCAGATTCTTTAGCGTATCTTTTTATGGCGCTTGTTTCTTTAGTATTTCTTTTTTATTCATTTGGGTTTTTGGGGTTGGAGCTTGCTGTAAAAATGATTAGTCAGGGAAGGTTGATGCAGGCTGCATTTGCACAAGTATTTCCTCAAGCATCTTCTATTTTGATATCACTTGGTTTGATTGCTATCGGGTTAATTTTGCTAACAGTGTTGCTTACGGTCTTGAGTTTTGTCATGAGCTGTTTTCATCTTTTTTCCAATTTTGTTTTGCATAAGTTTCCCATTTACAGAAGGTATGAAGCAATATTGATGATTGCTTTTCCTATATTAGTTATTGTATTTTTCTTTCACCCATTAAGGGTTTTTGTAATAAAATTTTTAATTTTTTTCGCCAATCTTTTAATAAAAGCTTTTGGCGCTTAAATAGTTGAATGGAACAAATGAATAAAAAAGAACAGTTGCTTATTATCGAGTCTGGCACGAGTCAGGTTTTGCCAGAGCAAGATTTAGAAAAAAAACTGCAACGTGGTGAACCGTTAAAAATAAAACTTGGTGTTGACCCAACAGCGCCAGACCTTCACCTTGGTCATGCGGTGGTGCTTTCTAAGCTCCGTCAGTTTCAGGAACTTGGACACGAGGTTATTTTTTTAATTGGTGATTTTACAGCATGCATCGGTGACCCGACCGGAAAATCAAAAACTCGTCCTCCGCTGACTGAAGCAGAAGTAAAAAAAAATGCGCAAACATATCTTGAGCAAGTTTCAAAAATTCTTGATACAAAAAAAGCAACGATTCGGTATAACTCGGAATGGTTGGATAAATTAACAAATAAAGATATTGTACAGCTTTGCTCAAAACTTACGCTTGCGCGACTTACCGAACGAGAAGATTTTGCAAACCGCATAAAAAAACAACAATCAATTGGTTTGCACGAGCTTTTATATCCCGTATTTCAGGCATATGATTCTGTTGCTCTTGATGCAGATGTAGAAATTGGTGGTACAGATCAAACGTTTAATATGCTTTTGGGTAGATTTTTGCAAGAACAGTTTGGTAAAGAGCCGCAGGTTGTTTTGACAATGCCTTTGCTAGAGGGGTTAGATGGTGTGCAAAAAATGTCAAAATCCTTAGGCAACGCGATCGGTTTAGTTGAGCCCGCAGATCAGGCATATGGCAAGCTGATGTCTATCTCTGACAAGCTCATGTGGCGTTATTTTGAACTTTTGCTCAATGTTGATACTGCAGGACTTTCTGCTCTGCAAGAGCGGGTTGCAAGTGGAAATACGCATCCTATGGAGCTCAAAAAGCTGATGGCGCATGATATTATCGCAAAGTTCTGGTCATCACAGCAGGCGACCAAGGCGCAAGCCGCATTTGAAGCGGTTTTCCAGAAAAAGGATTATTCAAAGGCTCAAGAGGCAAAATTACCAGAAGATCTTCCAAATCCCGTCTGGGTCGTCCAATTGCTCAAAACTTTAGCAGCAGTCAAGACATCTTCTGAGGCTAAGCGGTTACTTGAATCTGGGGCCATTTCGGTTGATGGGGAGCAAATAAAAGACTTTTCTGCCGAAATTTCTTATAAATCAGGCACTATAGTTAAGGTGGGCAAACACCGCATCTACAGGCTTGTTTGAGTAAAAATAGTTTCATATGGAAATTCCTTGGAGGCTGTTGCGGCCCCCTTCTTTTCTGGTAAGATTAAGGTATAGCTAAATGGGCTATATATAAAAAATGGTATAAGCGCGTAAGCGTAGGTTATGTTGGAGGTTATTATGAATAAGAAGATCTCGTCGTTATTTTTATCTGTTTCTTTTTTGTTTAGTCAGGTGGCATTTTGTGTTGGGGGGCAGGAAAAAGCTGTTGCTGCGCCGAAGGCTACTGTTGCACCAAAACTTTCAGAAAAAGAACAAGCAAACCTTTTTCTTTTGACTTTGTTGAATGATATAGATCAGAAACAAAAAGAGCAAAAATTGATTGCTAATGCAGCTCAAGATTTGCTACAAGATCCTGGTGTAAAACTTTCTCAGAAAAAAATAGATATTTTGAGAAAGTTTGCAAAAACAAATTCTAAAAATTCAGAAAATCGTTTTGCAAAGTGGTATAAAGTATGTATGCGTTCTGTAAATACAGTATACAATTTTGTAACACCATACGCTGCCGATGCGCTAAAGGTAACCGCTCTGGTTTTTACTACAAAAAAGTTGATTAACCAAGGTCCTAGTGTTGCGCGCTATTTGTGTACAGAAAAGGATGGAATCGGAAACAAGATTGATGTTTGTTTCGGCTTTATTAGATCTATCGCCCAAGAAGTTTTAAGGGGTAGTAGCGGGCCAGTATAAATTTTACTTGACCTCCATTACACGTGTAAGGAAGTCTCCGTGGTGGTACTCATCGCGGAGACTTTTTTTATGCCTGCATAGAATCTATTTTTTCAGCAGGTCGAAAATTGCATGTTTTTGCAAAAAAATCTTGTACCTGCTGCAGCATTTCTTTTTGTTTTTGTTTGTTTTGTACGAAGCACTCGTTGCAGTCCAAAACTAAAGCAGGTATTTGTGCAAGGCCTGGCAGCAGTCCTTGTTTTTTGATTAAAAAGGTATCCATTGCGTCATTAATTTGTTGAAAGTATGAAAGAGGGATATTTTGCTCTCCTGAGCGGTTTCTTTTTTTTGTTCTTTGCCATGCAGTTTTTGGAGAAAGTTTTAGATAAATAAAACCTTTTGGGTCTGTGCATTTGCCATGGACCAAGTAGGTGAACCAGCGTTTTAAAATTTCCCATTCTAAGTCGTTTATGAATCCTTGCTTATAACTATTGAGCGCAAAGCAGTAATAACCAGAATAAATTGAGCGTTCCATGACAACAGGTGCTTTGTAGGAAGTTTCTTGCTCCCGCATGTGTTCTTGTATGCGACAGACCAAAGTGAACATTTCCATGGTGAAAGCCCAGCGTGGAGTGTCTGAATAAAAATTTGTTAGCAATGATTTGCCTTGGCCTTTTTTATTCCATGCTTTGAGAGGTTCATCAACAATGCGAGCTTGTGGTATGTGTTTGGCAATAAGATTTAAAAATGTTGTTTTGCCCGCGCCAATATTACCCTCAAGTATGTACATGTGTTTGGTCCAGCTTAAAAAATGAAGAGTTTAAACATTTTGGATCTCTACTGTTGAGAATAACACAAGAGGGCCTTTTTTTAACCCAGAAACTTTGTTTAATAAACTTTAGTACAAAAATCTTTTGACGGTTGGACAAATGCGTGTGGTTAGTTCTCTAATATTACCATTGATCAGTTTTGCAAGTTCATTTGCCCTAACTCCAGGAGCATCTCCAAGTAATATTACCTCAGTTCCAATTGTAGCTTCAGGGATATTGTTAAGGTCAATTGTTATAACGTTCATGCCAATTTGGCCAATAATAGGTGCTGGTTTTTGATTGACGATGACATGTGCTTTATTGGCAAGATCTCGCCTGTACCCTTCGCCGTAGCCAATTGGGAGATAACCAAGTTTTGTCTCTTTTTTTGTTTCATAGGTTCTGTCGTATCCGATAGATCTGCCGGCTGGAACGGTTTTGATGTTAAATATTCTTGTTTTCCAGGTCAGAACCGGTTTGAGTGAAATTTTTTTTGCATCGCTTTGTACATGCGAAGATGCCCAGTAGCCATAAGCTGCAATGCCAGGTCTGAAGAAATTTCCGATAGATTGTTTAAGTCGCAAGGTTGTTGCGGAGTTGCATGCATGTTGGTATCTAATTTTTATTTTTTTATCTTCAAGTTGTTTTAAAATTTTTTTAAAGGTTTCTAGTTGTTGTTGCGTAAAACTTTGGTCTTGTGATTGAGATTGTGCAAAATGTGTTCCGATGCCACGAATTTTGATTCCTTCAAGAGATTTTGCAAATTCTGTAAATTCAACTGTTTTTTTTGGTGAAGGTCCAAGTCGAGATAATCCAGTGTCTGCTTTTATGTGAACGTTGCAAATGTTGTTTAGTTTTTTTGCACAAACAGAAAGGTGTTTGAGTATTTCACGATTATAGACCATCAGGTCTATGTTGTTTTTTATTGCTAAAGCAGGGTCCTTGTCTAAATAAACCATTACTAAAATAGGTTTTGTAAAACCAGAATTTCTAAGCACAAGTGCTTCCGATAGTGCTGCAACGCATACCCAATCGACTTGGCTGGTTTCTTGGCAAACACGGCCTACTTCAAGTAGACCGTGTCCGTATGCATTAGATTTAATTACTGGCGCTAGTATCCCATCTCCAACAACTTTTTTTAGTTGTTTTAAGTTGTGCTGCAAAGAAGATTTATTGATTTCTACCCAGGTGTGAGGATTAAGAATCATTTCATGTTAACAGTTATTTTTTTTGATTTTTTTTTAGGAATGTTTTTTTCGGGGATTGTGATGGTAAGAGTATCTCCCTTATAGTCAAAAGTTGCTTTCTCAAAAACAAGCTCACCGTTGACAGTTGTGCCTTGTTTTAAGTTGCTACAACTGAACGATTCTTCGTAGCTACTATCATTTTTTCTTTTAAACTTTTGTTTTTCTTCGGTGCCAACAGAAAGAAATCGGTTTTTTTTGTCATAAGAGACAATGATTTGTTTGTTAATTTTTGGAATTTTGATGATCAGTTTCGAGTCTGTTGCATCGCCATCAAATGATGTAATTCCTTCTCCGAGTATGATATTTATTTTGATTTTATCGTTATAGCTATTAAATTGAATCTTTTTTGAGTCAAAGGTCTTGTTGAAGTTATCTTCTATCATTTTCATTTGGTTAAATGGCGCAAAAAGGTTGTCTATTTTTTTTTCTAGTCCACATGAACCGCAGCAGCATTTTTTTCCTGACAGAGCAGCAAGATGGGTTGCCAAAAGGCAAAAGATGACAGTCGTTTTCTGTTTTTGATTCATAATTAAAAACTCCTTATGGTTTTAAGGTTGTTGAGTATACGCAACAGATGTCAGTATACAAAATTTTGTCTTTTTCGGGCAAGAACAGTATTTTTTACCTTTTTATAGGTGTTTTTCTGTGTTAAGCTAGATTTATGAAGAAAAAAGCTAAAAAAGTGGCCGGAGAGCTGATTTTTGGGATTCATCCTATAGTCGAGTGTCTTAAGGCTAAACGAAGAAAAATCATATCTTTTTATACAACTAAGCCGCATCCAAAAGCGTTCAAAGAGATTGAGCGTAACATGCCAAAATATAAAATTCCGATTCAGCATGTTTCGCGTGATGTGCTCAATAAAATGGCAGAATCTACTGATCATCAGGGGGTTATTGCTTGGGTGCGTGAGTTTCCGTTCAGAAAAAAACCTTTCAATCCAGAAAGACAGAAGTTTCTTGTTTTACTTGATGGTATACAGGATCCACGCAATGTTGGTGCGATTATTCGCTCTGCGTATTGTGCCGGTTCTGATGGTGTTGTTTTGTGCAAAAAAGGCGGTTCTCCGATGAGCGCAACAGCTATAAAGGCCTCTGCAGGTTTGGCTGAGCACATGGAAATCTCTCTATTTCCATCGCCTCAAGCTGCGGCTCAAGAGTTGAAAAATGCAGGCTATAACCTTTTTATGGCGGTGTTTGATGGTCAACCCATAACAGAGTGCAATTTTACCGAGCCTGTTTGTTTGGTGATTGGAAACGAGGCTGTTGGCGTTACGAGGTCAATTTTAAGGCTTGGCACCGGGGTTACAATCGCCCAGCGCTCTGCAGACATTTCTTACAATGCATCGGTTGCAGCCGGAATCTTATTATTCCAGGTCGGAATAAAAAACAAACGAATTTAATTTTTTTTAAGCTTTTCGAACAAGGTTTTAAAAAATCCCTTTTTTTGAGGGGCGTCAAAATCTGTCGATGGGGATTTTTACTTGCTGTGGTGTTTTTGCTGAGCTAAGATAATGCCTGTTGTAGGTAATGTATTTGAGTATGTTTAATTTGTGCATTATAATGCGCTTAACTCAAAATAAAAAAGTTTGGTGCTTAGTTTTATGAATTGAAAATAACTGTTCTATGTCGAATGAAGAGAAAAGAAGTTTTGAGAGAAATAACATATAATGGTCGCGAGGAGTTGGCGAGATGAAAAAAATTATTATTGCCGGTGTATTGCTTTCTATTTTTTATGTAGTACAAGCAATGGAAGAAGGAGCTTGTTCTATAAAAGGTCTTGATAAAGTAGAAGTTCTCAGGGCTCTACATGAAAAAGCAAAACCATTGAAAATGGGCCATATTGCTCTTGATTTCTACACCCTAAACCGTTGGGAAGCAGAAAATTCACTTGCATGGGCACTTGAAATGAATGGTGGATTTTTGGGGGAACTCAAAGGTCGCTGTATGAACGTCGATCTTTCTGGGGATAAATTTTCAACACATGCGTATAACAAGGGAGCTGGTGAAAATCAAGCTGAGAAAGTTATTAAAAAATTGAGAAAGGAAACCCAAAAAAAGAGTCGACCTGGAGAAAGCAAAGAAGCTAAAATAAAAGAAAAAGAGGAAGTAAGATTTCGGATGCAAGATAAACACTGTAGGTACCTTCTAGATTTTGCTCGTGAGTGTTGTCAATACAATGAGAATTTGGGCGTTCATATGATGCATATTTTTAATTGGCAAGTTTCTATAAATAGTTTAAAAGATCTTTCAAAAGAAGATTTTCTGACGTTTGCAATAGCGCGAGCACAGTTTCATAAATAGATTGAAGAGATTTAGAAGAAATAGAGATAAGGCCGATAGAAAAAGATTTTCCCATAAGTATTGTATTGATTCTGGGAGGAGTTGATTTTTTTGTTAGGAAAAACAGGAAGAGGAAAACTATCAACAAAAGATATCCCAGAGCATTTAGCAGAGTTCATCTTTATGGCGGTGTTTGATGGTCAACCCATAACAGAGTGCAATTTTACTGAGCCTGTTTGTTTGGTGATTGGCAACGAGGCTGTTGGTGTTACGAGGTCAATTTTAAGGCTTGGCACCGGGGTTACAATCGCCCAGCGCTCTGCAGACATTTCTTACAATGCATCGGTTGCAGCCGGAATCTTATTATTCCAGTTCGGAATAAAAAACAAACGAATTTAATTTTTTTTAAACATTTCGAGTAAGGTTTTTAAAAGGTTCTTTTTTTGAGGGGCGTCAAAATCTGTTGATGGGGATTTTGTTGAGTTCTCTTGTAAGAAGGTTTTGTTTTGGATAGGACCCAAGGGGATTTCTTCAAAAAAGTCTTCCTTTGTAAGTTTTTCGAGATTTTCACTTGCTGTAGCATTTTTGCTGAGGGCTAAGATAATAATTGTTGCAGCTAAGAAAAGAGTTTTGTTTTTTGCAAAAACCATGATTTCTTTCCTTCTTTAAAAAAGTTAAACTTTTTACTGGGGCGAGTTTAAAACTTGTTTGAGGCAATAGCAAGAATTTTTGTTGATCTATTTTTCTTTTTTCTTGTATCTTGTTTTTTTGCAGGGAAAAAGCATTTTTTAAAAAGGAGAAGGCCTGGATGAAGTATTCAAAACTATTTATATCTATTTTTCTTTTTTTTATTTTTCAGGTGAAAGCAAGCCTCTACAAAGAAATTGTATACGCTGACGCTAAGAAAGAAAATGCTGACTATGTTCTTGGTGTTGATGTTGGGGGAACCAATACAGATTTTGGTTTTTTTGCCGTAAAAAATAAAAAACAGGTCCTTGTTTTATCTGTTCATATCAAAACAAAAGATATTTTAGATTTTACTCTGGAGATCTCGAAAGTAATTGAGTTAGTGAAAGAGAAATATAATATATCTGTTCAAAATGCTTGCATTGGAGCACCGGGTGCCCGTTCTGCAGAAAAAGACTTTAGTACCGGTGGAAAAACAAAATTAAATATTGAAGCAAAAAAGATTAAGGCGGCAACTGACCTGCAAAAGGTTATCATTCTGAATGACTTTGAAGTGATTGGGTATGGGGTTGATCTTTTAGCGCCAGGTCAAATCATTCAGATCAATAAAGGAACTCCAAAAGAAAGAGCCCCGAAGGCAGTTGTTGGTGCTGGAACTGGTCTTGGTACATCGTTTCTTATTTGGAATGATTATAAAAAACAATATTTTTCCGTTTGGTCAGAACTTGGTGCTGTTCCATTTTGTCCGGCAGACCAGGATGAGTTTGCGTTTGTGCAAAGAAATATTTTCCAAACAGGAAGGATTTCTGATTGGAACTATGTCCTTGGCGGTGTTGGCGGAATTGAGCAGTTATATGATTTTTTTGCTTTGCAGGATGATCAGCTCAATAAAAAGACTCCGGAAGAAATTTTTGGAGGTTTTGGCTCTGACCCGTTGTGTACTAAAGTTGTTGAAAAGTATCTGGAGCTTTATGCGCGATTTGCCAGAATCGCTACTTTTGCTGTTTTGCCATATGGAGGTTTATATATTGCAGGTGGTGTTGTTGCAAAAAATGCGGATTTGTTCCAGAATTCAAATTTTCTCGAAACTTTTTTTGATAATACAAAAGCTGCACGTAAGTGGGAGTTATTAAGAAACATTCCAATCTATCTAATTGCCGATTATAAGGTGAGCTTGTATGGTGCCGCTCAGTATTTGCTTTACGAGATAAACACCTAAATTAAGTTTTTTAACGAAGTTATTGACTCTTGAAGCGCAAAAACGGTAAAAAATATAAAAGAAGGAGTTAGGTAGGGGTAGCTGACAACGCTCGACTTTAGAGGGGGAGGGCATGAGGCTTTTTTATAGGGGCATAAAAACAGTTGGTGTAATTGCTTGTTGTGTTTTTCTGTTTTGGGGACGTTCAAAATTTTCTGCTAGTTTTTCAAGTCCAATCTCACACAAGTTTCAGTTTTTTGGTTTTTTTTCCCGTGGTCAAAAAGCAAAGATAAAAGGTTTTTTTTCAGAGCAACTTGCACAAAAACCTCAACCCTTACGTAATATTTGTGGGCAACTGAAAAAAAGGTTTCCATCCATGGAAGTTGTGCAGCTGAAGCACGAAGTTTCCAATAGACTACTTGTCTCAATTAAAAGTGTGACGCCAGCTTTTATGACTAATGAAAGATTTGTGCTGTCAGATAGTGGCTTATTGTTTCATCAAGTCCTTTTTGAAAAAGATTTTCTAAAAAATTTGAAGCATCTCAGTTGTAGCTGTTTGGATATATACAACGATGATATTTTGTTTGGTGATGAACAGCTAGATCATTCAAGTAAGTTGCCAGCAGGTTTTTTGCAAACGATAAAGCAGATTCCTGTTGGTAGTTTTGATCGATATGCCATTGTTTGTGAAGATAAAAAAAAATGGTGTTTACAGGATAAAACAAAAAAAAACTTTTCTATTTTATGTACTGATGAAACTATATCTGACCAACGGCTTATTTGTGCATGCAACAAGGTGAAGGGGGCCTTGTGCGAGCGCGACAGCCTGTTTGAGCGAGGGGTACGTCCATGGGTGGCGGATGCTCGTTTTGCGAATCAGATAATTCTTTTTAGAAAACCAGGGGGACGGTGATGGCAAAAGTTTTTTCCGGCCGAATAATAACGGCCATTGACGTCGGAACGACGAAAATCTGTGTGCTCGTTGCACAACAGGTTGATAAAGATCATATCGAAGTGTTGGGTGTTGGGAAAGCTCCCTCTGATGGTCTAAAAAAGGGTGTTGTTGTCGATGTTGCACGTACTATTGAATCGATAAAGCGTGCGATCAAAGAAGCAGAGCTTATGTCTGGCCATACAATTGAAACAGCCTATGTTGGTATTTCTGGTGGGCATGTTAAGTCAATCAATTCCAACGGTGCTGTTCCGATTAAAGCTGGACGGGTAAAAACGTCTGATATAGAAAATTCGCTTGCAGCAGCAAAGGCTGTACAGATTGCTGAAGGGCAGCAAATTTTGCATGTCTTGCCACAATACTTCCAAATTGATGGTGGAGACAAATTACATGATCCAACAGATATGCATGGAGTTCGTTTGGAGGTGCAAGCACATATAATAACTGGTTCTGTTGCTTCGGTACAAAACCTGGTTAATTGTTGCGAAAGTGCCGGCATAAAAGTGAAAGATATTGTTTTAGAACAGTTGGCGTCAGCGGCTGCTGTACTGAGTGAGGATGAAATGGAGCTTGGTGTTGGCATGCTTGATATTGGTGGGGGAACGTCTGATTTGGCTTTGTATCAGCATGGGAGCATAAGGCACACTATGGTTCTTCCTGTTGCTGGTAACCATTTTACAAATGACCTTGCAATTGGTTTGCGTACAACCATAAAAGATGCAGAGCGAATTAAAACAAGGCACGGTGTCGCAACAGATCTGTTGTATGAAGAAGATGATATTTTTGAAGTTGAAATGGCACAAGGGGGTCAGAAAAAAACAGTCCAGCGGTCTGAGTTGGTGCGAATTTTGGAGCCCCGTGCTTATGAATTACTTATGTTGGTCAAAAGAGAAATTGATTCAAAGGGTTTGCGCTCTTTAGTCACTTCAGGGATTGTGTTGACCGGTGGAGGTTCGCTTTTAGAGGGTATGAAAGAGTTAGCTGAGACGGTTTTTGAATGTGAAACTCGAATTGGTTCGCCGCGATTACAGTTTGGCATTGCAGAGTCGCTTGATTCGCCAGTGTATGCAACAGGTTATGGTTTGCTCTTGCAGGCATTGAAGTCAAACGAGGCAGGATTAAGTGATGGATCGGGACCGTCGATGAAAAAAGTTTTTGCACGTATGAAATCTTGGATAGGAGATTTTTTTTAAAAACTCGGCCGTCGTCCGTTTGTGCTCTATGAGCTACTTCGGACTATGGCGGGAAGACAGAGGGGAAAACAGAGGGAGTCGGCCCTGAATGATTTTTTGAAGGATTCAAAAAATGTACAGAAGGGTAATAAAGGGAGCAAAGAATGATTGAATTAGAGTGCGAAAAGCGGGAACTAGGAGCACCCGTTGTTTCAATTAAAGTTATTGGTGTTGGGGGTGCTGGTGGAAATACTGTCAACAGTATCATAGAGTCAGGAAATGAAAACGTACAATGTGTTGTTGCAAATACAGATGCACAAGCGTTAAGTCTTTCCCGGGCAGAAGAAAAAATACAGCTTGGTGTCAAGTCAACCAAGGGATTGGGAACAGGGTCCAATCCGGATCTTGGACAACGTGCAGCAGAAGAAGACTTAGATAAGGTTATGGAAACAGTAGGCGATGCAGACATTGTTTTTTTAGCAGCTGGTATGGGAGGTGGTACTGGTTCTGGTGGAGCACCAGTTATTGCACGTGCTTTGAAAGAAAAAGACATTTTAA
>Ga0180438_10009536_pt1 | contig 12076 bp, 10 predicted proteins | sample SS_ome_12_FD_132455 | JGI IMG/M metagenome (GOLD analysis project Ga0180438, IMG submission 132455) | Hypersaline lake sediment archaeal communities from the Salton Sea, California, USA - SS_3_D_2 metaG | ecosystem: Environmental > Aquatic > Non-marine Saline and Alkaline > Hypersaline >...
CTTCCATGCACAGCGAAAGGAAAAAGATAATTATGCAGGAACTTTGGAAAGATATTCCCGGCTATGATGGTCATTATCAAGTTAGTAATCTTGGTCAGGTACGCAGAGCTAAACAATCGAAAACGCATGGACCAAAAAACAGGAAACAACATTGGCTTCGTGGTTATGCTCGGGTTACTTTGTGTCGAATGGGCAAACAAAAGCTCTATCAAACCAATCGGCTTGTTCTGGAGACATTTGTAGGACCACCCCCTGCCCCACACTTTCAAGCTAATCACAAAGATGGTAATACGTTCAATAATCGCTTGGATAATCTTGAATGGGTTTCTCCCAAACAAAATGTAATTCATGCTCGTGATGTCCTCCACCGCACCTTTGGAACAGACAATTTCGGTGAGAATAACGGTCAATCCAAACTGACTGAGCAGGAAGCTCAAAGTATCCTTCATTCCTATCGGCATGAGCAAGTCTCGCAGGCTACACTTGCACGGAGGTTCAACGTTACTAGAAGCTGTATTTGGGACTTGGTTCATGGCAAGAAATGGAAGCACCTTTCCGTACCTTGTGGATAAATTCGCCTGAGCTAGTGTCACCGCTGGTTTGATACCTCGTATGGCAGCGTTCGCATCAGATAATTTAGAATAAGACATCGCCTACCCCTTATGCCAGGTCAAGCGTAATGGTATACCCCTCCGCAGGCCATTCCTCGCTGGGCAACAGCGACTTGAATGCTCGCATGGCCGCATCAGACTCGACAACGCCCCACGACATGACCGCGTTTTCTACCAGCTGAATGACCTGTGCCCGTTTTTCGGCGTTTGTACCTGCACCGTTCGCTATTTGCGTCACAGCCAAGGCCGGGATAACCACTGACCGATTCTGCCCGCCTTCCACGGGCACAAACACGTCCGGGTCTTCCTCCGTTTGGTAGTACAAGGTTACGTTATCGAACTTAAGCTCTTTGTTAGCTCGCACCTCTGGAAAGTTAAGTATTTCGAGCTTGTAGTCTCCTATAGCCATGTTTCCTCCTTACGGGGCAGACACCGTCGCGTCGCCTGCATAGCCGCCTCCGTTGATGTGCAACCAATCCACTTCTGTTGGTACGGTGCTGAACGCTACCGGAGTCGTAATTGTCGCTACGACTGCCCCATCCACTTTCAACCAAATAAACGAAGGATAATAGTCAATTTCCACCTGCAACTCGTCGTCGGCAGACCACGCCCCGGCACAGTTCCACAGGTTCCACACCAAACCACCACCCGCGATGTTGGCCCCCAGTATCATCGTGTTTGCCGCCGAACCGTACACGCCGATATAGTTGTTGGCATCGCCCCAGATCTCAATCCAGTATGGGATATTGCCAAATGCCAATATATCAGCCGGGTCGTGTCTCGGTCTGATATTACACCGTACCCATCCCCTACTCGCCGTCAAGAACGCCCCGCTCGGTTGGGTGCAGGTATCTCGACCGTCTACACGCAACTCGTCTGTATTCTCTAAACTGTTAGCATAGCTGGCCGGGGTCACCGTCAATGACACATCGTCCAGTTCGAAAGCGTAAATGTCATCTACGTAACCCTGAATCGCCGCCCCCAAAATGGAAGTATCCGGCGTAGTATTTATCGCCCGTGTGACCATGTAGTTCGGTAACCATTGCGCCGCATCCTGGTCAGCGAGTAACGGCGGGTCAGCCAGCGTCGCTTGTAACACCAGGTCATCGGCTGTGTCGTCGCCTGTAAACCCCAAACAGGCCGCGCCCGTCCCATACCTGTAAGCGCCGAAGCTGTAGAATTTATCTGCCGTGCTGGTTAAAATCTGCTGGATTGACTCGTCGCTAGTCCAGCCTGCCGCTGACTCCAAAGCCGCCGAACCACTGTGAATGATAGCCAATTCCTGCACCGATTCGCCCGCATCAACGCCCGTGTTCGTCCATCCATCCGGTATCCACGGGTTCCCCGCTCCGGTCTCTAAAGATGGATTGTCGACAAGTTGTGTTAATTGCTCATACTGTTGGTAAAATATCAATCCTTCGTCGTCCACGTTCGTCACCTTGACGCTGAAGTCCACACAATCAGCCACCACCCCGTTCCGGGCGATGGTCGGCAGTTCCCAAGTGAAGGTTTCCACCCACGGGAACTCAGTGAATGACCTCGGCGGCACGATGCGATATACGTCACCCGTGTCAAAGTCGTTGTCAGTCCCACCCGCCAGAGCTACGGTGATGGTAGTGTCGGTCCCGTCCCAGACGTAAGCAGTGATGGTTCCCGAACTACCATCAGTGATGTTATATATCGTCCAGCCAACGATGTTGGGGAAAACGATTTTGTTGGTGTTGTCGATGCAGGAGGCAGAGTTGTTGGCCCCGGTGTGGGCGCTGACCATCTTCGGCCCCTCGAAATCGGTGATGACCGCCCCGTTGGTGTCGTCGTAGATGGTCACCGCAGGCTGCCCGTGTCCGCTGGGGTCATGGGAGTAGACCAGGCGACAGACGTAATTCGAGCCTGCCGAGGCCCCGGTGTAGGCTTGCACTATGCCCTCATCTACCGCGTCCACTCCGACCACGTAGCCCCAGTTGTAGATGCGGTTGCCAGGAGCGACCACAGTCATATCAGGCGTGTTATACCAAATGTGATTGCTCAGGGTACCGTTGTTGCCGTTGCCGGAGTCGTCGGTCAATGTAGACCCCGCTCCGTCGCTATAGTCCGTCTGCCACGCCGTGTTACCATCGGCACCGGGAGGGTTGTCGGGGGCGTTGGGGACGAAGGGTACACCATTGGTATAACGGAGAGTGTCGGAGATGCGGGACCAGCCGATGAATGCGCCGTTCCAAGTCCGTGCGCCGTCTGAGCGATTACCATGATACAAATCTTCGCCAACATCAGAAACTACCGCGTCAACAGCAGCATCTTGGTGAGTATATGAAGAAACAGGAATGCCATCCATCCAGATATAAAGTTTCCGGTCGCCTGCATCATCGAACTGCATAGCCACATGATGCAGTTTGCCGTCATCGCTCCACTCGTCCGTTCCGCTCGTTGACCAAGCATTTGTGGTCGCTGCATAAACACGAGCATCCAAACCATTCGTAGCGGAAACACTGAAATACCATCCCTTGCTTGAGACGATTCCTTTTTCGAAAATGTAACCAGCGTTATTCTCTCCTGTCCCATCCGCTCTCACCCACGCTTCCACCGTGAACGCCGCATCATGCAAATCCTGTATCGCCGCCGCATCAGCCACCACACACGAAGTCGTCGAGCCATCGTAGTCCACCATCGGCATCACTAGCGGCGAGCCTTCCATGTCCCATTGTGGCTCCCAGCTTCCATTGGTGATTGTTCCGTCACAAGCCGGTGAGGTAATGCTGGCAGTCAACGTAGCACCTGTACCGTCATCCGCAGCCCACGATTCTACCGTACCCGCTGAATTGAACACTCGGTCAGGAATGAAATCAGTGCCAGGCGTGTATTGCGCAGCGTTCCACACCCGATGCCACCCGATAGCTCCCTCGAAATAGGAACTAAGGTTAGTCAAACGCCCAAACTCCCAATTACTCGCCGCATCTGCCTGATACGCCCCTACTCCTACATCCGCAGCACCCCACTTGCCGTCAAGTGCCATTTGGAGAGACTTGGTTGTATCGTTGTAAGACATTACGTAGTGATGCCACCTGCCGTCTCGCACACTGGTAGCCGATGCTTCGGCTTGGGCATTAACAGTTGCTAGAGGCACATACGCGGTCAAGCGATGTGTTCCTCCGATGTAAACCATGTGTCCGGTCGAGAGACCGTTGCCTTTGTGATATATCTGTTCGGTCGAAGATGAACCATCGCTGCGGAACCACCCCTCAACCTGCACCGTCGCTCCCGCAGCGCCCAAATCATCCAGCGTAGCATTAGAACCGCAGTCAACCCAGGTTGAGCTTCCGTTGTAGATAAGCGCATACGGCCCACCAAGATACCCGCCATCCTCAGCCCAGCCATGCTCGACTACATTGCTGCTATGTGGGTGACTCCATGCTTCACCTGTGCCCGTGACAAGTGCTCCCGTGGTGCTGTTGGTCGGATTGCTCCAAGTCGTGTCCCAAGAGCCGATGAAGGTGGCAAGGTCTGCGCCAGCACCAGCCGCATAGTGAAGGTTGATTACATCTCCTATGCTCAGGTCAGTCCCGTAGGTTCCGTCAAATGGCATATCGCGAACCAGCACGCTACCTTCGAGTATACCACCGCAGGCGTTGGCCCCGTTATTGGAACCTAAGTAAATCGTCGCGTCTGGCGCAGAGGCAGTCGGTTGCGTTGTCGCTCCGAAGGTGTGGGTATCGTCCACGCTAATACGAGCATAGTCAGTCCCGTCAATAGTATTTACGGAACTACCACCCGCCACCAAAGCGTAGGTAGTCCCTGCCGCTATTTCTTTGTCCGCAGTAGAGGTCTGCGTACCGATGCAGACCTCGAATCTATCATTATCGAAGTCGTAAGCGACGTAATGAGCAGAACTGGCATACAGAAGATATATCTTGCCCGTGATGTCATCGTAGGAATGTTCCGGCGTCCAGAAGGTGAAGAAGAACCACTGGTTGCCATCCATATTGTCGTACCAGGAACCGCTGACCTGCGAGCCACGCGAGAAGCTAACCACATCCCCTGTGCCAGAGAAATCCCAATCCCCCTGCACAATGGGAGCCGCCGCGAACGGACCCTGACCTGTGCGCTTCGACATGCCTGCGGTGAAGGTGATGCTACCCAGGTCGAAGTCAAGCGGAGGCCAGCCTTTGGCTCCGCCTATCAGCGTTCTTATCCCGATGGGTTTTAACCCTGCGGTCGTCATGCGCTCTCCGTTAAGTGTTCCTTACCGCGATGTTCATCTGTACTATCATGTCGTCAGCCGCCGCATCAACGGCATTATTATCGTACACCCGTAAGCCCCAAGCTGCCGGTGCTACCCAAAATGGCAGCGGAGTCATAAGCCAGTCTGTGTCCCGAAAACCGAGCAGGTCGGCACATGGCGGACTAAATTCGTAATACCTGGTCAGCGACGCGGCCTGCACGACCCCGGCTCTGACCTCACCGATCACGTCCGACGAGTCGTCAAGCAGTTGCAATACTATTTGGCGGTCTCCCACCGTAGCCGTGGTGGTAAGCTCCACCCGTACCGATAGGAAATGCCACTGCGTCGACGCGGGCACAAGTATCGTTTTATCAGAGTCGTTGGCCCCTTCGTCGGCTGCGCTGGTCGGTGTCCAATCACTGTCGGTCAAGGTCACGAACACCGGATTGGACGCGTCCACGTCCGCGTCGCCAATTTGCAAGTTGGCGTTAGCGTTCAGGTCGTCGTGGGTGTCCTGCACCACTTCAACCAGAGATTGTATGAATTGAGTGATAAAACCCATGCTACCCTCCCTTTACGGCGCAAACCGCAGTTCGATTTCACAACTGCCCGGCGTGCCTACCGCCCCGCTCTCAGCGGCGGCGATCCTGATGCGCTCTACTGTGCCCTGCAAATCAATCGGCCCGTAGGTCAAATATTCCCTAGCCGCTCCCAGCGTTTGCCAACTTGAATCGTTAGCCTGGACCAAAGAGGTGGTATCCGCTCCCGCCGCCACCGCTCCGACTGCGGTCGCGCTCAAGTCGTACCAGACTGTGCCCGTCGAATCGGGCGACACCTGGATACGCAGGTCAACCGCTCCCCCTACACCGCCCCGCTGATAGCTGAGGTACACCGTCACGAAGCTGAACGAGGGGCAATATAACTCCGTTGGGGCCGCGTCGAACGCCCCAGCCGCAGGCAGGGCAGCCCAAGCGCGGGCCTCCTGCACGTTAAGATAGGTGGTACTAATCGGTTGTCCCATTCGCAGTCTCCTTATTTATGCAAAATCACGTAAACCATGTTCACGTCGCTGAGGTAGCTCAACCCGTCCACCTGCCAGCCTGCGGCGTAGTATACATTCAAGGATTCGTTGATCGAAGTAGGAGAAGCCATGACCGATTTGTAGCTAGTAGCGGGGCGGGCCACTAGAGGAACAGCCAGCAGCACAATAATGACCACCAGGCACGCCACCACTACCCACTGGAACAGTTGTTTACTCATCATTTTCCTACCCATTCGTATAACACAAAAAAGCGCCGCATTAAGCTAAATTTCGCTCAATCGGCGCTCGGCTTATGCCCCCTATTGCCGGGGTAGCCCTCGGCTCTCTGAGTTATCCAGTTTTACCCTACTAGTATATCACATCCTGCAAAAGGTGTCAAGTATCAGTTTCCTGGCTTTGCACCCACTCCACGTCACCCTCTTGCACTACGTCAGCCAACATTTCACATAGCTGCTTAATCTTTACCTCCACAAACGGCGTGCCCCGGCGTAGCGCCCGGCGGCAATCGCCATCGTGAAATTGTACCGTTTGGCGCTGCTTCACCACCTGAAACAGCTTAACCCCTCCAGCGCAAACGAAATTACCCTTCACCAGCGGTACGAACAAGCACCCAATTGAGCGGTCAGTCATGCTTCCTCTATTGGCTCGAATTGTATGCCGTGGTCGCCAGGGTATGGCGTGGTGTGGTCGAAATCGCCGGTTAGAATCGCCTCCGGGATACCGTCAGGGAAGGCGTCACAAGTATCGTTTTCCCTGGCGTGCTTGCATAAATCGCAGGGCACATATACCGCTTTAATCGTACCAGAATCTGCCACAACTAAATTCCACTCAAATTTACCTGTCATAGAATAATCCTCACCGATACTTCTGTGACAATTTCGCCATACCCTTTTTCAGCAACATCAGTCACTAGCATCTTCATGCCTCTCTGTAATAAGAACTCTTCCTCGAATTCCATAGCCGATAAATTCCTTACCGCCGCTCCAGGTGTTCCTGCTGGGACTGAAATCTTATAAAGCACTGGCGGCTGCCCCGTCTTCACCTTTCCAGCAAAGCCGGCTAAGGCCTCATCCATATCCAATGATGTGGACATAAATCCCTTATCGTTAATAATAGAGCCCACCAGTTTCTTTGTGTCTTCCAGTCCCATGCGCTGTCCGGTTGCGGTTTTCATGGCGCGACTAGCACGGTACGTCACAATATCCTCTGGCGTATTTGCCTTACTTAACGCCGATTCTATGCTATCAATATGACCCCGCCATATATCCAGCAATTCAGCGTCATCGTAACGCAACGCACGATTTATGTCCGCATATTTACTATTTGTATAATCAGAGATTGCATATCTCTCATGTCTCTCTAAATCATCTTCCCAACCTTCATAATGCTCTTGTGCCCAATCCTCCGGATCATCTACCGTTGTGAAGTTATACTCTGGTTCTTCCACCACCGGCTCTATTGGCACGCTCGGCACGCCGCCCCCAGACGGGCCGCCCGGTCGCCACAGGTTGGCGCAATCGTCTGGTGACAGTTTCGGCACGTGCGTTTCCCACAAGTGTGGGCAATTATGAACGCAAATGCCTTCTACGATGTATTCTTCATGCTCGGTTTCGAGGTTGAGAACGTCACCGTCATAGTCTTCGATCCGTATTTCGGTGATGGGTTTGTATTCAGCATATATAGGCCGTTCCACACACTCGCACAGTACCAGATCTCCTATTCGCAAGTCTTGTGCAGCAATCCACCCGCGCATCGTCTTTAACGGATGCTCTCCAGTCACTAATAGTTCCCGACCAGCAACAAAGACACGATAAACCTGTTCCTGAGTCTGTCGCCGAAATATTTGCACTACTCGACATTGACCCGTTTGTCCCGTAGTAGCAACTATATCCCCAGCGACTACATCCTCAATTAGCTTAGTCGTTCCATCTGCCATCAATACCCGCTGACCCGGTACGATGCACTTCACGTGAAACGGTCCCGGATTGCTCATGGCGACAGGTATGGGAACCTCGCCTCTGTTCAAAAACCCCTGACAAACTGGACACACCGCTGTTCGTGGTTCCAGCGTGGCGTATCCCTCGCCGATCCCGTTGTTACGAAAGAAATCAGCCTGCGCCTTGCTCCGGGCGCTGTTCCCGGTGAACTGCGAGATGTCTTTATTCTTCCACTCGCTACGCCCCGCGTTCCAGTCTCGCAGCCGCTTAGCGTATACGTGACGGTTGGCAGTCGGTACGTCCTGGCGAATTTTAGCAACCTGCCTCGCCAGGTCACGATTGTAGGTGTTGGTGATGCTGCGGGCGTCGTTAACGCTTTGCTCGTCCAACGCCACCCACTCCGGCCCAATGCGTAAGCTACCGCTGTACTGGTCACAGCCGACCCGCGATGCTTGTATCTTCAACTCTTGCTCGTAGGCTTTAGCCCGTTGCGCAGTCAACATCCCCCGGCGCTCCTGCTCCGCTATGTCGTCTTGCATCATTTGCCCATGCACCAATTTGCCCACTGGCGATAGCTGCTCTACCAGGGTTTGCCAGGGCATTGCCTCTGAAAGCGCGTGCGCTTTCTCTTGGTAAGCAGCTTCAAACGCGTTGCTCATTGCTGTCTGAAGCTGCGTGTTAAACTCTGCGGTGGTTAGCTGTGTTTCAGTTACAAACCCTGCGTCCTGTTGCGCTTGCTGGGCATCATCAGCCGCTTGCGCTGCGTCCCACTGTGCGTCTGGTATGCTTAGCAACCGTTCCACCCCAGCGGTAAACAAAGTACGCTCGGTGCGCGCTACATCCCGCAGTATACCAGCGTTCACCTTGTCCCGCTGCTCTGCGTCGGTGACAGCTTCCCGCAGTTGCGCCAGGTTAGTTACCTGCACAATATCGCCCCCCGCTGGTGGTTAGAATAACCCACTGCTCACCATTCCAATACCATTGCTGGGTGCATCGACCGCTCAGGCTGGGATTTACCCAAACGGTCAGTGATTGTAATTTATCGCCTTTGCGTGCTGCTAGCAGCCCAAACACAAACCCCGCTGCTAATCCCACCAGCAACCCGCCAAGCGCTCTCACCAGTTCATTCCCGGTCGTGCAATTGGAGCCAATTGTATCCATGTGCGACCCTCATCGTCACTCCAATAAACCTGCCCAGCAGCGTTGCCAATCCATATACTGTTTGGTAGTTCATACGTCACCATTATTTTTCCGCAGCTTGCAGGGTAAGGCGACAGCAAGGGCAAGGCTGCAACAGGTTTTAGCATTGCAAGAAACCCCGTTGCCACAGCGCCCAGCATCAAAGTCCGTCGGTTCACTATTCCAGCTCCACGTTAAACGTGCGCTCACAGGTAGCACACACCAGCAAGGCGTCCGGGTGCCCATCGTAGCGGTACGCTAGCTCACCCTCGCAGTCAGGCAACGGGCACTTGACCTGTACCTCGTGCGCTGTATGGTTTTCCCGCAAGGTCCCCTCCACCATTTCCATGCGCCTATCCCACCCTTTCATCAACTCCACCAGCGCCGACGCGGTTGCCAGCTCCGCAGGCTCCTGCCCGTTATCCGGTTCGTCCACTGGATTCATATCATAATCGTCGTCTACGTCTGGCGCTTCCTCGTCGTCGTCAGGTTTTACCTCGTCAGGCGGTACGATTTCCAACACGTCCGAGATGCCCAGCGCTTGCAAGGTCATTTGCCACACTGCAGTTAGTATTTCCACCGCTACGTCGATGCTGATAACCCCCGCTTCCAGATACGGCGCCAGTCCGTCCCGCAGCATTTGGCTCATGCTGTCGCTAACCTCTTGCAGCCCCAGCTCCACCAAGCGGTCGGTACTGACCTGGGCGTTGTGGTTTGCAAACAGTTTCTTTTCTGCCGAGTATGTTTCTGCCGCCCACAGCACGATTCGAACCATTTTGCGCCACTGTGCGCCCCAGAAGTTTTGATACCTGCTCCACTGGCGCTGAGTCGGCGGCTCCATGGCGGTGTTGCCCGCTATTAAAGGGCAGCCGTTGCGTCTGGTGATGAACATCTTGTTAGGAGGCGCTTCAAAACACCACACGATGCCTTTGTACTGTATTGTCTGTACGCTACCGTTCCTGTCATCAACATGAACATGGCAACGATTCGTTCTGTGTATGCGGTAGACAGCTTTACCTTGTCGATGTTCTGGATGGGCGTTTTCAGCGAATAAAAGACGTGAACGTCCCCAATCTCCCAAATGTAACAGCAATATCTGCACGTCATCAACTAATCTGTGAGAAATGGAGGTATAGCAGCCAATATATCGTTTTTTTCCTTTGGCAAAGTGACCATCCCCCTTCCACATTGCATTAACTAGAATCTCTGTCTGCCTGCGATTCAGGCCAAATACAAAATGTGGTATTCGCTTGTTAGCTGCACCCTTTTTGCAATTCTTTTTAAGCCAGTCATATAAAGACTTGCTCGTTCTGCTCCATAGCCAGTGAGTCCCTTGCTGTGTCGTCGTTCGGCTGAATCCCATTTTGGTGCTCAGTAAGTAATCTAGCTCATCCGCATAGGGAGAATCTATATTCTGAGCAATCTGAACCCGCTTGTAGCTTGACTTGTCTATGGAACCATCCGCCAACCACCAGCCCAAGAATTCTAGCCAGTCATCCATTGAGTACTCTATCGCTGGCACATCTCGGCGAGAATGATGATTTCCAGCATAGTAAGTGTGTCCTGGCAACAGGAAAGTTTCTATCTCCGGTCGGCTTTCAATGTACGCTTGCGTGGGCAACAAGAAGCGTCGTGGCAATTCATCAGCTCGATAAACCTTGAACTCCTCATCGGGCTTGTGAGCCTCCTGTGCCAGCATTCTATGGTTCGGAGTCACCAGAGCATCTATGGCTCTATTGGTGATGTGAACCATCTCGCCTTCGTACTGGTACGTATGTAGCTTCGTTGGCACCGCGTATTCTATGCGACGCTTGCCGCTATTGTAAGTCGCTATCTTCTCGTCCGATTCCCAGTCACGCCATGATTTCCATCCATTTTCGGTCAGGACTTCCGTATCGTCGGAGTAACAGGCAGTTGCCAATCTATACGAGTCCCCGCTGCCGAAATAGTGCGAATACGCCCCCGCACCCAGCGATGCCATTTGCATCAAGCTCTCGCCGTCGACTTTCGCATCCGACGCACCCGTTTGCTGGCTTAAGCGTTGCAGGTCAAGCGCCTGGTTTTCCACCCACGTTGAACCCGCCGCGCTGGCAGGGTTCGTCTCAATATTACCCCCGGCCAGCGCACTTTGCAGGTTACTAGCAATATTGTCAATTTGCCTGCTACCTGCCGTGGCTTTGATTTTGTTAACGTACATGGCGATCGCCGCCGTGACGCTCGCCCTGTTCTCCCGAAAGCGGGTATGCTCCCGCGCCCACGATGCCCCCGCAGAGTACATCGGCCACCCCCGCAGCTTGCCGTTACCGTTAAACACTTTGCGGTTGTGGGCGACATGCTGGGCGACGACCATCGTATTAGATTTTTGGGTTTCCGCTCGCTTGGCATCGCTGGGCAGGTCGGCCCGGGACAACTTAGCAGGATCACGCACCGCCAGCCAGTCGGCGTAATACAGACAGTCGCTATCACCAGATCGGTTAGACCATTCCCGTTTGTAGTACAGCGGCGTGGCGTCGTCTTCGGGATCGGTTACGATTTCGGTGATTTCGTCGGTGCTGATGGTGCGCACCGTTGGCGGGTTAGTACCTGTTTTGTCAATGTAGTACACCAGCCAAAACTCACCCTCCACCAGCACGTTTTCGGACAAGCGATGCAGCCCGTCAGCCCCCAAAATTGGCATGTTAGCGTCAGAGTCCCAGAACTCTTTCCACACGGGCTGCGCCGCTTTGTCCTCCGGCAGTACCTCGACGTTCTCACCGAACCCGAAGTTCGTCCACAACCACACGGCCCACTGCGACACCACGTCACCGCGCCACAGGTTGCGGCACTCGTTGACGTAGTATCCTCGCATGGTTTCCGCGTCGCCCTCATAACCAATAAGACCTACATAATCGGTAGTCAACCGGGTTATGAGGTCTATCATCTGGTCGGTTGCGCCTTCGCTTAACCGTTCTATTAGCATTTGGGGCGTGATGGTGTACTTACCTGCTAGGTACGCGTTTTCCAGCGTTCTGACCCCCGTGCGCAAGTCGTCCATCTCCTTGCCCACGAACAGTCGACCTAAGCGCTGCCTTATATTAGCCATGTTATACTC
>Ga0180438_10009538_pt1 | contig 12075 bp, 9 predicted proteins | sample SS_ome_12_FD_132455 | JGI IMG/M metagenome (GOLD analysis project Ga0180438, IMG submission 132455) | Hypersaline lake sediment archaeal communities from the Salton Sea, California, USA - SS_3_D_2 metaG | ecosystem: Environmental > Aquatic > Non-marine Saline and Alkaline > Hypersaline >...
CGGTGGACTGTTTATGAGGCAAAGCAGCGCGAGGTTGGACGCCAACATCGTGGCTGAAAACCAGGCCGCCAACAGCGGCAGTGGGCTGTACGTCGCGGGTTCCTCACTTAGATCTCAGCACACTACCATCGCCCGTAACACCGATGGCGACGGCAGCGGTATCTATGTTACCAGCCACAATTCTAGCTACAGTACGGCGGTCTTGACCAACACTATCCTGGTGAGCCAAACCGTTGGCATCATGGTCACGGTGGGCAACACGGCCACGCTAGAGGCCACGCTGTGGGGCGATGGGGACTGGGCCAACGCCGTTGATTGGGCTGGTATGGGTACTGTAGTCACCGGCACTGTCAACGTCTACGGCGACCCGGCCTTCGTCAGCGTTGGGGACTATCACCTCACGGAAGACTCGGCGGCGAGAGACGAAGGGGTAGACACTGTTGTAGGACCTGACGTGGACCTTGACCTGCGACCTATCGGCGCGGGCTTTGACATCGGCGCGGACGAGTTCCCGGTCGTCGTCACGGCCACCCAGGACATCTCTATCACCCTGGTCTACACTGACCCCCAGGACAATCCCACTGAGGTGGAGGTTCCGGCCGGGGCAGTCACTGAAACAGTCATTATCATCTACACGCCAAAGCACCCGCAGGTCGGTCCCGCTCTTCCCGAAGGCATGGTGCCGGGTGCTCACGTTTTTGACCTAGATGTCTACCGGAATGGCGTTCTCGTCCCCCATTTCGTCTTTGAGAAGGCAATAACGCTGACCAGTGAGTACGCCCAGACTGCCGTGCAGGGCATGATCGAACGGACGCTGGCCCTTTATCGCCAGACGGAGGACGGATGGCAAAAGATTGGCGTGCGGGAGGGGGAGACCCAGACGCTGGATGTGGGTAACAACGTGCTGACGGTCTACCTGCTGAGCAACAGTCGGTTTAGAGAGTATGGAGTTGGCATCACCAACTACATCTTTTTGCCGCTGGTCATTAAGGACGGCTAGACCGCTCCCGGTGAACACGTTGTGACGTCTAATGCACAAGAGCCTGTCAGGCAATCTGATCCAGGGTAGCTTGTACGCGGGCCTGTTCACGGGGTAGGCCCAGGCGCTCAAAGAGGTCCATCGCCACCGATAGCTGCTCGGATGCTAGGGGTGTCCGTCCCAATTGAATCAGGGCCTGAGCGTAGTCACAGAGAGCTGTCCCTAGGTTGAACTCTTGATTCAACCCCTCCAGGATCATTACGCTCCGCTCCAGGTGTGCTAGGGCCGAGGTCGGGTCACCTAGCTGTAGGCAGGCATTTCCTAGCACTCGATAGATGACCCCTTCTTCTCCTCGGTCGCCGATCTCTTTGACGCGCTTCAGCGCTTCTCGACAGGCTGTCATCGCGCGTTCGGGGTCGTCGGTCTCTAGGTAGCACTCGGCCAACTGGCGACGACATTCGGCCTCGTCGTCACTGGCGCCGATATCTTGGGCAATGGCCAAACCCTTCTCCAGGTGGAGGATGGCTTGAGCCGGGGAACCTTGGGCACGGTAGGCTTCGCCCAAATTGATGTGGCACTGGGCAATGGCCAGGTTATCGCCGAGGCGCTCCCCTATTTCCAGGCTGTGTTGGTAGTAGTCAATTGCCTGAGCGTACTGCCCCCGGGCGTAGTAGATGATTCCCAGGTTCTGATAAGTAGCCGATTCGCCCCATGCGTCGCCCAGCCGTTGCATAGTTTCTAGAACACGGCTGAAGTATTCCGCTGAGCGGGTCAGGTCCGTTTGGTAGTGAATGATAGCAAGATTGCCGTAAACGCGCGCTGCCTCGTATTCGTCGCCGATGCGCTCCAATGTGACCAATGCCTGCTGCAGGTGTTCGACGGCTTTCACTGGTTGACTGTCTCCAAAGGTGAGCCCTAAGACATTGTGAGCCTCGGCAATCTCTCGGAAGTGCGTGGTGCCTTCCAAGATGACCAGGCTGGCTTTTCCATTGACCAGGGCTGCATCGTTGCGACCCTGTCGCCGGTATACGCGGGCGCATAGGGTGAGCAGTCGGGCCATCTGGACAGTCCTTTCACTGCCAGACGACAGGAGTTCGATCCCTTGGTAACAGGCCTCCAGGGCGGCCTCGTATTCCCCACGTTTCTCATGGACCCTGCCAATGCGCCGGTATAGATCGGCCTGCTGGGCGGCTTCGGTATGGATGCCCAGCGATTGTTCGTAACAGGTCAGCGCTTCGTCATACTCACCGATGTGGAACAAGACGTCTCCCAACCCCTCGGTGATGGCGGCCTGATCCTGAGAGCGGCCCAACTCCTCCGCCAGGGACTGGGCCCGTCGGTAAAAAGAGATGGCCTCCGGGTTGGCGTAGGCCGCGCGTGCCTTGTTGCCGGACTTGATCAGATAAACTAGCCCCTTTTCTTGGTCGTCGGAGAGACTGTAGTGATGAGCCAGCAGTTCATAGGCCTCTTCTCGCTTTTGCCCGATGTACAACGTCTCCAGGTGCTGGCCCACCAGGCGATGGTAGAGGCGGCGGTCGCGCATCAGCAGGCTCTCGTAGACCACTTCGTGGATCATCCTATGCTTGAAGACGTAGTCGAGCTCGGGTAGGCGACTCTGTTCGCGCACCAACTCGGCCCGCTGCAACAAAGCCAGGCTGGCATCGAGCTGGGCAGCCAGGGCCGCTGCCGAGGCAAGCCAGGCCAGCACCTGGTGGGAGAATATACGCCCGATCACCGCAGCCAGTTGTAGTGTGCGTCGCGCCTCTTCCGGCAACCGGTCTATGCGGGCTATGATGACCCCTTGTAGTGTGTCGGGTATGGTCTGCAGGTCGATCTCTTGGGCGAGTTGCCAGCGCCCGCTCTCACGGACGATGGTCCCCTGGTCGATGAGCGTGCGGATGATCTCTTCGATGTAGAAGGGGTTACCCTCGGCTCGTCGGACCAACTGGGCCAAGACGGGCGGCACTCGTTCGAATAATAGCAGATTGCGCACTAACTGCTTGTCCTGTCCGATGTCCATATCCAGTGGCGTCAGATGTATCTCCGTGTAGCGGTGGGGATAGTCGCGGGCTGCTGCCTGCCCCAAAGCCCAGCAACCATGGGCCCGCTCGGGTCGGTAGATCAGCAGGACAAGAACCGGGGCGTGGTAAGTGAGGGTCAGACAACGCTCCAGCAATGCAAGCGAGGCCGAGTCAGCCCAGTGCAGGTCATCAAAGGCAAGCACTAGAGGTCGTTCCTTAGCCATCTGTGCTAGAAACAAGGCGACGGCCCGAAGTATCTGACGCTGGAGTGCCTCGCCTTCCAGATAGGCCACCCGCTCAGCCTCGGGGTCGCTCAAGGGCAGGCCCAGAAAGCGGGCCAGGTAGGGCAGAATGTCCTCGCCGGCTTCGTCCGGTAGCAATTCGTCCACGCGACGGTGCAGCTTGACCCGGATGTCCAACTGGCTATCCGTCTCGACGATGTCTAGGGCGCTGTGGATCACGTCGATCAGGGCCGAATAGCTGACCTGCTGAGTGTAGGACAGGCACCGCCCTTCCAGCCAGGTGATGTCACCGTCGGCGATAGCCCGGTTGCGCAACTCAGTGACGAGGCGGCTCTTGCCTATCCCTGCTTCTCCGATGAGCGACACGGTGTTGCCCCGTCCCATCCGCAACTCGGTGATCAGCCCCTGCAGCGTCGCTTGCTCCGTGTCCCGACCGACCAGGGGGGAGTACAGGCCACGAATGCCACGCACCGGTTCTGGTTGGGCGCGACGACCGACGATGGTGTAGGTGGGCACCGGTTTGCTCTTGCCCTTTAGGATAACCTCACCCCGGTCGACCAGTTCGAAGAAGGCTATGACTTTGCGCTGTACGTAGCTGGCGAGCAGGATCTCTCCGTCGTCGGCGGCGCTCATCAACCGGGCCGCCAGATTGACCTCGTCACCCATCACGGTATACTCACGTCGACCGGCTGCACCCACGTGCCCGGCAAAGACCATGCCGGTGCTGACGCCAATACGCTGTCCCTGCAGCCAGGTTTCTCTCAGGAAACCTGCGTTCTCCATGATCTCCTCTGCAGCGGCCTGCATCTCCAGCGCTGCTCGCACGGCCCGCTCAGCATCGTCCTCGTGGGCAACTGGCGCGCCAAAGAGGGCCATCAGGTTGTCGCCGTGGTCGTAGATGTCCACCTTGTTGACCACGCCGCCGTAGCGCGAGATGGCTTGTTGCATCGCCACAAAGTACCGGTGGAGGGTCTGGGCGATTTCGTCCGCGCGGTCCTGTCCTAGACGGGCGACCAAGTCGCTGGCCCCCAGGAAGTTGGCAAAGAGAATCGCCACCAGTCGATGCTCACCGCTGGTCTCGAGTCGAGTGGGATCGAGCCGCAGACGCGGAAGTAGGCCAGATGGCAGATATGGTGCCAAGCGGTCCAGCGCATCCAGCATCCGGCCCAGTGTCTCGCCAGATATATCGTCGGGTCGGCGCAAGTCGGCGGCGCTGGGGCGAGGAGGCGGGTGAGTATATGGAAGCGGGACAGTATGAGGACGGACATGCTCGACCACGCAATGTCCAGAGGGCCCTTCGACGGCGGTCAGCCAGTCGCTGTCTCGAACCTGCTGATGGACAGCCGGACTGATGAGGATCTGGCCGGCGCTGGCCAGCCTTTCAGCCATGGCAGTGGCGTTGACGGTCGGGCCGGTGACAATGAACTCCCGTTCATCGTCGGTACCCACGCGGGCGGCAAAGACTGGCCCTGCATGCAGGCCAATCTTCATCTGCAAGGCGAATTTCCCCAAGCTGGTCTCGACCTGGCGGAAGTTGGTCATAGCCTCCTGCATAGCCCAAGCGGCTTGTAGGGCACTGACGCTACCGCCGACATCATTCGGGAAAAAGGCCAGGAGTGCATCTCCACCGAACTTGAACAGGTCGCCGTGGTAGGCGAAGAGCACCTCTAGCATAGCACCAAAGTAACGATTGACCAAACCAGTGATCTGCTCGGCTCCCCGTCTGCCCAGGGTGCTTAGCTGCTCTGACATTGGAGTAAAGCCACTGATGTCGGCAAACAACAGTGCCCCATCCAGGAAAGCGCCACCGACCCGAGGGACGTCTCCTGGAAAAAGCTCAGTTTGTACCAGATGGCGCGGCAGGTAGGTAATAACGACGTCGAGTAGGTCGCTCAGGTGATCTTGGACGCAGGCTATGTCCTCCTTCTTCCAGAGCGCAACTGGAGGCAGGTCATCGAGTTGGTGCGGTAGCAGGTAAGGCTTAAGGCGCGCCCGATCGGCAGCGGTAATGAGTGCGTGAGGGGCCTCACCTAGTGCCAGTCGGGTGCCACACTGACCACAGAAAGCAAAGCCAGGTGGGCTTTCTGCACCACAGTTGGGACATACTGGAGCCAACCTGTGACCACACTGACCACAGAAGGCGAACCCATCAGGGTTTTCAAAGTCGCAGGTCGGGCATTTCATAGTAAGGCGAACATAAAACGAATCGGCGAGGAACTACTTGGGCATAGTTGCACCGCCCTCAATGGGCCGGTGTTGGGTGCTTTGTGAGACCAATGCCAATCGCCAAATCTGCACCGCCCAGAACGGGCGGTGCAGTCAAAGTCAATCGCCGAAAGCATGATGTGTGAGGCGACTGACGCCCACATATATTGTATGCGACCCTGGAGAAAACAGGGTTACGACCAGGTTACAGGTCAGTTACGGCTTCCGTTTTCCTCTTAATACCAACGCAAGCCAATCTCAAGAGAGGGTTGCCCATGTCCTCCGCCCATAAACTCTTGTGGGCGGGAGTTCCTGGATGGGTTCACCGACCAGATCGTACTCAAGCGCAGAGGTGATGCGCACAGGGATGATTTCGCCGATTGGAAGCTCCGCTTGCACCAGCACCAGGCCATCAATCTCGGGTGCATCACGATATGAGCGCCCCACGCTCAGGCCATCTCCCTGTCCCTCGATGAGCACGTCTAGCGTTTGTCCTACCAGCGCCTGGTTCTTCGCTAGGGAGATAGGCTGCTGAGCTGTCATCAGCCGCTCACGCCGCTCTTCCTTCACTTGTGGCGGCACATCGTCCTCAAGCCGAGCAGCAGAGGTGCCCTCTTCGCGGGAGTAGGTAAAGACCCCCACGCGGTCAAATGCCATCTCGGTCACAAACTCGAGCAATGCCTCGAACTCTGCCTCGGTCTCACCAGGGTAGCCCACCAGGAAGGTCGTGCGGATAGCGACTTCCGGCATCGCTGCCCGTAGCCGCTGCACGACGTTCTGCACCCCGACAACGTCGGCAGGGCGGCGCATCCGGCGGAGCACGTCCGGATGGGCGTGCTGTAGGGGAATGTCGAGGTAAGGCAGAATCTGTGAGTGGCTGGTCATGGTCTCGATCAGCCGCTCCAGGGCGAGCCTTCGACCAGGATAAGCGTACATCAAGCGGATCCACGGCACCTGCGGCACCGCAACGACCAATTGCTCCAGCAGTTCTGCCAATCCCTCCTGCAGTCCCAGATCGTGTCCGTAGTCGGTGGTGTCCTGCGCGATGAGGATAATCTCCTGGACCGCTTGTTTGGCCAGCCATCTGGCGTCGGCTAGGATGACTTCGGGTGGGCGGCTCACAGCAGGGCCTTTGATGAGCGGGATGGCACAGAAGGCACAGGAACGACGGCAACCATCGGCTAGCTTGAGGTAGGCGCTGGCTCCTTGCACGGCCACGCGGGGCACGTCCGATGCATCCTGTCCCACGGTCGGCGCCTCGGGCAAGTGACAGATGGGCTTCCGGTCTCTGTCTATGCTCCTTCCTGGAACGGGCGCGGGATCTTCCGGTTGTTCGTCCAGTCTTCCAATCATGGTCAGGATGTCCATCCAGCGGCGTGTGCCGATGATCCCGTCTATGCCAGGTACTGAGTCGGCCATTTCGTCGGGGCAGCGCTGCGAGTAGCACCCGGCGGCGATGATGCGTTGACCAGGTCGCTTGGCCTGCACCAACTCACGTAGCACAGTGCGGGATTCCTCTCGGGCTGGCTCAATGAACCCACAGGTATTGACTATCAGGAGGTCGGCCTCTTCGGCGGCGGTAGCAACTGTATATCCAGCGCGCTCCAACAGAGTCGCCAATCCAGCACTGTCCACAAGGTTCTTGGGACAGCCAAGAGAGACAAGATAGTAGCTTTGTGACCTGTTCATTCAGATAACGAGACAAAAACCAGGAGATGACAAGAGCGGGCTCATGCGCCCGCCCAAGTGGATGCTCGCCGGATTCTCCAGTATCCGTAATGCACTTGTTCAGAAGTAGCCTTGTGCTTCTTGTGGCGGTTTTTCGCCTGGATCGGTGTACGATGAATCAAGCTGTTGATGGACGAGTGCTATGAACCCGTGATCTCTCCGCTTGGTCCCCAAGTACGGGTACAGACTTGGGCTCGTCCGCACATCGGTCCCAAGGATTGTCCGTTGACTTCCACCAACAGGCCGGCACCGTTGCCAGTGTCCACGGTGACTGCTTCCTGCCCCGACCACGTCTCGACCTGCCCTGGCGCCAACATACCGCTGAAGACCACCAAGCCATCGGCGCTTATGCGTGCCCAGACGTGTTCGGTGGGCTCTAGCGTCAGCGTCACGCCTCCCTGGGGATTGACTGGAAAAGTGGGAGTGATGGTAGGCAGGGTCGGCATCGCCGTAGCCGTGGGTGAAATCCCCACTCCTGTCGCTGCGGTCGCTGTAGCGGTCGCAGCGGTGGTTGACTTTCTGCCAGCGTTGCGGATGGCATAATAACCTCCTGCCACAATCACCGCCAGTAGGACAATTATCGCCATGCCCATGATTGCCACCGTTGCCAGGTTCATCGCCCGTGGTGGGGAAGCCAGGACAGGGGCACTGCGCGGTTGGGATGGCGCTGGCTCTGTCGTCGATGCGATTGGAGGAGTAGGCTGCGCCTCCATAGGGCTGCCTGGAGGGGCGGTCTGGACACCGCGCACCTCCGCATCGTAGCGCGCCAGGACCTGGTCGGGGGAAAGGCCGAGGTAACGGGCGTATATGCGCAGAAAACCGCGTATCTGTACCTCGCCACCGGGAAACGAGGCAAAATCACCTGCCTCCAGTGCTTCCAGAAAGCGGGGTCGGATGCACGTGGCAGCCTCGGCTTCCTCAAGCGTGCTCCCCTTGGCTTCGCGCGACTGGTGCAGCCATACACCGAGTGTTTCCATCACTGGTCTTGAGATGGTGCTGTGCGGCAACTATTCTGCTACTTCTGGCTGGACGTCCGCGGGTGGCTCCTCTACAGGCTCGCCGGGGGTTTGTTCGGGTAGTTCGCCGCCCTCCGGCCTCACCACAGCCTTGACTTCAGCCACTATCTCCGGTGTCAAGCGCACAGAGATGATGTGTTCGCCTACGTTCCGAAGTGGTTCGGAGAGGATGTGCTTCCGCCGGTCGAATTTCTCTCCTACTTCACGCTCGAGCGCCTCGGCGATGTCGGCGGTGGTGATGGAGCCGAAGAGGCGACCCTTCTCACTGGCCTTGGCTTCAAAGGAAAGGGTGATCTCGCTCAGATGCTGCATAAGTGCGTCGGCGCGAGCTGCCAGTCGTTCCTCTCGACGGACCTCGACGGCTTGCCTACGTTCGAACTCTTTTAGGGCGCCAGCGGTGGCCCTTATCGCCAGCCCTTTAGGGATCAGGTAGTTGCGGGCGTAGCCGGCTGCGACGTCCTTGACATCACCTACCTGCCCCAAATCGGGCACTTCGCGGGTCAGGATTACTTTCACGCTTGCTTGCCTCCACGGGAAAATCGGGCGTACAAAAAGGGCACTTCCCTACGAGTGCCCTGCGCAGTAGGGCGGGTGGGATTCGAACCCACACGTCCTTAATGGACAGAGGATTTTAAGTCCCCGGCGTCTACCGTTTCGCCACCGCCCCGCATGCGCTACGGGCAGCCTCGCACGCTGCCCGTCTCTCAAGGTACCCTGTTCAGGAGGCGACGGCCGGAATCGAACCGGCGAATAAGGGTTTTGCAGACCCCTGCCTTACCACTTGGCTACGTCGCCTGAGCCTGTGAAGATTCTACCACGTATTATCCTTCTCCGCAAGTTATGGGAGATTTCGTTCCCTCTAGGGGCACGACGACGATGACGAGCCAGATGGCGATCTCGGTGAGAACACGCAGAAGAGATTGTTCACGCGACCTTGCATCTGCTCGATCTGCTCCTCGACGGTCTGGGCTTGGGCGAGGAATTCCCAAATGCGATCCCGGGTGGCTTTCAGGTTGTCCAGCCGCGACTGAAGATCCACGTATTTGTCCATGACGTCCTGGCCGGCAGCGGACTTGTCAAGAACGCGCAGGGCCAGGCCCCGCGGCCGGCGCATCGCTCGTTCGAACTGATCCACGGGAACGCCCAGGGTGATGGTGGCGTACTTATAGCTATCCCCCTGCCACTGATCGTGCCAGACGCGTGAGCTGACAATGTAACCTGCGTGGGCGGCGGCGACCACCTCGGCAGTCCACTCCGCCCCTACTCAATCGCCCTGCATCTGTGCTATTTCATAGTTCAACAAGCCGCCTAGGTCTCGCCAATTGCGCTGCGATTCTAATGGCTTTCTAATCCTGCGCTTATATTCTTCTTATGCGTTTTTGGTAAATTACTCATGGCTTGAGAAAATGGGTGAGTCTTTTAGCCAGTATACTCTGGCAATTCCCTGTGGATTCGGGGGAAGTTACGGCAGGTTATCTCAGGGTAAACTCCCGAGCTGCCATTGGACACTTGCTGGAGATTCTCACTCGATGATCTTACGCCAGCAAGTTCCCCGTAACAGCTGCTGAATCACTCAGTGGCGGCCCTTTCGAGGGCATCCTCTTGAATCCCTAGCGATCCGCCGTGTCGGACGTCACGCAAGCCATTTGTTTGTCACAACCGATAATCAATATTAAGGAGGTGTTGCTATGTTGATGAGACCGTATCGCAGTTTCTGGTCGCCCTGGCGGGAGATGGAGTGCTTGCGGCGCGACATGAACCGTCTCTTTGCTAGAATGCCCACGAGCTTTGTCGGTGAAGTCGCGCCGACCTACCCAGCCATGAACGTGTGGACGGACGAGGATGGCGCCATCGTCACTGCTGAGCTCCCCGGCGTCGTCCCCGACGACATTGACATCTCGGTGGTGGGGGACACCCTAACCCTGAAGGGCAGCCGCCAACCGGACGAGCTGGAAGAGGGGGCGACCTATCATCGCCGGGAGCGCCGCTACGGCACGTTCACGCGGGCGTTCCAGTTGCCCTTCCAGGTCGAACCAGATCAGGTCGAGGCCACCTTTGGCAATGGGGTTCTACAGATTTCTCTCCCTCGTGCCGAGGAAGACAAACCCAAGAAGATCGCCGTGAAGGCTGGCTGAGGTGTTGGTTGATCACGATTCGTTGACTTGAACTCATGACGAAGGAGGTGTGATTATGGCTGAGGAAGCCAAGGATCTGCAGGTTCAGGAGACCGAAAAACAAGAGGTGGTCGAGAGTGGGGCGGAGCGCACGCGGGACAGAGCGTGCTTCGTGCCGCGCGCCGATATCTATGAGACGAACGACAGCATCACCGTCGTGGCCGATATGCCAGGCGTGGACGAGAACTCGGTGGACATCACCCTGGAACAGGAGGTCCTGACCATCAACGGCTACACCACTCCGGTGGAGCCCGAGGGGTACCGCCTGGCCTACGCCGAGTACCGGGTGGGCGATTATCAGCGCCGGTTCACGCTATCTGAGCAGATAGATCGAGACGAGATCGAGGCGGTGATGAAAGACGGCGTCCTGTTCCTCCATCTGCCCAAGGTAGAACCGACCACCAGAAAGATCACTGTCAAGACCGGTTAGGTTAAACTCTGGTAGAGGAGGTGATGATCGATGTCTATTACGGATCTGATTCCCTGGAAACGGGGAGAGAGAGAAGTGCCTGTGAGGCGTGAGGAAGAACGGTCGCCTTTCGCGTTGCAGCAGGAGATGAACCGCTTGTTCGACGAGTTTTTCAGAGGTTGGGGCCTGGCTCCCTTCCGAGGTTTCGACGAGCCGTTGGATGCGTTCAGCCCGCGGGTGGACGTGGTCGAGAGCGACAAGGAAGTCGCGGTCTCCGCCGAGCTGCCGGGGATGGACGAGAAAGAGATCGACGTGTCCATTTCCCGCGGCGTGCTGACCATCAGCGGCGAGAAGCGGGAGGAGAAGGAGGACAAGGGCAAGAACTACTATCGTATGGAGCGCTCGTATGGCTCGTTCCAGCGATCCATTCCCCTGCCCAGTGAGGTGGATGAGGGCAAGGCGGAGGCGACGTTCAATAAGGGAGTCCTGACCATCACCCTGCCCAAGACGGCTGAGGCACAGGTTCGCAAGCGGATTCCCATCCGTACCGGTTGATAGACGCATTCTACGTGGGCGCGGGCAGGCTTCCTGATCGAAGGAGCTTTCCCGCGCCCTCACAGGTCAGATACCAAAGCACAAAATCTATCAGGAGATAGTGAAATGGCGCTTAACATCAAACCGTTGGACGATCGGGTGGTCGTCGAGCCGCTGGAGGAGGAGGAAGTGACCTTCGCCGGCGGGCAACTGGTGCTGCCCGATACCGCCAAAGAGAAGCCCCAGCAAGGCAAGGTGCTGGCCGTGGGGCCGGGCCGTCTCGACGAGGACGGCGAGCGTATCCCGATGGAGGTCAAGGTCGGGGACACGGTAGTGTTCGCCAAGTACTCCGGCACGACCTTCAAGACCAAGGGCGGTCAAGAGATTCTCTTTATGAAAGAGAGCGACATCCTGGCTATCCTGGCGTGATAACGTCTACATCATCAGAACTTGATCAGGAGGAAGTGATATGGCAAAGCAACTAGTATTTAGTGAAGACGCCCGCCGTTCCCTCAAGCGCGGGATCGACGTCCTGGCAACCGCCGTCGTCACCACGCTGGGGCCCAAGGGGCGCAATGTGGCGCTCGACAAGAAGTGGGGTGCCCCCACCATCACCCACGACGGCGTGACGGTGGCTAAGGAGATCGAGCTGGAGGACCCCTTCGAGAATATGGGGGCACAGCTCCTGAAAGAGGCTGCCACCAAGACCAACGACATCGCCGGTGATGGGACGACCACCGCCACGCTGCTGGCGCACACCATCATCA
>Ga0180438_10009539_pt1 | contig 12074 bp, 13 predicted proteins | sample SS_ome_12_FD_132455 | JGI IMG/M metagenome (GOLD analysis project Ga0180438, IMG submission 132455) | Hypersaline lake sediment archaeal communities from the Salton Sea, California, USA - SS_3_D_2 metaG | ecosystem: Environmental > Aquatic > Non-marine Saline and Alkaline > Hypersaline >...
AGGTTCTGATCTAACTTTACCGTACAGAATAACAACACAATATATCGTAGAAATTATTGTCATGATCTTGTGCATATCTTCCCCTTAAGCCATTTCACTTGCTTCTAGTGTGTAAGGATCATCGAGATCGATCGATTCAAAAATCTCGTTCACCAACCGAAAAAGCTCCGTCACTGCCATGTTTCGGATCTCCTGAGAGCTATAGCCGTGCATCCTCATAGATTCTGACTCCAGCAGACAGGAAATCGCTTCTAATCGGCTAAGTCTCATCAGGCTCTACCCCTTTTGAAATTATTTTAAAATGTTTTGTTCCACCCCACTCAACAAGTGTCCCAATTTCGCACTTCAAATAGACAGCAAACAGTGGATGGTCTTTTCTAACTTTCAATCGAAAGAATCTCCCATCAGAAGTTTGCACAGATAACCTTCCGATATGTTTAAAGTCCTTTTTAAGATAAACTACTCCTTGGAACATGACATCCCCCCTTCTAACATCGCAAGATCATCCTGTTCTTCGGAATACATCTCTGCCAACCATTCACCGAAAGCTTCTTCCATCTCACGCTCTGCCTGTAAGCGTAAGCATTCTTCCATATACATCTCGAAAAAATCAATGTTTCTGGATTCTTGTTGTTGGATTAGCTTTGCCTTCATTACTCCCATGATTACCCCCACTTCATAGGTGAAGTTTCAAGATTGAACCTTCAATATGTCTCTTCGACATATTTTTTAAAAACTTTAGGGAAATTTGAAAATAGCGGTAAGTGGAAGATAATAAAGAGAAAATCGAGGTATGAAATGCCCTAATTTCTCCCGCATCCAAAATCTAGTTTTTTCCGAACAAATCTAGTAATTAAACACCGAGCCCTTGCGATGGTCCTATATTTTAGTAAAATAAGGTTATCCAAAAAGGAAACTTCATGGTTACCCATTAATGACGACAACTGATAACAATTCAAACATTATGATAGTAGATTTTTCTCTACTAGTCTCGGTACTTATACTTTCCGAGGCTTTACTCCATAGCTATAAGCAGCAAAAAGTCCTAATGAAATTCCTTCACTTCGTTATCATAAATAGAGTTAAAGTAGGTAAACCTAAATTAATACAATGGCTTAGAACAACAGATTTTAAATACACAGACGAGCTAGAACAAATACTTAAAACAACACCTCTTGGTAATCCTGCTTGGAGCCTTTTCGGTGACAATCCCGACCTCACGTCCCAACTCATCGAAGATCTTGAAAAATATATTTCAAATACATCTAGCCAAAATCCAAAATCCCTTAAGTCTCTCATAAAAGACTTTGTAAAACTTCATCCACAATATGGGACAGTCCCTAATCCAGATCCCGACGAGTGGACGACATTTAGACGTGGTAGTCAGGTATCAAGAAACATCCTTGGAGATGTCATAACCCAGCTTATTTTGCTTCAGATGGCGGCAACTCCAAAATCCCGTCGCCAACTCATCGCAGAAGCTAAAGCGACCAATCCTGATGGTCTTATAAAAGTGGAGAAGGATAATTTTCCGATCCACCGACCTGATGCTGCTTTATATGAAATAGCTATAAGGGATCTTTTAATTGGGACAGCAGAAGTAAGTAGTGATGCGTGGGAAGAGATGGTGGGACTCTATATGAGTAAATATCTCACAAACTTTCTCGCTTTCGCTCCGCTCCTGCTTCAACCCTTCGCTAAATCAACCATGAACATTCCCGTCCCAAATATAAATACCTTAGCAACATTAATGGGAAATTTTACGGGAGCCACTGGAACGTTCATGGGAGAAATTACTCGTTCCAAAAAAACCGTCCGATGGGAAACTCTCGGTTTGACTATAGGTAAGCTTTGCGAAAAAACAGAAAGACTTCCCGAAGTCTCCCTTCATGAAAAGAAAGAAAAAGAAGAAACTAAAAAACTCTATGGAAGCTTGGAAGCCATCACAAGAATCTGTGGTGACATATCACACATGACAGAAACTCCACAGCTAGGAGAAGATCGCGGTCATGTTCTTATCCAAGAAGAACTACTTAAAGAGCGCTGGAATATAAATTTAACTGATATTAATGATTCTATAATTTCTGATAAAATAGATTTTAAAAAATTTCCAAAGGTAAAAGGATCGCTCGTTTTCACAAGTTCCAAGGTATTGACACGTCTCGACCATTGGAATAGAAAACAGATGAAGCAGAGATCTGTTAGCCAGCTACAGGCGGTTTCAGGGGGTAGCTTTAAGTTACCTTCGACGCGAGATCTTGCGACTAGCAGTTTCTCTGTTTTACCTCTTTTTACCTATACCTTTCGTTTGGAAAAAAAATCTCAAAACTGTTCCGTAGAACGCAAGTCCCACCCGAAGGTTGAGGCTAAAACCAAGATGTACCTTGGGTGCGAGGTTTCGAGTGATTTCCCGAACGACACGTTAGACGTGTGTAAGAGAGTGGGGCTCTCTGAACAGGCCGACAGTGAAAGGAACACCACCTTCACTAATAAACCGCCTTCGGTGCCTGACGATGGTATTTCTCGATTTTTTATCGCAGAGACGTACAAGGAGGATCGATTAAAAAAAGAGCAGGTAATAAAGCTTAGACACCAACGATTCCTAACACTAAAAGAAGAAGCAGAACGTAAGGCAGCATCTTCTCAGGTTCGCACCATGAGTTACGAAGAGTTAAAAGCAACCATCACAGATAAGCTTGAAAAATTCAAAGCTGCAACATCTAAAAAAGAAAGGCTCCGCCCTTCCCATTGTGATGATTTAGAGGAAGCTTTTGCTGAACTAATCCGTCGGGATCTCGGTTTTGAACTTCCGATAGGACCGGGCTTCGCCCTCGCGGGCGAACAACTTCATTTCCGTTATTTCCTCGGAGATGAAGAAGCCGTCGCTATCGAAACATGGCATAAGAGAAATCCTAAGATCCCAACATCAAAAGCCGTCCGTCGTATCTGGGTTGCTTTGACTTACATCTGGATTACCCGTCATCTCACCAGCGAAGGGAAACAATGGACAGAAAAAGATCTCTGGAAATCAGACGACTACTTCAACTATCCATTAATAGAGGAAGATGAACACTCAGTGTATTCTCTCATCCCCTACCTTTACTGGACATGCTATTTAGGTGAACCAGATATCTTTCGTAAACATGATCCTGATATGAAAACTGCTTTGTTTGTCCCAACTGCGAGGATCTCTAATTTCGAAGACCTTTCACCTGAAGATAAAGAAGATAAACCGGGCTTCGCCCTCTACCCCAACCTTCTACCGAACGTTAGGGTATCTTCTCTGTCTTTATGTTCTTTCCACGATTGGTCACCAGATGATATCCTTAAGAGTGCTATGTCTTTCTTCAACATAAAGTACTCACCAGATCTTCATCCAGACAAAACAAAGTATATTCGCCTTTACGTTAAGATCGGTGTTGAAACTATGCTCCGTCGTTTTTCCAACAAGAACCTTGCACATATTCTCTCATACGTTTCCCCTATTAGAGCACAGCTACCTGCGGAAGATGTATGGGAGCTATTCGCATCGTTCAGAGAAAAACTCCGTGACTGGTATTACGATTTCGTCAACGCTTTCTGTCGTAAATGGACTGTGACACTCACTCACCAATCCGATATGGAATGGATGCAGTTAGAAGAACTAACCACTCACGATGTAACCTATGACGAAAACGGATTTGTTCTTCACCTTTAATTTTTTTCGCTACCGCAGTAATTTGTCGGTCGAAAAGGTTAGTGGGTTATGTTGGTGTTAAACTTTAGTTCTTAATAAGAACACTCTTAACTAATGTAGCTACGGTGGTTGACCTGTCAACCTTCCTAGTAAGGAGATAGTAACTTGTAGGTTATGGTAAGTAATATATAGATCATAAAAAAAGAAAAATTCTCTTTCTTTTTCCTCTCGTAGGTTATGGTAAGTATAATACTTTCAAACTACAAACTACAAACTTACAGCTACAGCCTACGACTTATCAAAAAGCTATCGGAAGCCAGTATATAAGTTAGTAGTAAAGTAAAGGGGGAATCTAAGGAAAAAGGAATTTTTGCGGAGCGAAGCGGAGCAAAGTGAGTGAGCGAAGCGAGCGCAGCGAGCGAGAGCGATCGAACGTAAATTTCTTTTTTCTTAGCTACTAGATCAAGAGAAACCTGCACGTATACTAAAAAGAGCAAAGAATGTCTTCCAATGCCCGTTAGCCCAAATTCTTATAGAGGCTATATAGGCTAGAGATTCTTTCTTGACGCACCGCCAAAAAATACATTTGCGTACTTGTACGCCAATGGATTTTTTTATTCTCTTGTTCTATATTCTATATTCAGTATATATCTTTATTTTAAGAAAGGTACAATTTATGGTGTGTGATCCATGTCAAGGTCCAAACTACAAAGTGATACACCTAAAAGGTAAGTTTGTAGGTTCGGATATTTACATTAAATGTACTTCTGAATTTCAAGCACAGCAGATAGTTAGGTTGATGCGTCATTTTTTTGATCCTGATGATGATGCTACTTTAAACCTTATGATGAAATGGCGAGATGAAAATCGAGAGGTGTGAATTGTCTAAATTAAAATTACGTGAAATTATTTGGGAGATGACAACTGAGTGTCATAATGATTGCACTTATTGTGGATCTCAGAGGCTTCGTCGCAGGAAAGTATCGGAAGATCAAATTAGAGCAATAGCGGACGCGATTGTGGAATACCCACCGGAGGAAGTTGATGTAAGTGGTGGAGATCCTCTTTTAGTTTCTTATGAAACCCATACGTATGTAACTAAATTATTTAAAAGCCAAAATATAAAATGTAAGATTTTAGTTAATCCATTGTCTTTAACTGAAGCTAATTTATCTATACTCAGGATGTATGATTGGGTAGGTCTTTCTATTAATACTCTAGATGAGCTACAGGCATATACGAAGTTTTCTTCTTTTCTAAAAGGAAAAATCACTTTCATCACTAATTTCAACCTTCAGAATTTTTATCTTGTCGATAAGTTTGTGGATGAGTTTACTAAAGACGGCTATCCGATGTGGCAAGTACAGTATACGATGTTCCGAGAGTATTCGGATAACAATCTAGCTGTACATGAAGGTGCGATGGATTTGTTGGATGGTTTTTTAAATAAGAACAGTGGTCGAGTTAACATCATCGTTGCTGACAATGCCAACTGCGGTGAGTGTGGTGCGGGTATTTCTAGTTTAGGCTTGTTAGCTGATGGTAGTATCGTGCCTTGCTTATCTATGAGAGCTTGGATGGGTACGGAAGAATTGAATGGAGTTATTCAAGGTAATATTCTTCAAGAGTATTTAAAGACTATTTGGATGTCTAAATTTGAAAAATATCGGTTTTGTGAGAAAGCTCCGTCATGTAAAAGGTTGGGATTTAAACCTTTGCAAATAAGACCAGCCACAACATTTGATCTTCCTAAGATAACAGCTAGACCTGTTTACGGTGTTCGTCCGGAAGATATGCCTTCTTCTCCCTTGCGTGTAGCTGTGTATGGCGTAACAGATCCAAACATATTTCCTCCACCGGAAATTACTCCGCAGGTGATTATGTATGCTGTGAGTACCGCACCTTCATTTAATAATGGTACTGCAAGTTTCATAATAACCACCACGGATGGGGAGTATCTTGCTGTGGATAAGAATGGATTCGAATGGAGGATTGATGATGAAGATTCGGTAGAAGATAAAAATAATTCGAAATAGTTTGGAGATCTTTATGGGTTATCTTAAGCGAGTTGAGATTAGAGCAGAAAATTGGGATGAGATGGTTAAGCATTTTGAAACTAGAACTCGGATGCACATTGATCTTGTGAAAAAGTATATACGAAAGATTTTAGATCTTAATTTACCGCAAGTAAATAATTTAGCACTTCTTCAGGAATTGGATCATGATACTGGGAAGTTTGAAGAGCCTGAACGTAATCCTTACGTTTATATTGCTTGGAAATATTATCAGCAGAAACTGGGCAATGAATATGAGATTCCAGAAGAGATTCAGCAGAAGACGACTGAAGCGACATTCCACCATATTACGACACACAAACATCATCCCGAATATTGGGATGACAGTGTGACGATCAGATGTTTGAATACTCAAGATCGAGATAAACCAGCAGAAGAGATGGTGGATGCAACTTCGATGCCCTTGACTTATATTGCAAGCATGATGGCAGACTGGTTGGCGATGAGTGAAGAGAAGAATACGGATGTCAATGATTGGATTAAGATGAATGTGAATGTGCGATGGAAGTTTACTCCAGAGCAAGTTTCGTTAATGAGAAAGATTGCGAGTAAGATTAGTGTAGAAAGAACTGGAATCAATTAATTTTAGAGGGCAATATGATGCTCTGGAAGCTATTGGTCATTTTTTCTGCGGTTGGAAGGATGAAGACGCTCCTCGTAAATCTGAAAATTAACTATTTTTAATTATTGAGATTAGATATGTCATTTACGAAGAGAATATAATAGGAGTATTACCAATGGCTACAGGTGGGAAAATTAAACTAGAAGAAGGTACTGGTGGTGGAGATCATGTTGGATTTAAAGCACCAGATACCGAAGTTGCAGAAGACATTATTTGGACTTTACCAAGTACCGATGGTGCTACTGGTCAAGTTATGAAAACTGACGGTAATAAAATATTAGATTGGGTATCTCTACCTGACGTAGATGCAGAAGCAACAGCAAGAGCCGATGCCGATATAACTTTACAAGCCAACATCGATGCAGAAGCTACAGCTAGAGCGACTGGGGATGAAACAATGCCTACAACAACACCTAGCTCACCAACCAACGGCTCATATTGGTATGACAACAGCGAAGATAAATTGAAAGTGTATTATGGTGGTAATTGGTATTATGTAGATATGACGATGGCTCCCATTGTTATGGGTGTCTTTGGTGGTGGTGCCGTCTTTGCTTCTGTTGTAAATAATATAACTTATATCAATATAAGTACTACTGGAAACGATTCTACTTTCGGTAATCTATCTCAAAGCAGACAGAGTCTAACCGCTTGTTCTTCAGATACTCGTGGAATATTTTGTGGCGGTATTGTAGATGAAGAGGGTGAAAATACTATAGATTATATTACCTTTTTGTCTGCTGGAAATGCTACAGATTTTGGTGATCTACCGATCAACAAAATGTCTTTAGCAGCTTGTTCTTCTACAACTCGTGGGATATTTGCAGGTGGTGAGAATTGGACTGACGGAAGCTTAAATAGTATTGAATACATTACAATCGCATCGATAGGCAATGCAAGTGACTTTGGAGATATGGATTCTGCAATGAGATCGTTAGCTGGTTGTAGTTCTCCAACACGGGGTGTTTTTTCTGGTGGGTACAGCACTCTTGTAGAAAATGTTATACGTTATATCACGATTGCATCTACGGGCAACTCTACTGATTTTGGAGATCTGACATTTGCTAGACAATATCTTACATCATGTTCTTCGGCAACAAGAGGTATCATAGGTGGTGGCCGTTCGGGAGCAACAAGATATAATGTGATTGATTATATTACGATAGCTTCAGCAGGTAACGCCACGGATTTTGGCGATTTAACCTATCAAACTACTATCGATTATTCTGGAGCTTGTTCTTCTCAAACAAGAGGAATTTTTGTTTGTGGTGATGGCGATGGTGGTTCAAATAATACCATCGAGTATGTAACCATTGCATCATTAGGTAATTCAGCGGATTTTGGTGATATTGCTCTACCGAGAGGTTTTATGGGCTGTTGCAGTAATGGACATGGCGGTTTAGCCGTTTAACAAAACTTGAGGAAAAATACATCGCAGGTGATGTAAATTTATATACAAATGAAACTTCTACTATACTTTTTTAGGGGTAAACTTAAAGCTAAATGTATATATTTTTTGGACGAACGTAAAGAGAAAGAAATTAGTATCCCACAAGGACGAGTCTAAAGAGGAGCAATAGATGGGATTTTTAAATCGGATATTAAGTGCTACGAAATCCCCGTTAGATGTTGCTATAGAAAAATATGTACTGAATTATAATTCTGGGCATCTGTCTGGTTACCATAAGATGACACCGAGTTGGGAACGTGAAATTCGTTCTGTTTTTACTAATATTGATAAAAAGCCTTTGTTTAGAGCCATTCGGGCAAATAGATTAAATAAATCAGATTTAGGTATTTTTTGGACTTTTGATCCTAATGCTGTAAGTGCCTATTGGGGAGATTCTGATCTTCCTTTGCGTGTTTTGGTAATAGATGCGTCTAAAGATGATATAGATTGGGATGGTACTGTAGAACAATATATGAAACCACAATATGCAGAATCTGAAGTTCGATTAAAAAAGAACAGCCATCCTAAATTGGTGGAAACGTTTTCTGACTTAGATTCTTTTTGGACTAAGTATACTTAGGGGGTGAATAATGGGATTTTTAAACAAAGTACAAGCTGCTAGTTGGAATGTAAAAGATCTTGTTGACGTACAGGTTGATGGTATTGATCGTAGAGACCATCCAGACTATGTCGATGCTTTTATTTCATATGCAGTAAACAAAAAGACAGGAAAAGAACTGACAGATGCTGAGTTGGATGATTTGAATGAGAATCATTCTGACTTTGTTCATGAGCAGGTGATGGAGAGTTTGTATTGAACAACTATGATTTCAATAAAATTGAGCTTGGATTTTCTGAGTTAACAGGTAGCATCTATGTCTTTATTCCTAATAAAGACGGATCTGCTAAAGTAAAAAAAGATTGTGACAGATCAATTTCATTATATTTGTAAGAAGATAGAATCCCATAAAGAAAAGCTGGATATTATCAAAGGTAGAGATGAGAGCTAAAGATAAAATAAAATAATCCGATACAGACTAGGAGGAGATAATGTATGGGTTTCGTACATAAAATTGAAGCTATGAGTCGTGGTATTGTTGTTTTAGATAATAATATTGAATCCTTAGAGTCTTTTTTACAAAAACGAAACATTCGTGTTATTGTACCGCCTACTGGTATGTCAGATGAAAATATTATTGAAAAATTACTACCTTATCGTATTTTTATTACTAATAATGTTCGCCATTTTACATCAGAAGCATCTTCTTTTGAATATGGAATAATTGAAGTGCCAATGGATGTAATGGCTAATCCAGCCAATGCTGCAAAATTAATTAGTGATGCTTTAGTTCAGTTTTCATTATGGTCAAAAAAACATGGTTTTTTAGTTACTTTAAGTCTAACAAAAAATCCAACATACAAATCACTTATAGATTAAAATTTTCATAATCAACTAGAGGTAAGATGTGATTAAATTGGTATCGACTACGTTGACTGGTTCGAATGAAAATGACATTGAAGATGCTTTAAAGAGTGTTGTTAATCATGTTGATGAATGTATTGTTATTGACACTGGAGTCAAAGATAAGACTTTAGATGTCGCTAAAGAGATTGCTGGCGACAAATTAAAGGTGTTTGAGTATGAGTGGGATAATAATTTTTCCAATGTTCGAAATTTTAGTTTGAAGATGGCTGAAGAAGCAGGTGCGACTCATGCTCTTACTTTGGATACGGATGAGCGACTTATTATCCATAAGGATTTAATAGCAGGTGTTGAGTATAGCTTGGACACTGATGTCTTTTTGGCATACACAGATAGTGGAAGCTATGCCAAAGAAAGAATCATTCGACTTCCATTAAAGTTAGGATCGAAGTGGTCGGGACCGACACACGAGTGTTTTACAGGTCCACGTTTGATGAAAAAGTTACTTCGTCCAGAGCTTCTTGTATTTTCTGAGTTGGATAAGAATTCTAGTCAGAGTAATCATAAATTTACTAGAGATGTCGAGATCTTAGAGAAATATATTAAAGAAGTTAATAATAAAGATTCGCGTTGGTTTTTTTACCTTGGGGAGTCTTATCGCAATCTTGGAAAATTTTCTGAGTCTATGACGGCTTACCGAAATTGTATTCGATTATCAGATTGGGATGAAGAGAGAGGTTGGTCTTGTTACTGCATTGCTCTTTGTTATACCAAGATGAAAAAGTATGATGATGCTGTCGAAGCTTGCATGAAAGGTATGGTTCATTATCCAGGCATGGCAGAGTTTATCTGGCTTGCGGGGTGGAATCGTTACCAGCAGCAAAAATACAGAGATGCTATCTTTTTTGCTGAAATAGCCAAAACCTTAAATAAAAATTCCGATACCTATAAAAGTTTCCCCCGTTCTGGTTTTCGTCTTGCGGATGCTTATATGGGACTACCTTATAATTTAGCAAAGTATGCTTGGGAAAAACTCGGCTATAAAGAACTTTCTGATAAAAGTGTCCCACCTTCATTTGATTCCTAAGATTATATTCTATAGAGACTTTTATAACTCCTTCATAAAATTTAGGTTTAGGAGATAGCACTATGGCTACAGGTGGAAAAATTAAATTAGAAGAAGGCACTGGTGGTGGAGATCATGTAGGTTTTAAAGCACCAGATACCGAAGTCGCTGCAGAAGTTATTTGGACCTTACCTGACACCGACGGTGCTACAGGACAAGTCATGGCGACTGATGGAAATAAAACTTTAAGTTGGACAGACGGTGGTGTTGGAGCTACAGGTCCGACAGGTCCAACGGGACCAGCCGGAAGTGACGGAGCTACAGGACCAACAGGGCCAGCCGGAAGCGACGGAGCTACAGGACCGACAGGTCCAACGGGACCAACAGAAATGCCATTAAGCGAACCTGGCTCTCCCGAAAATGGAGACTTTTGGTATGATTCATCAACTCAAAAATTTAAAGTTTATTACGGGGGATCTTGGTATTATGCTGACTTATCGCAAGTATTAAGCATATCAGGTCTTTTTGCAGGTGGTTGGAAGTCTCCCACGGGTGTTGTTAATGTAATTGATTGGATTGATATCGCAATAACAAGTAATGCGTCCGATTTTGGAGATTTGATTACAGCAGATTACGAGCTAGCAGCTTGTGCATCTTCTACTCGTGGTATTTTTGCGGGTGGTTCCTATAATGGTAATTCTATCGAATATGTCACATTTGCATCAACAGGTAATGCAAGTAATTTTGGAAACTTGAATGAGTCTAGAAAAGAAGTAGGTGGTTGTTCAAATTCAACTCGTGGTATTTTTGTCGGGGGAGGGCAAGATGAATTCACTCTTAATTCTATTGAATATATCACAATAGCATCTACGGGGAATGGTACAGATTTTGGTGATCTAACGAGTAATCGAGCTAATGTAACAGGAACGGCATCATCTACAAGAGGTGTTTTTATTGGTGGTGGATATTCTGGATCACAAGTAAATATTATTGAATATATTACGATAGCATCGACAGGAAATGCATCTGATTTTGGTGATATCTCCACCGATCCCAGTTACGGTTGTGGTGCATGTTCATCAAGCACTCGTGGTGTTTTTGCGCTTGGTAATTCAGGTTCTGGAAAAATATTACAGGTAAATGTTATTGAATACATCACAATAGCATCTACTGGAAATGGTACAGATTTTGGAGATCTTACAACATCGAGGGGATCATTAGCAGCTTGTTCTAATGCTACTCGTGGTGTTTTTGGAGGCGGTACTGGTTCATCAAATGTACTAGATTATGTAACCATAGCATCAACAGGAGACGCAACTGATTTTGGTGATTTAACAGTAGGACGGTATTGGTTAGCGGCTTGTAGTAACTGTCATGGTGGTATTTAAGGAGGTAAATAATGGCTACAGGTGGAAAAATTAAATTAGAAGAAGGTACTGGTGGTGGAGATCATGTAGGTTTTAAAGCGCCAGACACAGATATCGCTGAAGAATTAATTTGGACCTTACCTGACACTGACGGTGCTACAGGGCAAGTCATGGCGACTGACGGTAATAAGACTTTAAATTGGGTGGATGCAACGGGATCGACAGGACCGACAGGACCAACGGGACCAACAGGGCCAGCAGGAAACGATGGAGCCACAGGACCAACGGGACCAGCCGGAAGCGATGGAGCCACAGGACCAACGGGACCAGACGGAGCAGACGGAGCCACAGGACCAACGGGACCAGCCGGAAGCGATGGAGCCACAGGACCAGAA
>Ga0180438_10009540_pt1 | contig 12074 bp, 17 predicted proteins | sample SS_ome_12_FD_132455 | JGI IMG/M metagenome (GOLD analysis project Ga0180438, IMG submission 132455) | Hypersaline lake sediment archaeal communities from the Salton Sea, California, USA - SS_3_D_2 metaG | ecosystem: Environmental > Aquatic > Non-marine Saline and Alkaline > Hypersaline >...
CAGCTCGACATCTTCCCAATCGGCTGGCGCCTTGATCCAGACGTCGCAATTGGCCCAGTGTCCCACGGCTTCACAGAGGCCACCTCGAGGCCCGTCAGGAAAACCGCTTTCGCCCGCCACGGCGGGCAGGCGGGCCTTGCGGTCGTACATCGCGGGCGGCGTCCATGGCCGCCCGCGAAGACCTCTGTTTTCCAGGCAGTCGTGCATCTTAGCCGGTGCCCGGATACTTCTCGCGCCAGAACAAGAAGGCCATGGTGGGCTGCAGCGCAGCGCTCGCATCGCCTTCCGGCTGTATGTTCCTGAACTGGAAATTCAGGATGTCTTTCACGTCTACACGCCGCAGGATCGGGGCGTAGTTCATGGTGGGCGGGAAGACGTCCGCGAAGCTGACGAAGTCGAAGCCGAGACCGTTGGTGATCAGCTCCTCGCCGTCGTTGATCCACATGCGCACCTGGCACGTTGCCTGCGTGAGCATGTCGACGCGATAGGCGCCTTCGGTGAAGTCGATCGCCGTGCCTCGCCAGCCGATCAGCCAGCCGCCGCCCGCGCTGAACTCCAGGCGCTCGCCTGGGCTCACCTCTTGCGGGTCCACGGTCGGAATGTTCGGCACCACGAGGATCCGCGACGGCGCCAGCATCGGCTGGTTGTAGTCGCCGGCCAGGGGCGGGTGCACCTGGTCGATCTGGATCTGCGAGTGCGGCGGGCAGAACGGCTCTCGCGAAGCTCCGCCGGTGTAGCGCGGGTCCATGAGCCGCTGCGCGTGACGTAGCGCGCGCTGCGCTTCATGGCCGTAGGGGTCACGAGCTGCCCGATCGAGAAGCTCGCTGACCTGGTCATGGGTTCGTCTGTCCATGGGACTCCTCAACGGGCAAGGGCCGGCGAGACGGCGGCCCGTGCGCCGTCTCGCCGTTGGCGTTGAAGGGATCAGGCGGTGCGGGTGCGCGGCCCGATGACCTCGCCGACCAGAATCACGCCCAGCTCGACGGCCAGCTCCGCGGGATAGACCTTGCCCTCGGTGCCGGTCGCCACGCTGTCGAACGCGTTGTCAGCGGCCACATCGACGCCCAGGGCGGCCTGCTCGGGGCTGCCGCCGCTGAACAGGTTGATGGCACGCGTCACGGTGAAGCGGACATTGAACATGGAATCGGCGTTGCTCTGGTTCCTCCAGACGAGCCCCTCGGGGAGCCTGAAGAAGTTCGAGCGGGTCTGCCAGCCGTTCGCCCCGAAGGGCATCGACTCCTGCGAGCCCGCCAGGCCGTTGAGGCCCACCAGATCGGGCGCTCCGCCCACCTGGCCACCGGCGCCGGGGACCATCGGAACCGTCCCCAACCTGTACACGTTCTCGTCGCCGTTCAGCGTCGCCTCCACACTCACGGCGTTCATGAGCGCGGAGAAGAACTGATAATCGACGGGCCGCACGACGTGCGGAACCGCCTCGCCTTCGGCCAGGTGCATCGCCGCCGGCAACAGCTGGATCGCGATGCCGTGCACGAGCACGTTTTGGCCGCCGATGGTCTGGTTGGCCACCGACAGGTTCGTATCGGCGATCGTGGCGTTTCCGTCCGCGCCCGTGTAGCCGGCGATCTGCTTCTGCTGACCCACGGCGTAGGCGAAGGCGCGAACCTGCGTGCCCTGCGCGAGCCCGTAGGTGTACGGGCCGCCCTCTTCGCCCACGCGGTCGGCGAAGAACTTCACGCGGGAGTAGTAGGGCCAGGACGTGAGGCGTCGCTGTCCTTTGAAGCTGTCCAGCGATTGCTGCTGGCAGGGGTCGAGGGGGATGCCGCCGCGGGCGGTCAGCAGTGCGGTGTTCGGGGAGTTATGCATGGGGTCGTTCCAATCGGGGCCGATTCGGTCGTGCGTCGGCCGTTGTTGCTGGAGCGGCCCCATCCATAGCCGCCCGTTGTGTGTCGAGGCTTAGGCCAGCTGAGCCTCCACGCTATTCATGGTTGCTTGGACGGCGCCCAGGTCGGCCTGCACCGCGCCCAGATCCGCCTGCACCGCGCCCATGGGCGAGCCCTGGGGCAAGTGGTGGTAGAAGGGGTGGGCGGGGGTGTGGCCGAACTTGGCATAGCCGTAGTTCGGGATGCGGCCGAGACCGCTGGTGGCCTTGGAGGCCATGTACTGCTCTGCTGCCATCTTGGCGGCGATGGCGCAGCCGCCGCCAGCGATGCCAGCACCGACGGCCTTGTTCCATCCGCTGGCGAGGCCACCGAGCACGAGCCCGGCGGCGGCGAGGATGCCGGCCTGGCTCGTTGCGCTCACCGGCTGCCCCTTGAGGGCGTAGGCTCCGGCTCCAGCGGCGACGCCGGCCAAGCCGGCCATCAGGGTGTCTTTGATGTTGGCTTTGCCCAGCGGGTTGCGCTTGCGGGCGCGGCGGCGGCGGGTGGTCTTGCGGGCAACGCGGCGCCGCGGGGCCGCCCGGCGTCGGGTGGTCTTGCGGCGCGTGGTGCGGCGGCGGGTGGTGCGGCGTCGTGCCATGGTGTCAATCTCCTCTGAAGGGTTCATGAGCAGCACAGGTACTTTGTTGCTCATGCTGTGGATTCTATCCGACGATCCCCCGGTGGGTCACGCGGTAACCGCCACCGAGGATCCAAAGGCTACCCGAGTCGCCAAAGGCGAGCAACGGCAGCGGTGATTCAAATTCGTGTTCCCAGTGGTGCAGATCTCCGCCCTTGCGGGCCTCATAGGTGACCGCGACGAGCGGCCCCAACTGGTACATGACTGGATCGAGAGAGGGCGTTTCGTGCAGCTGCACATGGTCGCAGGCGTCGCCCCATCGGAAATCTTCACACTGGCTGCCGAGCTGCTCGACTTGATCGAGATAGCGGGCGAGCAGTGCGGCCAGCTCGGAGGCCACACCGAGCCGCTCAGCGCGGCGGCATTGCGATTGAAGCTTACGGGAGGCCACGGGTCGTCCTCATCAGCGCGAGCTCTTTGTGGGGACAATATTCGCGCGGCGGCAGTGCGGGCAATCTACTAGGCCGTCTTCCTCCGACACGGCCAGCGGCGTCACGGCCACCTTGCCGGCGTTCGTCTGGATGTAGGTGAACCGCGGCTCCATGCCGCAGACGGGGAAGCGCTCGCCGTAGCGGCCGACTACCAGCAGCCGGTGGATGTACTCCTTGGGGTTGCGCTTCTTGGTCTTGAGCACGTTGCGATTCAGAGCGTTGCCCACGGAAAACCCCCAGCCTCGAAACTTCTTCTCTGCGTCCTCGGTGAAACCTGGATCTTCGGCCAGCTCGGAGGCCAGCCGCTCGACCTCTATCATCCGAGCATACAGCTTGCGAGCCTTGGCGTTGTAATGAATCTTCGGCCGACCGCGCCCCTGGTGCGGCGGAAGCTCTACGCCTGTGATCGTGCACTTCATCAGAACGGCACCGCCTCACTGCCTTCAAGCTCGGAAACGCGCCGCCACGCGGCGTTGGACTTTTCGTCGGCCAGCTCGGCGCGCTCGCGCGCCCACTGTCGGTCCTTGCCCTTCGGCCACTTGCTCTTTTCCCAGCGTTCCCACGCGCGCTCTGCTGTCAGCTGGAGCTTACGCGCCTTGTCATACGCGTCGGACAGCTCGTCGGCTTGCGACGATTCGGCGTAGGTCTTGGCCAGCGCATCATCGGTGACGTGGTAGCGCTCCGCCTGGAACGCGCGCACCTCGTCGGGATGCTCTTCGACCCACTCGAGAAACAGTTCCGCGCGGTGGTCGGGAGCGAGCGTGATCGGGAAGTTGTGCGCTAGCTCTTGGAACAGCTCGACATGCTCCTTTGGCAGATTGTGGATCGTGAGCGAGTCGGATTCGGCCTTGCTGTAGCGCGGGCTGGCCTTGGCCATGCGCGCTCGGTGGCGGCCGGACTCGTAGCGGTATGACTCGCGGGCGTCCTTGCGAAACGCCTTCTCGCGCGCCACGGCATCGCGGGCGACCTGTCGGATCCGGTCGCGGTCAGCTGCACACATCACGATGCGCTTGCGCTTGCGCTTGGCACAGCTGCCGCTCAGCTTCTTCAGATCGCTGTCGCGCGTCGCCCTGGCGGCTGCTTCGCGCTTCTTCGATCCGCGCATCTTCTCGCGATGCGCGAACCACTTCATGGAGCGAGCTTCGCGCTTGGTAGGCTTCTTACCGGCGGGGTTGCGCCTTACCGCCGGCGGCGAGCTTTTCCCTTTGGCCGGATCTTCTTCAGGCGCTGTTTGGCCTTCCAGTCGGCGGCGGCCTGCTTGTCGCTGCGCCCCTTGCGCTTCTGTCGACGGAGGAACGCTGCCTTGCTGTTCGGGTTGGCCTTCTTCTTGGCTGCGGCCTTCTTGCGCGGGTTCTTCTTGGCCGCCTTCTTGCGAACGGTCACCTTGCGGCGAGCGGGCGCCTTCTTGGCCGCCTTCTTGCGCGGGTTCTTCTTGGCCGCCTTCTTGGGCTTGAGGTGCGCGGGGAACGCCTTCGTCTTGTGCTTGGTGCGCCAGCTCGCCCGAGCGGAGCGCAGCGCGGCTGCGCTCGCCTGGTGCGGTGGCATACCCTCGCCAATCAGCTTGGCGATGTTCTTCGAGACGGTGGCTTGACTGTGACCGCTCGACAGCGGGTTTTTCGCCTTGCGACTCACGCGCCGCTTGGTCGCGGTGGCCTTGGCCTTGCGCGTCGCCTTCGAGCGCAGGAGGCGGCGGCGGGCGCGGCGAGGCGCGACCGGCGCCGGGTTGCGCCTGCGCTTGGGCTTCTTCATGGCACGATGGATGCCGTAGCCAGCTCCAGCGAGCAGCACGCCACCGACGACGAGGCCGAACGTGGTGCTACTGCGCTGCTCGGCAGCAATCGCGGCGACCGACTTGGGGGGCGCCGGAAGTGGCGCGCCCATCGCCGCGGCGGCTTCGAGCTGCTTGGCGTACATCGCCACCTGCGCGGCGGTCTCTGCTTCGAACTTCGAGACCTCGGCCCACTTTTCGTTTCGGCCCATGCCCCAGAACGTCGAGGCCACGATCCCGGCGGTCGAAACACACGTGACCTTGAGCAAGGTGGAGGGATCGAGCCACGGGGGGATCTGACCGAGGGCGCTGGCTTGCGCCTGGTGCGGCGGATCGATGTGCGGCGCCACGTTGAGCTGCTGCACGAACCAACGCGTGGCCAAGAAGGCATCGCGTAGGAAGTGATTCACCTCGATCGCCTTGAGCATCGCCGGATCGTTGACACGGAAAGCCGACAAGGCGGGGGGCATGCCCTCGGCCCCCTGCTCGCGCCAGCGCTGGAAACGGATCGCGCGCTCGACGCCGATCGCCATGACCATGTAAGCGGCGAAGTGGGCGTACAGCGGCGCTTTGGTCTGGCCGCCTTCGTAGTAGGTGATCTGGTACTCGCCCGCGCCGTAGTCGCCAGGCGTGAAGGTGATCTGCTTCTCGAAGTCGTGAAAGAGGTTCATGGCGTGTCCTGTGAGAGATAGGCGATCGCCGCGGCGGCGATTGCGATCACGATCGCCCAGCCGTAGCGGCGCGCGAGCGTTGGCGGGGGTTGCGGCGCCGGTGGCGGCGCTGGGGGACCGGGTAGCGGCGGCGGCTGGGGCGGAGGCTCGGGCGGTGCGGGCGGCTGTGCTCCCACCTCGCGAGCTGCGTACCCCAAGTGGCTGTAGTCGACATACTGGGGGCCGTGCGCGTGGCCGGGCGATTGGATGACGTAGTAGCCCTTTTCGGTCGTCGGGTAGACCTTCATGCCTCCGCCGGGCGCGTCCCACACAAAGGCGTCATGCTTCGTGCTCCACTTGACCTCGGAAGCTGGCACGTAGCCGCCGTAGTTGGTGGCCTGTCCACTGCCGTCGTTGATGTTGGTTTTGCCAGCTGAGATCAACAGGCCGGCCGGGTCTTGTCCGCCCAGCGCTTGCTGCACGTCGTCGTCCATCGCGTCGAGCGGCGCGCTTACCGGATTGCGAGCCTTGAAGCGCACCTGCACATCGGCTTGTGCGTGCAGCGCGTCGCGCTCGCGAGCGGTGAGCAGCCGGGCGCCGAGCGAGGCGGCCCAGTCCCTCATTTGCTGCTCACTGATCGCGGTGACTCGGCCCCCATCGCGGTAGGGGCCGAACACTTCGAGCTGCTTGCCGTCGACCTCGATCAGCATGGCGGCCTACGACATGAGGTAGTAGCCGCCCGCGGCCAGTGCGGCGGCGGCGATGATCCACGGAGCGGCGCTGCGCGCCTTCTCGGGCAAAGTGGGCTCGTCGGGCAGCTCGCCCGGCTTGCCCTTCTTGCCTCCCTTGAGCCACCGTTTCATCTTCTCGCGCGCCTCGTCGGGCATGTTGATCGTCTGGCTCACGTAGATCTTGTCCGGATCGGGATGCTGCGACCGGTTGAGGTTCCAGATCTCTTTCCAGCGGGCTCCGTCGCCGAGGTAGGTAGCGGATAGCCCTACGTAGGTGTCTCCCCATTGCAGGGTGTACAGCGCATAGGGCTGCGCTTCGAGATCCCAGGCGGTGATCACGACAGGGACGGCGCCAGGCGCTACGAAGCCGGGCGGAAGCTGCGGCGTGCTGGTGATGCACGCGCCGGACTCATCCACGGTGCCATCGCAGACGCACGCACCGCCCCTGTTGATCCATCCCGGCTCGCAGATGGGATCGGGCACCTCGGGCGCTGGTGGCTGCGGGTCGTAAGGGATCTTTGCGCAGCGTCCCTCGACTACATCGAAATATTCATCCTCTGCGCAGAGCGATCCCATGTCGACGCCGGACAGCATCAAGATCTCTTCGGTCTCACAGTTGCGGCACATGCGCGTCTCCTCAACGGCTGATCATGTAGGCGAAGAACACCGCAGCGGCGGCGACTGCCCCATAGGTCAGGTATTTGGTGGTGTCGTCCTTCGGCGGATCTTCGGGCGGGGGCGCATAGCCGCCGCCTTCGTCGAAGTGCTGGGGGGGAATGGGCATGAGGCCAGGAGGCGGCTCGGCCCATGGAGCTTGGCTCCACAGCCCGATCTCAGCCGGGTCCGGCTCAGCGCCGAGAGGTGCAAACACGTCTGGGATCTGTTCGAAGGGCATGCGGCAAGGCTACCACGTAGGGGGGGATCTGGTCACGAAAGGGCGCGACTGGCCAGGCTGCCGGCGTAGTTCTTCAGGTCCTCGATCATTTCGGCCGAGCCGTAATCCTTGCTGGGATCGGCTGCCGCTTCTTTGGCTTTCTGCTCAGCTTCGGCAGCGATCGCGCCGTACTCCTGGTAATTGCCAGTGGAGCCTGCCACGAACATGCGCACGAGCGCACCTATCACCCAGCCCCAATCGACCGAAGGGCTGACGGCGGGGCCGCCTGGCCAAGCTACGATCTTGCGCTTGGCCAGCTCCAAGAGCAGCTCTGAGGCATCGCGCTCGAAGTGGTCTTGTGTGTAGGCCGGATCGGTGCCCAGCTTGAGGAAGAGATCGGACATGGACGCGCCGCGCGCTCGCTGCGCATCGCGGCACTGCTGCTCGTTTTCGCCGATCGCATACTTGTTGTACTTGCGGGAGAAGATCTCTCGGGTCGTGTGCCCCTGCACCCATACCTGATCCCATGTGTCGCAACCGATGCCGTTGACCACCTGGTAGTAGCGATATACGAGCAGCTGCGCGCTCGGGCGCAGATCGCGAACGCTGGCGTATCGGGGATCCTGCACTTGCATCTGACCGGCCACCCACGCGGGCGGCGGCGCCTGGTTGCCGTCGAGCGCATCTTGGATCATGACGGCCATGGCGTTAAACAGGTTGTGCTGTCCGCCCCAGTTGGAGTTTGTGTAGGTGAGCCCATCGACGCCAGACGCCATGGCCTGCCACGCAGCGCTGACGATGTTGCCTCGGTTGGCTTCAGCGGCCTGGCGGTCTTGTGCCCACTGTTGCAGCTGAGGAAGCTTGTCATCCCACGGACCGGCATACACCAGCCGCGAGGCTACCGACGCCAGCACCGTTGCAGGAATGCGCGGGGCGGCGGTGATCATGCGGTAGCCGAGATCTACGGCGGTACCGAATCGGCTTAGCACGACGTCGGGCACCAGCTCGGGGCGCAGCTTGAGCGGCGCCGGCTTGAGCAGCAGGCCGCTAGAGGGGCGGCGGGCCAGGACGGCGACGGTGCCAACGCCTAGGAGCGCAAGCACCGCCCAGGCGGCAAGGGGAAGCGCGGGCATCTTAGTATTTCTCCGATATCCAAGTCAGCGCCGCGAGGGCTCCGCCCGCGATGACGAGCGGAGCGAGGAGGCTTGACCAGTTTCCGTTTTTGAACTTGTCGCCGTATTCGTCGAACAGCTGCGAGAGCGTGAGCGAGTAGCGTTCGAGCGGAGCGGTGTAGTAGCCAGCGGCGCGCAGCTCGGTTGCGGCGGCATGTGGATCGCCTGCGTCAAAGGCGGCCAGGGCGGCGACGTAACGCTGCCTCGTCAGCACGCGCCAGTAGTCGGCGGCGCCGGTGATGGCATCGGGGTAGGATCGAAAGTAGGGCATCGACTCGTCCAGCTCGGGATACCGGAAGCGATCGCCGTCCCAGTTGAACGCTTTGATGTTTCCCCAATTGTGATTGTAAGCCTTGAGCGTGCGGCCGGTCTCGCCTTGGACTTGAGCCCATGCCATCCCGAGACGGTTGTAACTCGGAGCCTCGCCCGTGACTCTGACGTGCGCCTGGCTCAACACCTCGGCGAGCTGCAGATCCGACAGCGGGGTCAACACTGGCTCCACGAGCTCTCCATCGCCAGCGCTCACCGGCTCGGGAATGCCAGAGAGCTGCGCGACCTGTACTTTGCCATCCTCCAGCTCATAGAAGCTCGTTTTGCCGTTCGCGCCATCCCACGAGAAACCGAAGTGGATGTGATCGTAGTGCGGGCTGCCGCCCACCTTGTTGTATGGCCGCCATTCGCGCGTTCCACCGGTCCAGATCTTTCCCTGCCAGATCATGACGCGGATCCCTGCGCGGCGGGCAAGGGCATGCTGGTCGCCATCGATGGTGCGCAGCAGGGCATCGAGCAGCACCGAAGCGGCGGCATCGGAGGGCGGCCCCCAGTCCCACGCGCGGCCTTCGTGGTGCTTGCTGGTCGGCTTGCCACCTTTCAGGGCGCGGCTGATCCCCATGTCCTTTCCGCCCAGCTCGTCGAGCACCCACGCACGGAAGGCTTGGACGCCTGGCTTTTCCGAGGGCTCGTACTTGGTCACAGGCTCGTGCGGCGGGTAGGGGTCCGCTGGTACGTCGAAGGTCGGGATCGTGATTTGTGGGGACATAAAACCGGCTCGGTGGGCGATGTACACAGCGGCCACCCCTAAGGCGGCGAGCCCAGCAATAGCCGCTGTGTCTCTGTCAATCATCGGGTGCGGAGTCGTGGCGACAGGCCGTGTCCGTGGATCTGGGCGAACTTCAGGACGTATGCAGTTGCGCGGCTCGGCAAGTGACAGCGGCGCTCGTAGACGCCTCCGCAGAAAGCGCAAACGCACTTGATGTAAACGCGGCCCATGTCGTCGGTGCCTATGTGGTAGCTCGCGTATGGGTGGTTCGGTACGTGCTTCACTTGCGCCTCCATGCGAGCAGGCCGATCGCAGCTCCGGCTGCGGCAGCGATCGCCGCGTTGCGGATCTTGATCTGGCGAAAGCGCGCGTTGCATGCCTCGATGCGGTCGGCGTCGTCCGCCTCCGGCAGCCACGCGCTGCAGCGGTATCCGTCGTCAAGCTCGAAGTCTCGAACGAACGGGAAAACGGAAAACGCCCAGCCGCTGAGGGCGCCAGCTCCGGCCAGGGCGGCGGGGCCAAACACAGAGCGCGGCGGCTGCATCATGGTGCCGAGCGCTGCAACGGTGACGGCGCCAAGCGCTGCCCATTGCAGCGGCAGGAAGCGCACGCCTAATTCGGCTTCGGGCTCGTCGGGATTGACGGTGCCGAGGCCGGCCAGCTCGGGGCGCGTGTTGATGCCGAGGCGGCGAGCGGCGGCGAGCGGGTGTTCGCCGAGCTGCGCGGCAACGGAGGGCTCCACCCAATGCCACTTACCGGCGAGCTTGACCATGGGCGCTACGTGCAGCGGAACCGGTCCGCCCTCCGGCAGCGTTGCCAGCTTGGTAGGGATCGCCAGCGAGCGAAGCAGCGCCATCAACGCCCGGCTGCTGTCGTCGCAATCGCCGACACCATGCGCCAGCGTTCGGATGGTCGGTGAGAACGTCTCGTCGCGCTCGCCGGTGAAGGTCACGCGCTGCTGTACGAATTGCTGCAATCGCTCGACCTGCTCGGACGTGTCGGCGGCGCCTGCTACGACCAGCTCGGCGATACGGCGCACGTCGGGCAAGCCGGCGTCGTACTCGGCGAGCAGGCCAAGAAAGCGGACCTTGGCTTGATGGTCGTCGCATTCGACTCGATGCGACCAGCTGCCGTCGAGCAGCTGGGTAGAGTCGGCGATCTCGCAGCCGGCTTGGCTGGCCAGCTTGGCGGCGACGTCGGGATCGGGGCCGGTGCGGTTCATCCGATCACCTCATCGATCCGCGCTAGCACCTCGTCATAGAACGCTTGCGCGGATCGCTGTTGGATGGCGTGCCGCGGTTCGAGCAGTAGCGCGGCGACTACGCCCGCGTGCTCCTCCACCACATCATCAAAGGCGGCCCGGTCTTCCTCTCGAAGAACGCGCAGAGCGGCCTGCAGATCCTTCACCTCTCGCTTTGCCCACTTCGGCGCCATGGCCGCCAGTCTATCACTACTCGGTGACGTCGGGGGCGTCTGGCACGATCGGCGGCTGTTCGAGCTTGGCGGCTAGCGCTTGCCCGATCGGTGACTGCGCCAGCATCCCGACGATGTTTTGGAACGCAGCAAGCGCACGCTCCAAGTCGTTCGGGTTCTGCGACAGATGCGTCATGGCCTGCTCGACCTGCTCGTCCATGTCCTGCAGATCTTCGACCTGCTCGGTGAGCTTGACTATCTGGTCGGCCAGCGGGGCCAGCTCGGCGGGAGGCTTGGCGGCGGCAGCTAGGGCGGCAGCCTGGTTCTGCTGGGTGAGCGCGAGCACGGTGCGCATCAAATCCGATCGGTTGTCGTCGACCGACTTGTAATGCGCCTTGATGGCTTCGGTGTGAGCGTCGGAGCGGGCGCGCTCCGATTCTATGATCATGTGCATGGCTTGCAGCATCATCGCGTGGAACTTGTCGGCGTTGCCTTGGGCCAGCGTTTGGAGGTACACCGTTTGTCCAAGCGGATGAAGCTGATCGGCAGTCATGACCGCGGGGTCCATCGTCGGCATGTCGGTCGCGCGCGCAGCGCGGCGGCCGTTTGCCTTCTTGGGTGTGGTTTTGACCTCGGGACCTGGTGCGCTGGGCTCCGGCTCGGGGGTCTGTTCCGTTTCCGCTTCGGCGGGCTGCGCCGCGGTGGCTTCGTCGTCTGGCGGCGAGGCGGGTGCGGTGGCCGGCGGCGACTGCTGCGGCGCCCCTTCCGCCTCTGGGACCTCGAACGGCAGCGAAGGACCCAGCGATCGCCTTCGGTCCTTCGGCGCCCACACAACCCGGTATAGGCCGGGGCCCGCGCGTTTTGCGACGTCCTGCGGTTCGACGGCGCCGACGCGCCACCACGCGCCCCCCAATCGCTCATCGTCGAGGCGGGCCCAATCTCCGGTGCCGGCGTCAATCTCGATACCAAACCAGACGGCGCGCTTGGGTGGGTCCAACGTTGCGGTTTGCTGTTGCGTCATGCTATCTCCGTTGTCCTGATGTCCGACAGCAGCATAAACGAGATCCAGAAGATTGTGGCGGTTCATCTACCGGAAAAGCAGCTCGAAAGGCTCGAATCGGTGGCTGTGCGCGCAGGGCGCAGCGTTTCGCAGCAGCTGTGCGTTGCGCTTAACGCCTACTTCCAGGCGCTCGATCTGCCGCTCGGGACGCCACTGCGCCCGAGCTACCACGATCGGGCGGTGGTGGATCTGTATCGGGTGCCGCCGCTAGAGGCCGAGCAACCCGAGGATCGCACCCCCGCTTGACGGCGGCTTGGTCGGCTTACCGTTGCCGGCCATGGCCTTAGCCTTGAGGCCGAGCAGCAGCCCGATCCACGGCAGCCCTTCAGCGGCGGTGACTTTGCCAAGGGAGATGAGCACCGTTACGCAGATGAGTGCCACGGCGTCGACCACGAGGCCGAGGGCGACGCGCCCGCGCG
>Ga0180438_10009541_pt1 | contig 12072 bp, 11 predicted proteins | sample SS_ome_12_FD_132455 | JGI IMG/M metagenome (GOLD analysis project Ga0180438, IMG submission 132455) | Hypersaline lake sediment archaeal communities from the Salton Sea, California, USA - SS_3_D_2 metaG | ecosystem: Environmental > Aquatic > Non-marine Saline and Alkaline > Hypersaline >...
GACGTCAAATTTCATTTGGGCGATATAATGGATTTCAATTTGGGCGAGCAATTTGATGTAATTACCTGTCTTTTTAGTTCAATTGGTTATGTAAAAACGCTGGAAAATCTTTACAAAGCCTTCCATTGTCTGAACGTCCATCTCAAGCCGGGTGGGGTTCTTATTATTGAGCCGTGGTTCACACCGGACAAATGGCAACCGGGAACGGTACACGCCATTTTAATTGATGAATCCGCATTGAAAATTGCCCGCGTCAATACCAGTTTTAGCGTTGAAAAATTATCGTATTTTGATTTGCATTATTTAATCGGCACGCCTACGGGCACCGAACATTTTGTGGAACGGCATGAACTGGGCTTGTTCGAAATTGAGGAAATGGAAATGGCATTTCAGCGAGAGCGGCTGGCGGTAATTTATGACGTCGAGGGAATCACCGGGAGGGGCTTATTTATTGGCAAGAAACAAGTTTGATAAAGGTGGGAAAAATATTTACTCAAACTGTCTTGAATTCAGTATGAAAATAAATGAAGCCATGAAAACAATCATCGTCATCGAGAATCTAAAGAAGTCGTTTAAAATTGCAGAACGCAATCCGGGACTGTGGGGGGCTTTTAAAGGCGTCATTCACCGGCGCTATCGGACGGTACAGGCCTTGAATGCGATTAGCTTCACGGTCGCGGCCGGTGAGTTAATCGGTTACATTGGACCTAATGGCGCCGGTAAGTCGACAACGGTAAAAACACTCGCGGGTATTCTGGTTCCCGATTCAGGGCGTTGCGAAGTGCTGGGACGCACCCCCTGGAAACACCGGGTTAAACATGTCCGGCAAATTGGGGTCGTCTTTGGCCAGCGAACACAATTGTGGTGGGACCTGCCGGTGATTGAATCCTTTGAACTGCTGCGGGATATTTACCAGGTGAGTCGTACCGAATATAAAAATACCTGTGATGAACTGATTTCAATGTTGGCGTTAACCCCCTTTTTAGATGTACCGGTACGTCAGCTTAGTCTGGGCCAACGAATGCGTTGTGAATTAGCGGCGTCACTGCTGCATCGGCCGCAGATTCTTTTTTTGGACGAGCCAACAATTGGCCTGGATGCCGTGAGCAAATTAGCCGTCCGTGATTTTGTCCGTAAACTCAATCGCGAATTTGGCGTCACCGTATTATTAACCACCCACGATATGGACGATATTGAAGCCCTGTGCAAACGCGTGATTGTGATTAACAACGGCGAAATTTTCCTGGATGGTTCACTGGAAGGGCTGCGCCGACGCATCACGAATGAACGGCGGCTGATTGTTGATCTGGTGGATGAAAATGAATTCATTGATTTAAACGAGGCGCACGTTATCCAGAAAGAGGGACACCGGATTACCTTGAAATTTAATCCAACCCAAATATCTGCCGCCGAATTGATTGCGCGAGTCACGGCGGCCCATGCCATTCGTGACCTCTACGTGGAGAATCCTCCCATTGAAGAAATCATTGCCCGGCTTTACGGCACGGTGAATTCATGAGTGCGTACTGGGCAATCTTAAGTGCCCGCTTTCGGGTTTTACTGCAATACCGGGCGGCGGCGGTGGCTGGTTTTGGCACCCAATTGTTTTGGGGATTCATTCGCGTTATGATTTTCACCGCTTTTTATGAGTCTTCAACGGCTTCTCACCCAATGTCACTGCCGGAGACCATTAATTACATCTGGCTGGGTCAGGCGTTTTTGTTGTTGCTGCCGTGGAATATGGACCGCGAGACGGAACAACTAATTCGGACCGGAAATGTGGCTTATGAAATACTTCGTCCGCTGGATTTGTACTGGTTCTGGTACGCCCGGGCGGTTGCCCTACGCCTGGCGCCGGTTATTTTACGGGCAGTACCGATGTTTATCATCGCCAGTCTATTTTTAGGACTCGAACCCCCGCCTTCGTGGTCGGCAGCGCTGGCGTTTGGGATTTCAACATTGGGAGCACTCTTTTTAAGTAGTGCCCTGACGACACTGTCCAGTATTAGCCTCTTTTGGACAATCTCGGGGGAAGGCATCGCCCGCTTCTTTCCCTCGGCAGCGATTTTATTCTCCGGCCTGGTATTGCCCTTACCGTTGTTTCCTGAGTGGCTGCAACCAGTCTTGAATTTTTTACCGTTTCGTGGTATTCTGGATGTGCCTTTTCGTTTTTATATGGGACATATTCCGGCTGCGCAATTATTGGGATTATTTGGGCATCAGGTTCTGTGGACAATATTTCTGATTATGGCGGGGAGATTCTTTTTAGCCCGCGGTCTGCGGCGGATTGTGGTGCAAGGAGGTTAAATTTATTGAATGCGTTACAACTTTATTTTCGTTATCTGGGAATTTCTATTCGCAGTCAAATGCAATATCGAGTATCGTTTATCATGTTTTCAATGGGTCACTTTTTAACCACCGGGATCGAAGTGTTTGGTATTTGGGCATTGTTCCAGCGTTTTGGTTCGTTGAAAGGGTGGACGTTACCCGAAGTAGCGCTTTTTTATGGCATGATCAATATCTCCTTTGCATTAGCGGAATCAATTGGGCGCGGATTTGATATTTTTGATCGGCAGGTAAAAAGCGGTGATTTTGATCGATTACTACTCCGCCCCCGCAGTACGGTTTTACAGGTCGCCGGGCAGGAGTTGCAACTGTTTCGAATTGGTCGACTTACCCAAGGGGTGCTTGTTTTGCTTTGGGCCACCAGTGTTTTAAATGTTCATTGGAATCTGGCGCGGGGGGGAGTAATTGTTTTTGGAATTATTGGAGGAGCTTGTCTATTTTATGGTTTATTGGTACTCCAGGCGACACTGGCTTTCTGGTCAACGGAGACGCTGGAATTGATGAATACCTTGACGTACGGCGGAACGGAAACAGCTCAATACCCCTTACCAATTTACCGGAAATGGTTTCGAAGGATTTTTATTTTTATTGTACCGCTGGGGTGTGCCAATTATTTCCCGACACTGGCGGTAATTGATAAAATCGATCCGCTGGGTTCACCGAACTGGTTTCAGTGGGCGAGTCCGGTGGTGGGGATTTTGTTTTTGATTTTATGCTTACAGGTGTGGAAATTTGGTGTTCGCCATTATCGTTCAACGGGGAGTTAAAGGATTTATTTAGTGTTTCCGGATGAGCCTTTCAATGTCTGGACTTCGTTGTTGGAAATCGTAAGAATCTCTCACCTTATCTGTTGGAGGTATTATTTCCGTTCGTGTGCCAGCAACCATTCTTTTCGCCAGAGCCCCCCGGAATAACCGGTAAGCTGGTGATTACTACCGATAATTCGGTGACAGGGAATAATGATTGGCAATCGATTATGCCCATTCGCCTGACCCACGGCGCGAACAGCCCGAGGATTTCCGATTTTTCGGGCAATGTCTGCGTAGGCCGCGGTTTCGCCGAACGGAATTGACATGACCGCCTGCCACACCTGCTGCTGAAATTCGGTTCCGGAAAGATGCAGTTTCAATGAAAACAGTTTTCTTGCCCCTTGAAAATATTCCGCTAATTGCGAAAAACAATCTGCTAAAAGCGGATCAAGGCTGGGAGCAGCCTGGGGGGCTTCATCCAAAAAAGTCAGCGCCTGAATCCCTTCTGCACCTCCTTCGATTTTAATCCATCCAATAGGCGACTGAAAATAAGTTTTACCTGTTTCCGTCACGAGTCATTCCCTCCAATAAAATTAACCGCTTATTTCAATGTTTAGCATTTAGTAAAATACAAGTTAAAATAATAAAAATTGTCGCATCGGCCAGGACATGCGCCAACCACGGCGCTAACATGCCGCGAGCCTTACGTCGAATGAAACCGAGCATTATTCCGTAAATGGCTGCCAGCATAAAACCAACAACTCCATTGGGAAAGCCGCCCGCATAATGTAACGCCCCAAAGAAAATGCCCTGCAATAAAATAGCGATAATTCCCGCCCCCACAGCACCATCTAAAGCCTGCATAATCACCCCCCGACAAATAAATTCTTCGGCGAAGGCATTCGCCAGCGCAAAACCGAGTCCTGCCAAAGGATAAAGCCAGAGTGGCAACTGGGGGAGCATTTTTAAATGTTTACTCAGATCCGGTTTAAAAATAAAATACCAACCGATTAAGGCCAGGATTGAAATGCAACTGATAATGAACACCCAATAAATAATTTCCCTTCTCAAATAGCCGGGTCGGAACCATCCAAAAGAGCGCCGGAGGAGAGGAATACAAAAGACAAGAATGCTGTAACTAATAATCGCCCCAAACAGATTAACCAGCCACAATCCAAAGAGGGGTTCAAAATTCATAAACAACAGCCATAAGCCACACATAAGCGCCAGGTGGGCTGCCTGAGGCGTTTTCATGAGCAGCATCAAAACCGCTACAATGAGCAGCGCGATTGTTCCATATAAAAATTGCTGTGGTCTCGGGAAGATGAGTACCAGGGTGAGTGAGAGGACAATGAGTAAAATAATGATTTTTTCAAATAATTTCGCGCGTGGTGGCGCGGAAATAAAACGCTTAAAAGGCATAAGGCTCCCTTTTAAATTTACGAAAGAACGCTTGCTTGAATTTTTATTGAGGCCGCGATTTATCAATATCTAGAAATATATTTAAACGATGTGGGGAAATTTAAATTTCAGAATGGATGTAGTCAATTATTCGGTGAAAAAACTAATAAGTAATTTTTTGAACGCGTTCCTATCTTTTTCAAATAATCGTCCAATTTTCTTTATCCCATTCTTTAAAGGAAGATTCTGATAGTTTCATTTTCTCGTTTATATTCTTTTTCTCAGAAAGCGCCTCTATTTTTTCTCTATTCCTTTTAATGTATTCGTCAATTAATTCTGATATTATCCTACCCATCGTTTTACCTTCAAGTGATGCAATAATTTTTAAAAGCTCTCGCTTGTTCTCATCGATTTTAACACTCATTACACTCATTTTATATCTCCTGTTAGTTGTATATACTATAATAAAGATACACATATTTGAGTTATGAATCAAGTGAAAAGCCAGCATGTTCCAACGAAATTTGATCCAAAGGAGAAAAACCTAACCTTTCCCAATTTCTACAAACACTTTCTCGTTCCGCTGGTCTCCGGCGGAATGCAGACAAGTCGCTCTGCGGCGAGTAATTTGAAGCTTCATGTTTATTTTCATTTCTGACTCGTCAGTCAGCCGACTGACTCCGCTGCATTCCGCCGCAGAGCGACGGAACGAGGTTTGAGAAGCCTTCAATGGCATCTGAGCCCATTCAAATTCCACCCCCGGTGTTCATAAAAAAATGTGGGTCAAGATAAGCCCTTTGGGAGAGGGTGGGGGTGAGGGTAAAAAATAATTCGAATCTACACCAGACGTCCTTTTTATCTAGATTAATCTAATGTTACTTTTTAACCTTTAATGAGTATATTAACCGGCTTTAGACCAGCCTTATTCCTGTTTCTATAATTTCTTTGGCAAATGGATTATCGAAATTAAAATCCTCGGGTGAAAAAGGGAAGACTTCTAATTCACTGCTAACCGATAACGTGATGCTTCTTATTTTATCTTTATCATTAATTTGGTCACCAATAAATATATCAGAAACCAGCGCGATATCAATATCACTCCATTGATGATAATTTCCTGTCGCATAGCTACCAAAGAGAAATGCTTCTTTTATCGGGATGTTATTTCTGTTTAAGACTTTGAGATACTTTTCGATGGTATTTTTTACTTTAGCAGGGAGTTGAACCATTCGAATAACTCCTTAATTTTAGCAAGATATTTTTGGGTGAACTCTTTCGTACATCGTTGATAAAATGCAAGCTTGTAATCAGGATAACGTGTCTGAATATTAAAATCATTTATTTTGTCCAAATAAAATTTCTGTTCGTCATCCAGCTTTATTTTCGATAATTCAGCTAGCCTCACGAGATTATGAATCTTAGGAGGTATCTGATTATCATTCTTATCAACAAAAATGGCTTTCAATATTTTTTCTAGAGCTAAATGTCCAACAAATAGACACCAATCATAGCGCTTAGATCCGAACATACTTACCGCAGATTCAAGATCATGGTAAGCACTTTTTTTCCAATAAGTAATATGTTCTTCTTTTTTCATTTTTCTCCTTTAAAAATCCAAATCTATTAAAACAAAGCAGGCGCTAAACCGCCCCGATTTAGCGCCTGCTAAAATAAGATTTAAAATATTAGCTACACATCGAGAAGCCACAGGAATGACAAACGGCGCAGCCACCCTCGTGTTCGGTGGGACCACCACATTCGGGGCAGGCGCCCGTGGTCATGGCTGGTTTGTCAGTGTCGGAGACATTGTGATATTCAATAATCGCTTTGGCAATTGCATCGGCACAGGAGAGATTTTTATTGGGGCCAAAGCCGTGGGGGCGGTGACAACTGATTCCGCGCAACTGTCGGACAATCTCTTCCGTTTTAATACCGCTTCGCCAGGCCAGTGAAACCAATCGGCCAATCGCTTCATTTTGGGAGGCGGCACAACCACCGGCTTTCCCCATATTATTAAACAATTCAAAAGGACCGTTCTCATCTTCATTAATTGTCACGTAAAGGGTTCCGCAGCCGGTTTCGATTTTCAAACTTTTTCCGGCTAACAATTTCGGTCGCTTTTTCGGTTTGGTAATCGATTTAGGGGTGGTTTCTGCAGGAGCACCTTCCGCCGCCTTTTTCCCTTTTGTTAGGACTTGCACATCCCGACTGCCATCTCGATAAATCGTAATTCCTTTACAACCGGATTCATAAGCCAGGAGGTAGACCTGTTTTACATCTTCGACGGTGGCACTATTCGGAAAATTAACGGTTTTGGAAACGGCATTGTCAGTGTGCTGCTGAGCCGCAGCCTGCATTCGGACGTGCCATTCAGGTGAAATATCGTGGGAAGAGACAAATATTTCCTGAATGTCTTCTGGCACCTCATCCAGCCCTTTCACAGAACCGCGCTCGGCGATTTTCTCCATTAATTCCCGGCTGTAAAAGCCAAGTTTTTTAGCAATCACTTCAAAATAAGGATGGATTTCAACCAGTTTCTCCTGATCGAGAACATTGCGAACAAAGCAAACGGCAAATAAAGGCTCGATTCCCGAGGAGCAGCCGGCAATAATGCTGATGGTGCCGGTGGGTGCAATGGTGGTGACGGTGGCATTGCGTAATTTCGGTGCATCCGGTTGGTCGTAAATGCTCCCCTTGAAATTCACAAATTCACCCCGTTCTGAGGCCAGTTGCTGGGACTCAACGCGGGCTTCAGCGGTAATAAACTTCATAATATCTCCGACGAGTTGCACCGCGGCTTCAGAATTGTAGGGAATGCCCAATTGGATCAGCATGTCGGCAAATCCCATTATTCCCAGACCGATTTTACGGTTGGCGTGGGTTTTTTCCGCGATTTCCGGAATTGGATATTTGTTTTTATCAATCACGTTGTCCAGAAAGTGCACCGCTGTGTGAACGACCTCTCCTAAATGTTGATAATCAACCTGACCATCTATCACGAATCTGGCCAGATTGATTGAACCTAAATTACAGCTCTCATAAGGCAAAAGCGGCTGTTCGCCACACGGATTGGTACTTTCAATTCGGCCAACCTGCGGCGTGGGATTGGTTTGATTAATCCGATCAATAAAAATCACCCCCGGATCACCATTCTCCCAGGCCATTTGAGTAATCAGATTAAAAATTTCACTCGCCGAGATATTTTTTACAAGTGCGTTTGTACGTGGATTTATTAATGGGTAAGTTTCATCATTTTTCAAAGCGTGCATAAATGGGTCGGTAATCGCCACCGACACATTGAAATTATTCAACGTCTTTTTGTCTCTTTTGGCGGTAATAAATTCAAGAATATCGGGGTGATCAACACTCAAGATAGCCATATTGGCGCCACGACGTGTTCCGCCTTGCTTAATCGTTTCGGTAGCAGCATCGAATACTCCCATAAACGAGATGGGGCCACTGGAAACGCCTTTCGTCGATTTTACAATATCATTATTGGGTCGAATTCGGGAAAAGGAAAATCCGGTTCCGCCGCCACTTTTATGAATCAACGCCGTATTTTTAACGGCCTCAAATATGCTTTCCATTGAATCTTCAACAGGCAAAACAAAACAGGCAGACAATTGGCCCAGTTCACGACCGGCATTCATTAAGGTGGGTGAATTCGGCAGAAATTCAAGGCGAGACATCATTTGGTAAAAGACTTCTTCACTCTTTTTCACATTCGAGTCGGCATAAAGTTCATCGGCGGAGGCAATAAATCGCGCCACCCGCTTGAAGAGTTGTTTCGGCGTTTCGATTAAATTTCCATCTTCATCTTTCAACAAATATCGTTTTTTGAGTACAGTCATCGCATTGGGACTTAGAACCGGTTCGTTCATTTTATCCGTAACATTGGGCAAGTTTTCGTACGATTTACTTTTTCTGATACCGTTCCCGTTTGAATTGGCATCCTTCAAAATTAAATCCTGAACCGCTGCGTGGGCGAGGTGAGCGCTTTCCTCAAGCTGTTTCCCGCTAAAGAGATCAATATTTTGAGGAAAAGCCGACAAGTTGCTATTCGACTGTTGTGCCATCAATTACTCCTGTAGTTGGGGGGTTAATGTTCCGAACTGATTAGTGCGCCGCTAATATAATATTTTCAAACGGAATTGTCAAGGATTAAATTTGAAAAATATACTATATTTTGTGTCTTCTTAATAAAAACAATACTATAAATTGATATGTTTTTACAAGTCGATGACACTGTGGTAAAAGCTGACTTTCTGAAAATTTCCTTGACTTGAAAAACAATTATCTTTATATTCTTGCCTGCTATTTTTATAAATGATTCTTACTGTTAACAATGAGATAAGCGGGAACTGAATTTTTATTCTGCATTTTCGGTTGCCGGGAATAGCTAGTAAAAATATTGATTATAATTCTCCGTTGTGTATAAATGCTAAATATTTTAAATAAAAATGAATTCAACGAGATTTCGTAGCCCCAAAAAGACCGCTGAGAATGGATTAAGTGAAAAAAAATTTATGCGGCGCGCCTTAACCCTTGCCAAAAAAGGATTGGGTTATGTCAGTCCAAATCCAGTGGTGGGCGCCGTCATCGTCAAAGACGGGCAAATAATCGGTGAAGGTTACCACCGTCGGTTTGGTGGTGATCACGCAGAAGTTGTGGCCATTCAACAGGCCAGGGCTGATTTGAAGGGCACGACCATGTACGTAACCCTGGAACCCTGCTGTTTTTTCGGTAAAACGCCACCCTGTGTCAATCGAATCATCGAGACTGGAATTGGGAAAGTGGTGATTGGTACGGTTGATCCCGATCCGCGGGTTAATCAAAAGGGAATTCGGCTGCTAAGAGAGAACGCTATCGAAGTTGAAGTGGGATTGCTTGAGGATGAATGCAAAGCTTTGTTAAGGGCTTATTGCTATCATCGGCTGCACGGACGGCCGTTTACCACGATAAAAATCGCCCAGACACTTGATGGGCAAATTGCCACCCAAAAAGGACATTCTCAATGGATTTCTTCAGCGACTTCCCGCACCTTTGCCCATCAACTCCGCCGAGAACACGATGCCATTATGATTGGAACCGGGACGGCCTTGAATGATAATCCAATGTTGAATATTCGCCATGTCAAAGGTGTGAATCCAAGACGATTGATTTTAGATGCCAGCGGCCGGTTACCCTTAGATTATAAAATCTTTCAGGCACCTGATCTTTTCAAAACGACGATTATCACCACAACGAAAGCGTCGCCAAAAAAGTTGGAACAATTGCATCAAATTGGTGTGGAAGTTTTACTGACAGAACTCAACGGGCAGGGATTAATTGATTTACCCCAACTGTGGCAGCAACTGGCTCAAGTCGGCGTGACCTCGCTGCTGGTCGAGGGGGGAAGTCAACTAATTACATCAATCTTACAACACAAGTTGGCGAATCGGTTTGTAACGGCGATTGCCCCGTTGATTCTCGGCCAGGGAACGCCAGCAGTGCGAGACCTGGGTCACGTTACCATCAATGAAGCCATTCGATTGGTTAATATTCAACGAAAAATATGCGCTGAAGATATTATTCTCATGGGTGATTTAGACTACAAATAAATCCCAGGCGATTGGGTCGAATGAGTTTTGGTAAAATTAACAATAATTGAGTTGACTATAATTGTGATTTCTGGTCAAATATGTTTACTGGCTTAATTGAAGAAATTGGGACGATCGAGAACATCCGGCAAATTGGAAGCGGCGTGCGGTTGTGCATTCGCTGTGCAAAGGTATTGGATGATTTGAAAATCGATGACAGTATCTGTGTGAATGGAACCTGCTTAACAGTGGTAAAGGTTGAACCAGAATATTTTGAAGCCGATGCTGTGGCTGAGACAATCTCACGAACAAACTTGCGTTTTTTAAGAAATGGGGCGCTAGCGAATCTCGAGCGCGCACTCCGTCTTGCGGATCGACTCGGCGGACATTTAGTGCAGGGACATGTGGATGGGACCGGGAAAATCATCCAATTTCAGAAACAGACGAATGATAATGTCCTGGTTATTGAAATTCCAGCCGAATTAACGCCTTACGTTATTCAGAAAGGTTCGATTGCGATTGACGGCGTAAGTTTGACTATTGCCGGTGTGCAGGATAAATATATTACCCTTGCCATTATTCCCCACACCTTAGAACAGACGACCTTAAAATTAAAAAATGCCGGGGATTTTGTCAATATTGAGGTCGATTTAATTGGCAAATATATTTATAAATTTGTGCAACCATTTAAGCAGCCAGAAAAATTGACAATGAACTGGCTCACTGAATTAGGTTATTCTTGAGCTTAGGGCAGGTTTAATAACCAGTAATGGAAGTGGTTGATAAAATAATAAAACGTTTTAAGTGATTCTTTATAACGATTTAGTTCTCTCCGATTGACAGAGTTAATTCAAAGTGAAACAGTTGATGAAATTTAAATTTAATACAATCGAGGAAGGTTTAACCGACTTTAAGGCCGGAAAAATATTAATTGTTGTCGATGATTGCGATCGAGAAAATGAAGGCGATTTCATTATGGCGGCGGAGGCCGTCACGCCAGAAAAGATTAATTTTATGGCTAAATATGGGCGCGGTTTAATCTGCGTGGCCATGACTGGAGACCGGTTAGATCAATTGGAATTACATCCAATGGTGACTGAGAATACGGCCGCTTTGGGCACTGATTTTACGGTTTCTGTTGATGCTAAAAAGAACGTTACCACGGGTATTTCCGCCCACGATCGCGCCACGACTGTCCTGACACTGATCAATTCGGCAACAAAACCGGCTGATTTAGCCCGACCGGGTCATATCTTTCCCCTTCGATCGAAACCCGGTGGCGTGCTGGGACGTGCCGGTCACACCGAAGCCGTGGTTGATTTAGCCCGGCTGGCTCGAATTTATCCGGCGGGTGTTTTATGCGAAATTATGGACGACGACGGACAAATGGCACGGGTGCCCCGATTAATGGCGATCGCGCGGCAATTTGATATGAAAATTATTACTGTTCAGGACTTAATTGGTTATCGTCATCGCACGGAAAAATTAGTACGCAAAATTACCACTACCGATTTTCCCACTAAATTTGGTCAATTTGAACTGCACCTTTATGAAAGTAGTATCGATGAACATCACCACCTGGCAATTGTGAAGGGGGATGTCGCGACGGACCAACCCGTAATTGTGCGGGTCCATTCCCAGTGCTTGACGGGTGATATATTTGGTTCGAAGCGTTGTGATTGTGGTGAACAGCTTGAATTTGCATTATGCCGGATTGAGGCGGAGGGGCAGGGAGTGCTGCTATATATGCGACAGGAAGGTCGGGGAATTGGACTGGCCAATAAGCTACTCGCCTATCAATTACAGGATAACGGCAAAGATACAGTTGAAGCGAATGAGGCATTGGGATTTAAAGCGGATTTACGGGATTATGGGATTGGCGCCCAGATTCTGGCTGATTTAGGAATTCGCAAAATCAGGCTGCTCACAAATAATCCGGCCAAAAGGGCTGGTCTCGAGGGGTACGGATTAACAATCGTCGAAAGAATTCCCATCGA
>Ga0180438_10009542_pt1 | contig 12072 bp, 10 predicted proteins | sample SS_ome_12_FD_132455 | JGI IMG/M metagenome (GOLD analysis project Ga0180438, IMG submission 132455) | Hypersaline lake sediment archaeal communities from the Salton Sea, California, USA - SS_3_D_2 metaG | ecosystem: Environmental > Aquatic > Non-marine Saline and Alkaline > Hypersaline >...
CATTTGGGTACCTCCTATTGTAGCTGTTATGGTTTGGCGAAACCGTTGCTATAATAGGATTCCCAAATGGTTTTTTATTTTTCAAGACATTTCCAGTGCAAAATTGAGGAAATAACTTTCAAGCCTCTGGCCAGTGTAGGGAAACAGAACGGGATCGCGCCTATCATCTCTGTCATTATATAGAAAGCGAGGGATGGAGCTGGCACATTACTTTGCCTACGGATCTGACATGGACAAGGAGACTTGGGGAGACCATGGGGACGTTCGTAAATCAGTTTTCCAGTTTCTTCTCGCTCCGCGGACTATGCCGAGCGTTTGCAGAGAGGCCGTGAGGAGATCTGAGGAGATGGAACTGCCCAGGGTCGCCCATTAAAGGGCTGTTGCCCAAATCCCTTTTCGCTTGGGCCAAAGCGTTTTTTGACTAATCTAGGGCTCACTCCAGGTGATGTCGCGCGTAGTGGCGCTGTTCAAGCCGTCAGGCGCAACCTTTGCGCTATACTCGCCCTTCGGGCTCAAACAAATTACATCACTGATTTCCGCTTCGCCAAGAAGCGGCAACTGCCGGTGATCGCAGCCAACGTGCCGCGCCGGGCAGCCGCAGCCGTTGCCGAAGCGAACGAGGTTTCATCCCTTGTGCTGGGAGAAGACGCCCGGTTTGTACCGGACGTCGTTCATTACGATTCCGCAGAGTATTATGAGCGCTTCACCGAAATGATGACCCAAATGGCCTCTTCAGCGCCCATGAAGAGCAAGAATGTGGAAGGACTCTATAGGGCACAGGTCGTAAAGGACGCTGTCATGGCCGCCTCTCTTGAACCTTTTCTGGGTCGTCCGATCTTATTTTGCTGCGGTTGTTTTCATTGCGACTTTCATTTGGGCATACCCTATCAACTGCACAGGAACCATCCCGAATTGAAGATGGCAGTTGTGACCTTTGCTGCCCTTCTTGAAAACGCGCCCATGTCGGACCGATCCCGGGTGGGAGACTATATCTGGATAGTGGAATGACAGGAAGGTGGAGAAAGCCCTTGAGGCAGGAAGAATCGTCCCTGGTGGCTGCGTTTATGCCGACCATGACCCTCCCCCTGGCAGTGTGTGGACTGGGGGACTCAGGTTCACAGAGTAACATAGGAGCAACCCCTGATGCGAACACGCTTGGACCCCGTTCCAAGAGACAAGCTCATTCAGTACCACCGATTGTATCCACTGCTCTGTGACAGGGCCGGCAAATTCCTGCTTGCTGATCCTGGCAAGCCAGCTGAACTGAAATTTGAGAGATTCATTCTGTTGACTCAGGAGCCCCGTGGCGGCACGGCGCCTTCAGCAGAGATGGACGTCAACACCTGGCCTTAGATGATAGATGAAAGCCTTTAGGACATATTCATACGTCATTACATTTCATCTGATATTTAGCTTCCTCTTCGTCGTAATCTTCACGTGTGCCTTTGGCTATCGAACGTCCATAATACCATTGCACCTCATACTGGTTGGGGCACTCATAGTCGGAACGACGCTCTTTCTAGACTTTCTGGTTTCCTTGAGGCGGTTCAGACAGTGGCCATATGCAAGGCACGCCGTTGCGGCTATTCCCACAATTGGTTTTTCACTCCTAATACTTCTGTACATAGCAGACTACATCGCAAACAGCATATGGGGAGACAATATCACCTTCAAGATCGTCCAGGCCTATGTGCCTCATCTCAAGAGCGTATTACAAACATTGTCTGTTCCCATGAGTTGGATCTTTCTCTTTTTGGCAGCGCTAGTTGGCATCATATATGCGGTGTATTATCTGCTTGCAAAGGGCCTCATTGTGGGTTTGGAGGAACTGAACTTGGTAGGCCGGTTGTTCAATCTCTTCCGAGATCACAATAGGGCTTTCAAGTGGTGCATGCTTTTCGGATTCTGCTTACTGGTGGTTTTCGGTCTTTGGATCAAACACCATAACACCAATCGTGGTAAGATGAAGTATAATCTGCATTGGCTTTCCTGGTGGAAGGGCGAACCGATACTTGACCTGTTTATGTACGCCTCAAGCTTTGGGACCGATCCCCACCGAGTAGCAGTTGCACAGGGAGACCAACAAGTCAGGGCCACATATCCCCCTGACCCCTCATTTGAAAAAAGGAATGTCATACTCATTATGGTAGACTCTCTGCGGGCGGACCATATGCAGGTTTACGGTTATGAGCGGCCTACCACTCCCTTTCTTAGCACCTTGCTTGCAGAGGGACGGCTTGGCAAGGTTGACGTGGCTCTGTCTATGTGTTCCGAATCGCTCTGCGGGATATTGTGCACCATGGCATCGAGAAATTTCGGCAGTCTGTCTTTTAATAACTTCAAGCTAAACGATCTCCTTTGGGACCTAGGTTACAAGATTCATTACATACTCTCGGGGGACCATTCCTCGTGGTATCATCTGAGGCGCGCTTATGGTAGTAGCTTTGATTCCTTCTGTGAGGGCAGGGATTCTGACAGATATTCAATCAATGATGACCGCCTTCTTCTCGAGCGGTTCCTTCAGGTTGGAGACTACGACGGAACGCCCACGTTCTTTTTCTTTTTTTTGATGTCGGCGCACTACAGTGGAACCAAACATGAAGCTTACGAAGTATTCAAGCCCACAAAGGCCCTTCCAAAAAAGTTGTTTTATGCAGGAAAGGTGGGAGAGTTGGACCGAGTTGCATTGGTGAACCGCTACGACAACGGGATTATCCAGGCTGACGCATTCGTTGAGAAAATTTTTGATGCCCTCGGCAACAAAGGGTATCTAGAGAATAGTCTAGTCGTGATTCTTGCAGACCACGGTGAGGGTCTAGGGAGGCGGGGCAACTATGCACATTGTAACAACTTATACCAGGAAGATATCGGCATCCCTATTCTCATTTTCGACGATACTCAATTTCCTTATGCAAATTTGGAATTTGCCACGCAGTTAGACGTGGCACCGACGATTGTACACCGATTGGGGCTGCCGATTCCATCGTGCTGGGAGGGGGCTTCTTTGTTGGAAGCCTCCACCAAGAGTTACAGCTATCATCAAACACGGACAAGAAAAGTCTGTCGTGCGGTGATTCATAGAACGGAAGAGAAGTTTTACAAGTACTTACGGTGGGGCAACTTGGAAACTCCGCCTGAGAAAGAGGAGCTTTACGAATTGTTGAGTGATCCGGGGGAACGTCTTAATCTTATCTCCACTGCGGATGTGCAGACAATGAGGGGTTTACGACAAAAGATGGCAGAACATTTTGGTATCGGGCCGGACTGGAAATAGAGGGCAACCATCTGCTCTGCGTCACCGATAGAAAACTGGAGCCGAGGCATGCTCAGATATCTCTCTTTGAAAGCTGGAATGGTTGATCAACTTGCGATTATCGCTGCATACAGACGTTATGCCCGCCATTATGACCGCTTGTTCGGGAAAGTTCTCGACCCAGGGCGAAAGCTCGTGGTAAAGAAAATGAACTGTCAGGAAGGCGACAAGATTCTAGAGGTTGGCGTTGGGACAGGTTTGTCCTTTTTCTTCTACCCGCCTAAAACTTCAGTGGTTGGCATCGATCTTTCGCCCCATATGTTAGCCCAGGCCAAAGAGAGAAATGGTTTTGAAGGCTTGAGCAACAACACATTGACCCTGACGGACGCAGAGAACATGAGTTTTGGTGATAACACTTTCGACAAAGTGGCCGCCATGTATGTGGCCTCGGTGTTGCCCAATCCTGAAGCGATGGTTTCCGAAATGAAGAGGGTTTGCAAACCAGGGGGGCAACTGTTCATTCTGAATCACTTCAGTAATGGCAAGGGCCTGATTAGAGCATTTGAGGCTGGGTTATCTCCATTGTCTGGCATTTTAGGTTTCAGAACTCTGTTTTCCATTGATGAGTTCATCTCTAAGAACTCCCTTGAGGTTGTAGAAATGGTTCCAGTGAATGCATTTGGATACTGGACCCTGATTCATTCCAGAAACGATGCATGACAGGCAAGGAACTGACCGGCGTCGCATCTTGAACTATTCGCCTTTCAGCAATGCGCCTAAAGAAGCTGATGAAAGGTTGACAGGCCTCTAGGGCAAATGCAATACGTCTTGAAATAGTCAAATGGCATTTGGTGCCAATAGAAGGGATCTAAGGCGAAATGGGGTCCGACGTTTCCAATCATTCGTGCGGCAAGGGCGAAAGCGATTGATGGTTCTCCATGCCGCGCCAAGTCTGAATGCCTTGAGGCGGAATCCAGGAAAGATGTTTCACGCTCTGGAAGGCAAAAGGAAAGGTCCATATGCCATCAGCATCAACAGGCAGTGGCGCGTCTGCTTTCAGTGGCATGAGGGAAACGCATTGAACGTCGAAATTGTCGATGATCATTGAGGTGCAGAAAATGAGCAGCAAAGACCTCCTTGATCCCATTTCCCCCGGTGAAATCTTGCGCGAAGCATTCATGGAACCGCTAAAGACTAGCATCAACCGGCTGTCGCGAGATCTTGCCGTACCGCCCAAGAGCATAAGCGAGATCGTGAACGGCAAACGAGGCATAGGCTGACACGGCCCTCAGGTTGGATCGTTATTTCGGGGTTGAGGCCCAGTTCTGGCTGAATCTCCAATCCGGGTACGACTTGCGGATCATGAAACGCAAGATTGGGCGCCACATGGAACAGCGCATTATTCCGGTTAAGCAAAAAGCTTCTGGGGCAGACGCACAGATTTGAGAGAATTGAAAGTGTATTTGGGTATGGCGGTGACGCCGAAAGGTCTCCCTTTGGGGCGGTTTCCTTGATGAAGATGATGGAAAGTGCCCAGGGTCGCCCAGACGCAGAAAAAACATTTTTATGAGCCGAGCAATAAAACTGATTATCGCCGTTTGTCTGTCCGTGCTGCTCCTGACCCTTGGAACGGTGGGATATATGCTCATCGAGGGATGGAGTTTCATGGATGGATTGTACATGACTGTGATTACCCTCGCCACCGTGGGATACGGCGAAGTCCATCGTATCAGTCAAGCCGGTCGCCTTTTTACGGTGATTCTCATCGTTTTGGGCGTCGGATTCACCCTTTATGTCATTGGAAACGTCGTGCAGTTTCTCGTGGAAGGGCAAATAAGAACCGTTTTGGGGAGATTCAAATTGGAAAAACAGATCAGCAGGCTAAGAGATCATTACATCGTTTGCGGATACGGCCGGATCGGGAGAGCACTTTCCGGTTTCCTCATTCAGAAATATCTAGACATTGTGGTGATTGAAAAAGACGAGGGACGGATTCCGGTGATGAATGAGGACGGGGTTCTCTATCTCGTTGGAGAGGCAGCCGACCCGGATAATCTAGTTAAGGCAGGCCTTAAACGGGCAAAGGGCCTTTTGGCGGTCCTTGCCTCCGATGCTGACAATGTCTTTCTCGTCTTGACGGCCAAACGGCTTAATCCAGACATATTTATCGTGGCAAGGGCGGTGCAAAATTCTACCAAAGAGACATTGTACAGCGCTGGTGCCAACAACGTGGTATCCCCATACGACTTGGGCGCTAGAAGAATGGCCCACGCAATCCTTCGACCTTCGGTCATCCAGTTTCTGGAAATGGCCTTCGTTGACAGTGGAACCGATATCTATGTTGAAGAGTTTCCGGTAAGCGCTGCATCCCGCCTTGTGGGATGTAAGCTTATCGACTCGGGAATTCGAAAGGATTTAGACCTGATCATTATTACGATCAAAAAGGCCGACGGTGCCATGAGCTTTAATCCTTCGGCCGATACCGTCATCGAAGCAGGAGATACATTAATCGCGGTGGGAGCAAGCAGGAACCTTCTGAAACTGTCTAAAAGGTTAAATCCTTAGCCGAAGGAACTGCTTGGGGTCGTTCTTTGAGTACACAGGAACATGCTGGACGCCAGGGGAAGGTCACCGTTTGAGGCGGCTTTCCAGATGAACATGATCAGATCCGAGAAGAAGCCGGAGAAATGCCCCCAATGCCGATCATGGCCCCTTGCGGAAATCCTCTACGGCAACCCGCCTAACGAAGTATGGGTGAGCCTCCGGGACGTGCATTTTTAAATCAGCAACGTGATCCATCGGTGTATTTGTTTTATGCAAGCGCCCCCAGCGGTCCGAAAAGTCCACCGGATGGGTATCCCTTGAGGTCTTTTGAAGAAACAACGGTACTGCCCGGAGCCCGTGGCAGGAGGTTTTTCTATGATGAAACGAATTGTGTTTCTGCTACCGATAATTTTTTGGGGATGTGTAAATATTCCAGAAGGCATGAAGCCCATTGAAGATTTTGACGTGAATCGTTATCTGGGCACGTGGTACGAAATAGCCAGACTGGATCACTCTTTTGAAAGAGGCCTTGAGAGCGTAACGGCCCACTACAGCTTGAGACAAGACGGTGGCATTGAGGTTCTCAATAGAGGGTTCAATCCAAAAACAAAGACATGGAAACAGGCCAGGGGCAAGGCGTACTTCATTACCGATTCAGACATAGGCAGTCTGAAGGTATCTTTCTTTGGCCCCTTTTATGGCGGTTATCATATCATAGCGCTCGACAAGGTCCATTATTCCTATGCTCTTGTTTGCGGTCCCAATAGATCCTATTTGTGGATTCTGGCCAGACAACCAGATTTGGAGCAATCCGTGAAGCAGGAGTTGATAAGAAAGGCAAAAGCCCTGGGCTTTGAAACGGAACAACTCATCCATGTAAAGCAATGGCAAGGTTGAGCGTCAGCCCAACATGGGGCTCTCAATCCGTAAGGCCCTTTGGGGAATTGAACCCTCCCCGCGGCAAGCCACGGAGAATGTTCTCCCTGACGGGAGAGCTCCGCAGCACCGCAAGGATGTTGTCATTCTAACTATACACTCGCTAACCCCGCCGCAAGCAGCGGGGAATGCGCTCGCTTATTCGGTTCATGTTTGTCCTTCAGGTTTCAAACAGGATCATGACTGGTGTTTCAAGGAGAGTGAATGGGAAAGGGGTGTCTGCTTTTTTCGCATCGATTTATCTTTCCGTTGGTTTTTTTGTTGTCTCCTTTCGCCTTTGTTCCATCGGCAGGGCTTGGGGAAGAATCAAGGGGTGCTGACAGACCTCCAGGATTGGAGCCGGGTTGGTCCACTTTTCTGAGAGGCGGGTGTGTGCATCAGTTTGACGGCGAGCTTGATGGAGGGGGCAGCTTTGACACGGATCGCCTTTTCCTTCAGGGCGGCGTTTCCCATGCGACCAAGGACGGCAGGAGCATTTCCCTGGCCCTGGGCTACAGTTTTGACGGGTATGATTTTTCAGGCGACAGTGGCTTTGCCGGTTTGCGACCCTGGAATAATATTCATTCATTTCGGTTCAGTGCGCCGGTGCGGTTAAAATACGATGACCATTGGTCCCTGTTTGTCATCCCAACGGTTCGTGCAGGGGCGGAAAGTGGGGCTGATTTTGATGAGGCCTTCTCCGGTGGCGGCTTTGCCGGGTTCTCCTTTCGTTTCAGTGACAGGCTCACCATTGGTCCGGGTATGGGGGCGATCACCCGGATCAAAGACGACGCCAGTGTGTTTCCCGTCTTGATCGTCCATTGGAAGATTACGGACCGCCTAAGCCTGGAAGCGGGCCGCGGTTTGGGTGCCACCCTCGGACCCGGCTTGACGCTCAATTGGAGGGCCACAGATTCCCTGAACCTTTCCCTCAGCGGGCGATATAAAAGGCTCCGGTTTCGGCTGGATAAAGATGGCATCGCTTCTAACGGGATCGGAGATGATCGGTCCATTCCCCTTATTGGCGCTGTCTCCTACCGGTTCAGCCGGAAAATTCGGGCGAGCCTGCTGGGCGGCGTTGCGTTGGGGGGTGAGGTTCGCCTGGAAGATGAAAGAGGACACCGGCTGAGCGAATCGGAGTATGCTTCGGCGGGGTTTTTAGGCTTTTCCTTCAATTTCCGGTTTTAGTACCATATGACAAAACGTCGATTTTAAGAAACTGAGTGGCCAATCGTCCGGGGGGCCTTGGGGATGGATGATCCCGACTTCCGCCAACTCCTGAATCGCTTTCACCTCTCCTGGGAAGGATACCGCAAGGTGAGAAAGGGCGTGAAAAAACGCCTTCATCGCCATATGCAACAGATTGGCTGCCGTAATCTCCGGCAGTATGTCCAAGCTATCGATGAAAATTTTGACCTTGAACATCAATGCAAGCTGTTGCTCAGCGTCTCTATCAGTCGTTTCTTTCGAGACCGCAGGCTGTGGGAGGTTCTTGAAACAGACATCCTGCCCGGGATTTTCCGTGAGAATCTCAAAGAAGTCAGGGTCTGGTCGGCGGGCTGCGCCCTGGGCCAGGAGGTCTATACCTTTAAGATGTTATGGCAAAAGGTTGGGCGAGCCAGAGGGCAAGGCCCGCCGCTGAGGCTGTGGGCCACGGACATGAACCCCGATTACCTGCGTCGGGCCCAGGTCGGGGTCTTCTCTCGCAGTAGTTTGAAAGAGGTTCCGGAGATCTTTCTGAATACCTATTTTAAACCCCTTCGAGGCAAGACATCATTTGCCATTGATGATGCCCTCAAGGAGGATGTGATCTGGGAAACCCGGGATCTTCTCTCCCCTCCTCCCACAACGGGCTTTCAACATGTCTTTCTGAGAAACAACTTGCTGACCTACTACAAAGCCGAACTCAAGGTGCCTGCTTTTGCAGACATTGCTGAAAGCATCACCAAAGGCGGATATCTGATGATCGGCAGCCACGAGGGCATTCCATCTGGCTTCGAAGGTCATTTTACCCGCCGGCATCGTTCTGGTATCTTGCAAAAAACCGTGTGAGGGAATGGTCCGGCGAGGTTGGGGGCCATGATTTTGTGATTTGCTGGCGTGGTCTCTTGCAGGGCCTATGCAGATGGCGAGGCATTGGCGACCTTCTCCATGGGTTGGACACGTTTCCACTCAACCGTGCTATTGGCCGTATGCCACAGGTCATAGTTGTTTTGCAGATGCAGCCAAAGCTCCGGACTGGTCCCAAGGGCTCGAGATAGTCGCAAGGCCATATCAGAAGTGATAGAGCCGCCTTCATTTACGATCGTGGTGGGCCCGCCAGACCGCAGGTGTATGAGCCCACTGCCTACATGTAAGGGCCCAAAGAAAGGGCGGCGTTTCAGATTGTATGGAAACGCCGCCCTTATTTGTCGCGAATAGCCTCTGTGATTCTTTAAAAGAGGTCTCAGTTCGTGGCAGTTATCCCTTCCTGATCATCGGTTATACGGTTCAGAGGACCCTTCAGAAGCCCTCACTACCATCAGGCAAGGTCGAAGCGGTCAAGGTTCATGACCTTGTGCCATGCCGCTACAAAGTCGTTGAGAAACTTCTCCTGGGCATCGGCACATCCGTATACTTCGGCCACGGCCCGAAGTTGGGAGTTGGAACCGAAGATGAGGTCGATACGGGTGCCGGTCCACTTCAGGTCGCCGCTCTGGCGATCACGACCCTCGAACAGGTCTTCGTCTTCAGAGGTTGCCTTCCACGTCGTGCCCATGTCGAGCAGATTCACGAAGAAGTCATTGGTGAGCGTCTCTGGCCGCTTGGTGAAGACGCCGTGCGGGGTCTGTCCGTAGTTGGCGTTTAAAACGCGCATACCGCCAATGAGAACCGTCATCTCAGGAGCGGTCAGGGTGAGCAGTTGCGCCCGATCAACGAGCAGTTCCTCTGCCGATACAGCGTATTTGGTTCTTTGGTAGTTGCGGAACCCGTCTGCAGCCGGTTCGAGTACGGCAAATGACGCCACATCGGTCTGCTCCTGCGAGGCATCGGTGCGTCCCGGCATGAAGGCAACGGTCACATCGTAACCGCCATTCTTGGCCGCTTGCTCCACACCTGCACATCCACCCAGGACAATCACGTCAGCAAGGGAAACCCTCTTTCCGCCTGACTGCGCGCTGTTGAACGCCTCTTGGATGCCCTCAAGGGTCTGCAGCACAGCGGCAAGTTGGGCCGGCTGGTTGACTTCCCAATCCTTTTGCGGCGCAAGACGGATGCGCGCCCCGTTCGCACCGCCGCGCTTGTCGGAGCCACGGTAGGTGGATGCCGACGCCCAGGCCGTCGAGACCAGTTGGGAGACGGACAGGCCCGAGGCAAGGATCTTGCCCTTGAGGTCTGCCATGTCCTGTGCATCGATCAGCTCATGATCGACTGCGGGCACCGGGTCTTGCCAGATCAGTTCCTCTGCCGGGACCTCGGGGCCGAGATAGCGCGAGCGGGGGCCCATGTCGCGGTGGGTCAGCTTGAACCACGCCCGGGCAAAGGCATCGGCGAATTCCTCGGGGTTCTCCAGGTAGCGCCGCGCGATCGGCTCGTAGATCGGGTCGAACTTCAGCGAGAGGTCCGCCGTGGTCATCATGGGCCGGTGCTTCTTCGACGGGTCGTGGGCGTCAACCACCATGTCCTCTTCGGCCACGTCCTTGGCCAGCCACTGATGGGCGCCGGCCGCGCTTTTGACCAGCTCCCACTCGTATTTGAGCAGCACTTTCAGATAGCCCATGTCCCATGTGGTCGGGTTCGGCTTCCAGGCGCCCTCGATGCCGCTGCCGATCGTATCGCCGCCTTTGCCGCTGCCGAAACTGCTTTTCCAGCCGAGGCCCTGTTCCTCGATGGGGGCGGCTTCAGGTTCCGGCCCCACATGGGCCGCATCGCCCGCGCCATGACTTTTGCCGAAGGTGTGGCCGCCGGCGACAAGCGCGACGGTCTCTTCGTCGTTCATGGCCATGCGCGCGAAGGTCTCTCGAACGTCACGGCCCGAGGCCACGGGATCCGGGTTGCCGTCCGGGCCTTCGGGGTTCACGTAGATCAGGCCCATCTGCACGGCCGCCAGGGGGTTTTCCAGATCCCGGTCGCCGGAGTAGCGGCTCTTGCCCTTGTCGCTCGTGGCCAGCCATTCCTCTTCGGCACCCCAGTAGATGTCCTCTTCCGGCTCCCAAACGTCCTCACGCCCGCCGCCGAAGCCGAAGGTCTTTAACCCCATCGACTCGATGGCGCAGTTGCCTGCAAGGATCATGAGGTCGGCCCATGAGATCTTTCTGCCGTATTTCTGCTTGATCGGCCAGAGGAGCCGGCGGGCCTTGTCCAGGTTCACGTTGTCGGGCCAGCTGTTAAGAGGCGCAAGGCGTTGAGAGCCGGACCCAGCGCCCCCGCGACCGTCGCCCATGCGGTAGGTGCCTGCGCTGTGCCACGCCATACGGATGAAGAGCCCCCCGTAGTGCCCGTAATCGGCTGGCCACCAGTCCTGCGAGTCGGTCATCAACGCATAGAGGTCCTTCTTTACGGCCTCAAGGTCGAGTTTCTTGAACTCTTCAGCGTAGTTGAATTCCTCGCCCATGGGATTGGACAGGGAAGAATGCTGGTGCAGAATATTGAGATTCAACTGATTCGGCCACCAATCTTGGGTTGACCTGGCCCCAGTCGATGTTCTTGCGCCTGACATTGGGCGCTGGCTGGTGCTGTCTGACATCTGAACCTCCTTATGTTTGAGTTTCATGGTTGCTTGGTTGTTCTCTTTAATATCCCGATTCTTATCGACAAGTAACTAAAGTGGCAGGCTGATGCTATTTTAAATCGCAATGTGCCGCAGGTGGGGCCCGAAATCAATGGGGTAAAGACTGTATTTTGGGGGGAAAAATACGGTATAAGGAACTGCTTGGGGCCGCCACATCTGAAGGGGCTGTGGCCCAAATCCCTTTTCGCTTGGGCCAAAAGGCTTCTTGAAAATCTAAGGCGCGCTCACGGGCTTCTGTCTACGGTGAGGCCTGACATCCAATTGGGCCTTGTTTTCTGCTTTGATGGGCTCCATAGTCTGCTTTTCAAGGAGTGGCATGCATGAAGGTTGTTTTCCATAACGCATTCTATGAGGATTACGCATCAGATCCGGCCTCTGCTGAAGGGCGCATGGAGGCCATTGTCGAGGTGATTCGCCCTGACGTGGCATTTGTTGAAGCCACGCCTGCCTCTGAGTCTCAGATTGCTGCTGCCCACACAGAATCTCATATGGCATATGTTCGCAACAGAAGTCTCTACCCCGTGGCCGCCCTGGCCGCTGGCGCAGCTGTCCGGGCTGCCCAAATCGCCCTTGAAGAGCCGGCATTCGG
>Ga0180438_10009543_pt1 | contig 12071 bp, 10 predicted proteins | sample SS_ome_12_FD_132455 | JGI IMG/M metagenome (GOLD analysis project Ga0180438, IMG submission 132455) | Hypersaline lake sediment archaeal communities from the Salton Sea, California, USA - SS_3_D_2 metaG | ecosystem: Environmental > Aquatic > Non-marine Saline and Alkaline > Hypersaline >...
CAAAGAGTATGGGGTCGCCGTACCGCTCAATCAGCGGTTGGTGGAGATGATATACGAGATTGAACGCGGAGAGCGCCAAATGGGCTGGGAGAACCTGGAGGAGCTGGACGCGTACCGCCAGGACCTGGGATTGGAGTTGCCATAAAATGCGCATCCCATTAATCCCTTATCATCATGTTCAGTGCCTATTAAGGAGTGTATGTCGATGAACAGTAGCTGGTTGTGGAAGCGCCTGGAGAACAAGGTGGGCCACATGGTGGATCAATTCCCCGGTGTGGCTGGCGTGTGCGTGAAAGACCTGAATGGCGGGTCTAGGGTCGACATTCGCATCGACGAGGTGTTTCCGACCGCGTCGACGATCAAAATTCATGTCTTGACCCAGTTGCTGATCCGCGTAGAACGTGGCGAGCTGGATCTGGCTCAAAAAATCTGTCTGTCGCCGGATGTGCACGTTCCCGGCAGCGGCGTCATTACCTACCTGGAGGGAACGGTTGAGCTCAGTCTTTTGGATATCGCCATTCTAATGATCATCGTTTCGGACAACACGGCCACAAATTTGTGCATCGATCTGGCCGGTATGGAGGCCACCAATGCGTTGCTAAGAGAGTTGGGGCTGACGCGCACGACGCTGCAGCGCAAGATGCAGGACCACGCGGCCGTGGCGCGCAACGAGGAGAACATCGCCACGCCGGGGGAGTGCGTGGCCATGCTCGAGTGGCTGTATGAGGGCAAACCGACGCCCCAGGTGGCAGAGCGCTGCCTGTCAATTCTCAAGAAGCCCAAGAACGGTCCACTTAACCGTGCCCTTCCACTGGACGTGCCGTTGGCCAACAAACCTGGTGGCATGGAGCGCGTGCGCTGTGATGCCGGCATCGTGTATCTGCCCAGGCGACCGTACGCCATCGCTGTGATGACCAAATTCGGTCTCACCGACCCGCTGGATCAGGAGCGCTTCATCATAGACGTGGCACGCCTTGTCCATGAGACGATGGTTGCCCTGGATACGACGAGTGATTATGGCCAGGGCATCCCTCGCTAGCCGCAAGTTTGGTGCCAATCTCGGAACTGAGCAAAGCCGCGGAGAGAATGCGGGGCCAGATAGGGTTCGTTAATTGAATTCACAGGATATGGGAGGTCGACAGATGAGTGAAATAACTATCGGCTTTGTGGGCCTGGGTATCATGGGCACGCCCATGGCGACACACTTGTTGAATGCCGATTACAAGGTGGTGGGGTACGACATTTCTCCGTCCCGAGTTGAATCGCTGATGGCGCTGGGTGCGCAGGCTGGTTTGTCTTCCAAAGATGTAGCCTCACGCAGCGACGTGGTCATCTCGATGGTACCGGATTCGCCTGATGTGGAGGCCGTCTATTTGAGTGAAGATGGTGTGCTGGCCGGAGTCAGCCCAGGCATGTTGCTCATTGACATGTCCACCATCTCGCCGGTGACGGCGGTCAAGGTGGCCGAGGCAGCGGCGGAGAAGGGCTGCCAGATGCTGGATGCACCCGTCTCTGGCGGCGACGTGGGAGCCAAGAACGCTACGTTGTCCATCATGGTCGGTGGCGAGCCGGAGGCGTTTGAGCAGGCCAAGCCGATCTTTGAGGCGCTCGGTACGCCGACGTTCTGCGGCCCGTCCGGCGCCGGGCAGACGGTCAAAGCCTGCAACCAGATTCAGGTTGCCCTGAACTTTATCGGCATGGCTGAAGCGTTGGTGTTGGGAGCCAAGGCCGGCGTGGATCCGGATGTGGTGGTCAAGGTGCTGAGCGGGGGATACGCGCAGACGCGGGTGATGGATGTGCGAGGCCCGCGCATCGTCAAGGGAGACTTTGAACCCGGCTTTCGGAGCCGCTTCCACTACAAAGACCTGAACATCATCCGGGAAACGGCCCGTGCCTTTGAGTGTTGCCTGCCGGCATCGGCCCTGGCGCACGAGTTGTTTAGCGCCATGCAAGCCAATGGCTGGGGCGATCTGGATCATTCGGCAGTCATCAAAGTCATCGAATCTCTCTCGAACGTGGAAGCGAGAACCAAACTGTAAATGAAACGAGGCGAGAAGTGAAAGTCTTTTGTCCTGAATGCGGCGTGCAGGGAACCCTGTCGCCTGAACGTTGGCGTTGCGATTGCGGCGGCGCGTGGGAGCAGCAAGCGCTCACCGAGTTCGACCCGAAGCTCATTGATGCAACCGATACCTCGATTTGGCGCTACCGGCTGCTGTACGGCCTGGCGTTTGAGAGGCCAGTGGTGCGCCTGGGTGCGGGATGGACACCGTTGCTCCCTGTTGTCCTGGAGGGTCGCCAGATCCTGCTCAAACCTGAATATTTCGCGCCTACGGCTTCCTTCAAAGACCGGGGTACGGCGGTGATGATCAACATCCTGGCTCACCAGGGGGTGACGCACGTGGCCGATGATTCGTCGGGCAATGCGGGCGCGTCGGTGGCGGCCTATGCCGCCCGGGCTGGCATGCGCGCCGAGATCTTTGTGCCGGCCTACGCCTCGCCGGCCAAGCAGGCACAGATCGCCGTGTACGGTGCTCAAGTGCGGCCGGTTCCCGGCCCTCGCCTCAACGCCAAGTTGGCTGCGCTGAAGGCGGTCGAGCGCGGTGTCGTGTTGGCTTCGCACGCGTACCACCCCGGCTTTGTACTGGGACAGCAATCAGTAGCCTGGGAGTTGTGGGAACAACTGGACCGCCGCGTGCCCGACTGGTATGTGGTGCCGGTTGGACAGGGTGTGCACCTGCTTGGGGTGTGGCTTGGTTTCAAGCGGCTGCAAGCGGCGGGACTGGTCGACCGACTTCCAAAGCTGGTTGCGGTTCAAGCGGCGGTGCTGGCACCGCTGTGCCGGGCCTTGGAAGCAGGCCTGGAAACAGTGCCGGTCGTCGAACCGACGACTCCCAGCGTGGCAGAGGGTCTGGCCATTGCCGAACCGGTGCGCGGGCGGCGGCTATTGCAGGCGCTTCGTGAAACCGGCGGCACCTGTGTCACGGTGGAGGAAGAAGCAATTCAGGCAGCGCAACACAGATTGGCGCGACTCGGCTTCTATGCTGAGCCGACGAGCGCTACAGTTATTGCTGCGCTACCGACGGTGTTTGAAATGGCAAAGCCCGATGAGACCATTGTCGTCCCACTGACCGGCAGTGGCCTCAAGGGATCGCCCTCCCTCGGATAGTGGTGTACCTTGGAGCTGCGGATAGTTCGCAGCGGCCATTTTCCAGGAATTTGCCGATCGAACCTCCTGGTGAGGACAACGCAGAAAGGGCAGTGTGTTATGATCGAGTTTGACGTTTACGTTGACTATGTTTGACCCTACGTCTACCGGGCCACGGAGTGGCTACACAACATCCAGGCGGCATTGCCGGGACAGCTTCGGATCAACTGGTGCCATTTTTCACTGCACCAGATCAACTATCGAGGCGAGGATGACTGGAAGATATGGGAGCAGCCTTTGACAGGCCAGGGCTGGGAAAAGGAACGCTATGCGGCATCCTTGCGGGCTTTTTGGGGCGCCGAGGCTGCCCGGCGGCAAGGTGAAGCGGCACTGCAGCGTTTTCACAGGGCGCTGCTGCGCCGAGCATACGAAGATGGCATGGCCCTGGCAGAATCTGAAACCTTGTCGGTTGCGGCCAGCGACGCCCACCTCGATGCAGCAAGATTTCAGGAGGTGCTTGACGATCCTTCCTGTCTTGATCGCCTGGCCCAAGACCATACGAGGGCTGTGAGCAGGGGGGTGTTCGGAACGCCGACTTTTGTCTTCCCTGCCGCGGAGCCAGCCTACTTGAAACTAGCACGGGTGCCTACGCCGGAGGAGTCGCTCAATTTTTGGGAGGCATTTCGCAGCACAGTCGCCGACAGACCCTATGTTTTGGAGATCAAACGGCCCCACTGATTGTGATCAAGGAAACCGTGACGCAAGGTGACCGGCATCTCGGCAAGTCCGAAATCCATGGCTGCCTGTGATGCCGGTCATGACGATAAGGCATTCTTCTCCGTCTTTTGCGGATAGTGATATGGCATCTTGAGTGGTGCTGCTATGCTTCAGCAGCCCTTGGGCCATCCGCTGTCGAAGATCTGGGTGAGGTCATTTGATGAATCATTTGACAAAGACGCAAGAGTGTGCTAAACTGACCATGGAATAGCATTCCACCTCTGCAATGGTGCAGCCTTCAATTGAAATCATTCCACTATCGCCGAAACCTCATCTGACTTTCTACTGGTCAACTCACCAAGATCCTATCCTAGATGGTCACTTTCTAGGAGGGTGGCCTGGGAATCTTGTAAGACGAATGAAGACTTTTCTCAGATAGCTGGAGGGTCTATTGGTTCCCCGGTTATTGATCTCCAACTCACTCTAAACCCTGGTCTCCTTACCTCCCTGTACTGTCCGATTTCTTGGTTCGTCTATCTGAATTCTATTCTCCCAGAAAGTCCTTTGACCTCCTGCCCTGGGAGTTCCAGGGTCAGCATGGCCAAGCCATAGATCACAAACAGCATCCTGACCCTTGTCCTGCGCTTCTGAGGGTGCCCCGTATGTAGTGGCAAGTTCTTGTGTCGAAACTATTGCGAAACTGGTCTGCTCTGAGGAAAGTATTGGAACACTGCATCGCAGCCAGTGGGAGCAGGCTCACCCTTGAGAACAGTAGCATGTCCACGACGGTTCAGGCCATTGAACGCGCAATTGATGTGTTGTTCTCGCTGGGCGCAAGCACGGCTGAGCTTGGCTTGGCTGAAATTGCCGATGGCGTGAACTTGCCCAAGAGCACGGTGCACAGAATCCTGGTTGCGCTGTGCAACAAATCAATGGTACGGCAGGATCCCTCTACACAGCGTTATGCGCTTCACCCAAAGGTCTTGGAACTTGGCAGCTTATTTCACGCCCAGGTGGATCTCATCACCATCGCCCGGCCGTTTCTGGATCAGCTTCGAGATCAGTTCAAGGAAACGGCTGTCCTGGCCCTACGCACAGGTTTCACTTTTACCCACGTCGCCTACTCTCCCAGTCCACACGAACACCGCATCACGCCGGTCATTGGCGTGCAATTCCCTCTCCATTGGGGGGCTTTTGGAAAGGTGATTCTGGCCAGTCTTTCTGCGGCAGAGATGGCGACTTTTATCAATGGTGAGGAGTTGATACCGGCCACAGCCAAGACCATCACGGATCCAACTTGTCTGGCCGCTGAACTGAAAGGTTGCCAGGGCAGAGGGTTTGTGATGAGTATCGGTGAGAGAGTGCCTGGTGTTTTTGCTTTTGCAGCGGCGATCGAGAGTGACAGGAACAATCCCGTCGGTGCCATAGGACTGACTGGACCCGAATCAAGACTTCGACAGGTTGATCAGGACAGCGTCGTCCGGCAGGTCAAGGCTGCGGCCCGAAGCCTGTCTGGCGCTCAGTTTGGGCACTCGGTCTCAATCCAACCTATGGGGGTGCGGGAACAGCTCACCCCTTGATCTGAACGCAGATCTGTTATTCACAGGACATTCGCAACTAAAAACGCTATGCGGGGAGGACAATCATGGCCAAAACAATTTTAGAGACAGTGCAGCAGTGTGAGGACTTTGTGCGAGGTTGTACGGTTATGGGGACCGGTGGAGGGGGTGCCCCGGAGCGAGGGATGCAGTTGCTGTCCAGTGCACTGGAGTCTGGGAACAAAGTCGCCTGGATAGATGTGGAAGACATCTCTGACGATGGCTGGACTGCCTCTACATTTGGGATGGGCTCTATTGCACCTCAAACCGAAGAGACGCGGAAAGAGATTGAGCGCATGGGGCTGAAGCCAGCTGACATCGACTTTAGTCTCTCCATTGAGGAACTGATGCGCTTCTCCGGTGTCCAACTAGAGGCTTTGGTGCCTGTAGAGTTGGGTGGTTCGAACTCGGCCAACCCCCTGGTGTTTGGTGCGCAGTTGGGACTGCCCTGCGTCAACGGAGATTATGCCGGGAGGGCCATCCCAGAGATCGAGCAGACCACGCCGGTCCTGGCAGGTAAAGCACTGACACCCTTGTCGAGTGTGGACCGTTGGGGAAATGTCTGTTTCATCAAGGAGGCGGCTGGCCCGGCGATGACTGAGCGCATAGGGAAAATGCTCAGCGTGGCGGCTTTCGGCGGCTGCCTGATGACGGGCTACTTGATGCAGGGCAGGGAGATGAAGGAGGTCATCGTCCCGGGCACATTGACCATGTGTCTCGAGTTGGGCAGACGGATACGCGAGGCCCGAGAAGCGGGCAAAGACCCAGTCGAAGCCATTGTGAGCTTTACCAATGGCTGGCTTCTCTTCCAGGGCGAGGTGGTGGACAAGGAATGGGAAGACCGGGGTGGTTACATGTATGGCACGAACCATTTGAAGGGCCTGGGCAGGTTTGAAGGGCACAAGATGTCGGTGTGGTTCAAGAACGAAAACCATATCGTTTGGAAGGATGACAAGCCCTTTGTGACCAGCCCGGACATCATCGCGCTGGTAGAATTGGAGACGGGGGAGCCCAAGACCAACACGGCTATCTCGGTCGGGGATCGCATGGCCGTCATCGGGGTGAAGGGCCTGGGTGCTTTCCGCACCCCTGAGGGGTTGAAGGCTCTGGGTCCGAAGCATTTCGGATTTGACATCGCCTACGTGCCGATTGAAAAAGCCATCTGACTTGCCTGAGCAAGGAGGTATTTCGTGACCTGGATAGACAGAACGCGCATTGAGCAGAGTGTGCTCAATATGTTCCAAGTCAATATGGGCGTGCGTAAGAAAGAGAAATTGCTGGTGGTTACCGATCCACCTTTGCTGCCCCACTGGCAGGGGGAGGGATCGGAGCAGGTGGCAGCTATGGCCGAGCGCGCGCTGTTGGCCCGGATCGTCGCAGATATTGCCGCTGATAACTTGGGGGACTGTGAAGTGGACTTTTTTGCCTACCCGCCCGTCGCCCAATCCGGCGCGGAGCCGGGGGAGGAGGTGGCGGCAAGAATGGGAGCAGCCGATGTCGTCATCGCCATTACCAATCGCTCTCTCTCACACACCGATGCCCGGGTGCAGGCTTGTGAGGCCGGGGCGCGGGTGGCTAGCATGCCTGGTTTCTTGACACGCATGTTCTATCCGGACGGCCCGATGGCTGCTGACTATGACGAGGTGGCCCGACTGTCGAGGCTCTTTGCGGAACGGCTGACCCGTGCGAGCGAAGCTGTGATCCTGTCCCGTGCGGGCACGGATGTGGCCTTGAACCTGAAAGGGCGTGACGGACTGGCCGATCACGGGCTCTTTACTCGGCCCGGGGATTTCGGCAACTTGCCGGCAGGGGAAGCGTATATCGCTCCTGTCGAGGGAACAGGACAGGGAAAGCTGGTGGTGCCGGCCGGCTGGTGGCATGGGATGACAGAGGAGATGACGGTTCTCTTTAGAGATGGATTGGTCTACAGAGTCGAGGGGGGCGGCAAGGTCGGGGAGCGGTTGCTGTCGCTGCTTGGTCTTGAGGAGGGCATGGCGCGCAACGAAGCGCGTTGCAACCTGGCGGAGTTGGGCATTGGCACCAACCCGTTTGCTCGCTCGGTCGAGAGTGGCCTTGAGGCCGAAAAGATCAAGGGCACCATCCACATCGCCATGGGGGACAATGCGCATATGGGGGGCACGGTCTCGACCGACCTGCACTTTGACATGATCATCCCCCAGGTGGACCTTTTCCTCGATGGGGAAAAGATCATCGAGGATGGGGAATGGTTGCTTGGATGAGGAACTGCATCGTTATCTCAGCTGCAACTTACAGCCGATGACATAAAAGGGAGGGGGTACAATGTCTCGCCAACAGTTGTCTTTGGTTCAGGACTGTGAGGATTTCGTTCGAGGTTGCACTATCCTAGGCACCGGTGGGGGGGGACCACCAGAGCGAGGAATGCAGCTCTTGTCGGGCGCACTGAAAGATGGCCTGACCATTGAATGGATTGACCCGGCCGACGTGCCGGATGACGCCTGGACGGCGACGGCCTTTGGCATGGGGTCAATCGCACCGATCTCGTCGGAGACAGAGGCAGAGATCGCGCGACTGGGTCTTGTCGAAAAGGTAGAACGCATGAGGGCGATGGAAGTCGCCATCCAGGAACTCGAAGCGTACACCGGCCGGAAAATTCAAGCCATTGTGCCGGTCGAACTCGGCGGTAGTAATACCCCTGGCCCTTTGGTCAACGGCCTGCGCCTCGGTATCCCCGTCGTAGACGGGGACTATGCCGGCCGCGCTATCCCCGAGGGGGTGCACACCACCCCACATCTCTTTGGCAAAGCCAGTTGGCCTGTGTCAAGTGTAGACCGCTGGGGCAACGTGTGCATCATCAAAGAAGCACAGAAGGCTGCCATGATGGAGCGGATCGGCAAGATGCTGGCCGTGGCGGCCTATGGCAGCTGCGCCATGGCTAGCACGCTGCTGTCAGGTCGGGAGATGAAAGAGATCGTTGTGCCGGGGACCTTGACCAAGTGCCTGGAACTGGGCCGGACGATTCGCCTGGCCAGAGAAGAAGGCGACGACCCGGTCATGGCTGCCGTCCAGTTTCTAGAGGGGTGGCTGTTGTTCAAGGGTGAAGTGACGCGCAAGGACTGGGAAGACAGAGGCGGCTACATGTACGGCACGACGCACCTGCGGGGCGTCGACGAGTTTAAAGGGCACACCTTCAAAGTGTGGTTCAAGAACGAAAACCACGTCGTGTGGAAGGACGAGAAGCCCTTTGTCACCAGCCCGGATCTGGTCTGCCTGGTGGATGCACAGACGGCGGAGCCGAAAACGAACACCCTTCTTGCTGCGGGAGATCGGATGGCGGCTATCGGCGCCAAGGGCCTAGAGGCGTTCCGCAGCGAAAAGGGATTAGAGGCGCTAGGCCCCTCTCACTTTGGGTTTGATATCGAATATGTCCCCATGGAAGATAGGCTGGGTAGGTGAACACTGATCCGTACGACGAGCGGCTTATCCGAATCGAGATCCATTACAGGTAATGAAAAAGGAGGCAGCATGCGAATCCGCGTTGTGAGTCCCGTGACTATGCGTCGAGCCCCTGGTGTCTCTATCCGTAGCGAAGATAAGAAACGCGGGGTGGTCGTCGAGAATGTCACAGTGCAGAAAGGTCCAGCAACTATCGAGTCCGAGTTCGATGAGGCTCTGGCTGTGCCAGACACCATCGCCAAGGTCTGCGATGCCGAGCGCGATGGGTGTGACGCTGCTGTCGTAAACTGCTTCGCAGACCCTGGAGTCAAGGCAGCGCGCGAAGCGGTAAGCATCCCCGTCCTGGGGCCGGGCGAGTCAGCCATGCATCTTGCTACCATTCTTGGCGATAGCTTTTCCATTGTCACCGTCTTGGACACTGTCGTTCCGACGATCCGCAATCACGCCCGTCTCTACGGTGTAGCAGATCGGCTGACCTCCGTACGTTCTGTGAATATCCCGGTGCTAGATTTGCACCAGGACGAGGTCAGATTGCGCGCGGCCCTTGTCGAGGAATCCGTACGGGCTGTAGAGGAAGACGGTGCCCACGTCATCGTCTTGGGCTGCACAGGCATGACTGGCCTTGCCAAGGATGTGCAGGAAGGCCTGGTCAGTCGTGGCATCAGGGATGTTCCAGTCCTTGATCCTCTCGAATCTGCCATCAAACTTGCGGAGGCGCTGGTCAGCCTGGAAGTCGCTCACAGTAAACGTACCTACCCCTACCCCCCAGTCAAGGAGATCATTGGCTACGATGACGTTCGAGTGGAGCGAGGATGAAAGCGGCGCAGGAGAGGTGGTAAAGACTGCGATGGCTAGGGGGCGAAAACCTCTCTGAGGAACAGGACTGTGTTAACAAAGTAGTATACGTAAATCCACAATAGGGATACCCCACCCCAGGCGAGGGCATTGGACGGTTCTATTTGCCAGGTCCATGTAGCGTAGAGAACTACTAAAGTCGCAGTGCTAAACAGGACCCAGTGGGTCGCTTGGTCGATGTCTACCGGCGATTGACCAAGAAGGCCACTGATGGGGTGGATGGTGATGGCGAAAACGACAACGAACAGCGCGAAAGGCACCCAGGGGGATTTGAGGTTCAGTGGTTTTGCCACTGCAAGGCAAAAGATCACAACGGCTGGTCCAACGATCAGGAACTTGCCAGCGTTGATTGCCATGGCAATGGCGGTCACTAGAAGGCTTGCTCCTAAGGCATAAAGGAGATTGAGCCAACCATTCTGTCCACTGAAACCCAGGCGTTGCCAGTATGAAACGGGTGCGGGATCGATATCGTTCATGTACATTAGGAAGCAAGCCTGTTCGTCAGTATGTTGTTGCCAGAAAAGGTGCTTGCCCTGTCCACCGTCGGTGAGTATCGTAGGTTTCCAGGCACTGGTGTGGGAGTAGGTGAGCCGTGTCATCTGGCTCACAGGGTTGCCTAGAGTGTCAAATCGGCTATGAAAAACCTGCAATTGGGGCTTGTACCGATTAGTAGCTGTCCAGATGAATTCCAGCCATCCGCCGTCTGTCGCTAGGCTCATCTGCGAGTAGTCGGGAATAGCGGTCAGGACAGGCTTTAACGGAGCAATCTCTCGTCCCCACAAATCAATCTTGGTGTAAAAGGCTCTATCCCACTGTGCTCCGAAAAGATACAGGTTGCCTTCACCATCGCTATCTAGGGCTATCGGAATGTCTTCGCCGCGTGATTTTCCGCTTATGATGGGCTTTGGTTCGGTGGCGGGCTCACCACCTGGACGATACATCTGGTGAATCAGTTGTCTGCTGAAGCCGTTGTCTTCAAAGTAAAGCATGTGGAGGCGGTCACGGTTTGCCGCAATCATCGGTTCATATTTGAATACGGGGCTGGCTGTCAAAAGCCTGTCGGTGAAGACCACTTTATCCCGACTGTCCAGTCTGGCCAGATTGACCTCGTAGTTGCCCTGTCGCCTGTTCATCCAGACGACATAGATGTTGCCCACACCATCACCGGACAGGGCTGCACCTTCCATGAAAGTTGTGGTTGTGGCAAGCACCCTGGGGACATCTTCCGCCCTTGCCATCAGCAGTCTATGAGAAACGCCGTCCCCTTCAATCCATAATAGAAGAGCAGTGTCATCGTTGGCCAGGATCATTGACGGCTTCACTGCTTCCAGACCTTGGTGGGATAAGCGAGTCGGTTCTACTATAAAGTCTCCCTGGAAATTGATTTGCGCATAGAAAACTTGTCTGGTGCCTTTTTCTTTTTGCCATACCAGATGGATGCGATCTTGACCGCTAATGACAGCTTTGTAGGGACTGTTGCAGTCAACAGAGTTGATGGGTTGGACCTTTGACCAACCAACGGCATAGACGGATGGAGGAGAGTGGATGACCAGGCTGGCGACTATTCCAGCGGCAAGTATGAGAGAGATGACGGCAATTGATGGATAGCTTTTCACCGATCGACTGTTCATGTTTTCATTCTTGCATCGCCCTTGAATGCTTATCTCAGCATCCTGATGGTGATGCTTGGAGTTCCGATTTTTGGGATACACTGTGAGTGTACCATAAATCCCTCACTCAGGCAACAAGAAGGGAGGTCATAGAAGGAACCGAGCTCAAATTCAACACTGTGCTGAATTCAATTGTTGTCACTGGTGCCCAGAACCAGTTTCCAAGGAGGGAAGCGACATGAAGATCCGAGTAGTGACTCCCATAGTCACCAAAGACTTTGTTACGCCAGAGGCTGCAGAGGAATATGCTGCAGCAGTTGGCCTGGAGCACGAGGTGAGCGTGGTCGCCATTGATAGGGGACCTGCCTCAATCGAATCCGAGTACGATGAGGCCCTGGCGGCGCCAGATGTCATCGCCAAAATTTGCGAGGCGGAGAAGGATGGTGTTGATGCCGTGGTGATCAACTGTTTTGGGGACCCGGGGATGAAGCCAGGTCGCGAGGCAGTAGCCATCCCGGTCGTCGGTTCTGGTGAGGCCTCTATGCACCTCGCGGCCGGTTTGGGACACAAATTCTCGGTGGTGACCGTCCTCGAGAATGTGCTGCCTATGCTTTACAACGAGTGCAAGCTATATGGCTTGGAGGGCAAAACGGCCTCGGTGAGATCTGTTGATATCCCCGTCCTTGACCTACACGTATTAGATCAAGAGAA
>Ga0180438_10009544_pt1 | contig 12071 bp, 6 predicted proteins | sample SS_ome_12_FD_132455 | JGI IMG/M metagenome (GOLD analysis project Ga0180438, IMG submission 132455) | Hypersaline lake sediment archaeal communities from the Salton Sea, California, USA - SS_3_D_2 metaG | ecosystem: Environmental > Aquatic > Non-marine Saline and Alkaline > Hypersaline >...
GCGACAAGTACTGGGTCGCCGTCAAAGGCGCGCCTGAGGCGATTCTCGATGATTCCACATTGGTGGCGGGCAAGAACGGCGGCGAGCAGATGGACGACAAGTGGCGCGAGTTCTGGCTGGAGCAAAACGGCAAGCTTGCCGAGCAGGGCTACCGCGTTTTGGCGCTGGCGATGAAAGAGGCCGACTCTATCGAAACCGATCCGTACAAAGACCTGACCTTCCTGGGTTTGGCATGTATGGAAGACCCGGCCCGGGAGGACGTTAGCAAGGCGATAACGGCCTGCCGAAACGCGGGCATTCAAACGGTCATGATAACGGGAGATCATCCCAGCACGGCGGCAAACATTGCCGGATCAATCGGCCTGACCGAGAGCGGCCGGGACAACGTGATAATCGGCAGGGATATGAAAACATACGAGACAATGTCCGACTCGGACAAGGAGACTTACGAGAGGACGCCCGTCTTCGCGAGGGTAAGTCCGAGGCAGAAACTCGATCTGGTTGCGGTTCATCAACAGGCTGGGGCGGTAGTCGGGATGACCGGCGACGGGGTCAACGACGCCCCGGCTTTGAAGAAGGCCGACATCGGCATCGCAATGGGCCTGCGGGGAACGCAGGTCGCCGCCGAAGCCGCCGACATGGTGCTCAAGGACGACGCGTTCTCCACGATAGTCGTGGCCGTCGAGCAGGGCCGCATCATTTTCGAGAACATACGAAAGTTCGTGATCTATCTGCTATCCTGCAACATCAGCGAGGTGATGATCGTCTTTGCGGCTTCGGTCGTCAACGCTCCGTTGCCGATCCTGCCGCTGCAGATTCTCTTTTTGAATCTGGTTACCGACGTCTTTCCCGCGCTGGCGCTTGGCGTCGGCAAGGGCGATCCGGGCATAATGCAGGCGCCGCCGAGGCCTTCTGACGAGCCAATTTTGCCGCGCGGCCGATGGCTCTCGATCTTCCGTTACGGCACGTTACTGACGTTCTCGGTACTTCTGGCTTTCGGACTGGCCTTCAAGCTGCCGGGACCGGAAACCGATCAGGATAGGGAAAAGCTGGCGGTGACGATTTCATTTCTGACGCTGGCCTTCGCGCAATTGTGGCATATCTTCAACATGCGAGCGCCAAAGACGCGCGTGCTCAAAAATGACGTGACAAGCAATCCGTTTGTCTGGGGGGCTCTCGGGCTGTGCACGGCGCTTTTGATACTCGTCGTTTACGTACCCTTCATGGCCAGCATATTGAAGCTCTCCAATCCAGGTTGGGCCGGATGGTTGCTCGTACTGGGGGCAAGCTCACTGACGTGTATCGTCGGTCAATTGTGGAGGGTACGGTCCGGAAAGTGAGCCGGCAATTGTCTGCACGATGGGCAGGTTTCCTGTCCATGCGGTTTGTGACACGTTCTGAATTATTCGATCTCGGAGAGTGTTGTGAGTGACAAAACGGAGAATATCAAGAGAGTTCATGAGGCAAGGACGCGCCGATGTATGCCTTGGCTTTCGGCAATCCTGGTCGGCGTACTGGCTGCTTCATCTGTTTTCGGGGCCGGTCGCTCCACTGGTGATTATGACGTGGTCTGGGACAGTCCCAGCGACGATTCTTCAGGATCGACGCCGATCGGCAACGGTGATATCGGGCTCAACTTGTGGGTCAACCGTGCCGGAGAACTCGTATTCTACGTGAGCAAGACCGATGCTTGGAGCGAGAACGCGCGACTGCTCAAATTGGGATTGGTCCGCGTGAAGCTCTCGCCGGGCCTGTGGGAGCAAGGGATGCCTTTTCGCCAGAGGCTCGACCTCGGCAAAGGGCAAATCGAAGTAACAGCCGGAACGGGCACGCGGCGGAAACGACTGCGCATTTGGGTCGATGCCAATCGGCCCGTCATCTTCGTCGAGGCCGAAGGTACACGCGCGTTCCATCTGGAGGCCGGGCTGGAGGTCTGGCGCACGCAGGAGCGAGAGCTTAAGGGCGATGAAGCCGTAAGTGCACGCGGGCTGACCAGAAGCGACGGCAACGGGTACCCGATAATCGTCTACCCCGACACGATCCTAGCGAATCGGAGCGAACGGGTTGTATGGTATCATCGCAACGAGAAATCATGCTACCCGGTGACACTGAAGAACCAGCATCTGGGTGAGCTGCTGGGCAAATATCCGGATCCGCTGATGCACAGGACATTTGGAGGATGCATGAAGGGCGCAGGCCTGAAGGCCACCGATGGCGTGACGTTGAAATCGGAGCAGGCCGGCAAGCGTTTTGTGGTTTCGATCCATCCTCTGACGGCGCAAACGAAAAACGCCGGCGCATGGCTGGAGCTTCTGGATGAGCAACTCAGACGGGTCGACTCTCACGACATCGAGACTGCGAGGACCGAGCACAAGGCATGGTGGAGTGAATTCTGGGACCGGAGCTGGATACAAGTCTCAGGCGAAGCGCCGGCTCAGGAAATTACGACCAATTCGCTGCCGCTGCGAATCGGCGCATGCAGCGATGGGAACAATCGTTTCAGAGGATATGTCTCCCGCGTGCGCGTCTTCAACGGGGCGCTGAGCGAAAAGGAGATGGCACGATCTGCGGATGATCCCAGGCTCGTTGGAGATTGGTCGTTTCAAAACGCGAAAGCCGGCGTCTTTGCGAATCGAGCGGGTATGGGAATGCGGGCGCGGGCCGTCGGCGAGTTGCAGAACGTCGAATACAAAGGTCTCAAATGTGTCCGATTTGACGGCAGCGGCTACATCGAAATTGCGCATGATCCAAGATTGGATTTCGCCGGAGGTTGCACCTTGGAAGCGTGGATAGCGCCGGAAAAGGCGGGCAGCGGCGGCATGCGGATAATCGACAAGTCGAAAGCCGGGACCGCGAACGGCTACCTTCTGGATACGTACCCGGGCAATTCTTTGCGACTGATCGTCGAGGCCGGAACGCTGATCCACGACGCCAAACTGACACCGGGTCAGTGGGTGCACGTGGCGGGAACCTATAATGCCATCGGAGGGCTTTCCATGCTGTATGTCGACGGCAGGCCCGTGGCCGAACACAAAGCCGGCAGCGATACTTATACCGTCTCCAGAGGCTACGCGCTGCAGAGGTGGATCAACGCATGCGGTGGGCGCGGCAGGTGTCCGATCAAATTCAACGGCTCGATATTCACGGTCGACGCCCGGATTGGAAACCAACACTTCGACGGGGACTATCGGCGCTGGGGAGCGATGTACTGGTGGCAGAACACGAGGCTGCCGTACTGGTCGATGCTCGCCGCGGGAGACTTCGATTTGATGGGGCCAGTATTTGCGATGTACAAGAATGCGCTGAGCTTGTGCAAAGATAAAACCGCCCTCTACTACAAACATAGCGGAGCCTTCTTCCCCGAGACGATGTACTTCTGGGGAACCAACGGTAACTGCGATTACGGCTGGGGACATCTCGGTCCCGAGACGATCAATCAGTACATTCGCCGGGAGTGGCAGGGTGGAATCGAGATTACGGCGATGATGCTGGACTATTATGATATGACCGGGGATACGGACTTCCTGCGCGAAACGGCGCTGCCGATAGCTGAGGAAGTTCTGACCTTTTACAGCGAGCACTGGAATCGTGATGCAAGCGGCAGGATTCGCTTCGAGCCGGCGCAGGCTCTGGAGACCTGGTGGAATTGCGTTAATCCGACGCCGGAGGTCGCCGGGCTGCGCCATGTGATCGGGAGATTGCTCGCTCTCGAAGAGGCCGTGACAGAATCGCAGAAAGCCGCCTGGCGCAGACTGCTGGATGATATTCCGCCGATTCCGACAAAGACCGAGAACGGCGACGAGTTCGTGTTGCCCGCCGAGAAGTTCGATGTCTTGCGCAATTCCGAGAACCCGGAGCTTTACGCCGTCTTCCCCTATCGCTTGTACGGCCTGGCGTCGGGCGAGCTGAAAGTTGGTCTTGAAACGTACCGCCGCCGACGGGTCAAGGGATCGATGGGATGGAGGCAGGACTCGATCCAGGCGGCATATCTCGGGCTCGCCGACGAGGCGGCGAAATATGTCAGCGGCAACTTCTCGACATGGCACAAAGGCAGTCGCTTCCCGGCCTTCTGGGGCCCCAATTTCGACTGGATCCCGGACCAGGACCACGGGTCCGTCGCGATGACGGCTTTGCAGAGGATGCTAATACAGGATCATGGGAAAGAGATTCTGCTTCTGCCCGCCTGGCCCAGACAGTGGGACGTCGATTTCAAACTGCACGCAAACATGAATACGACAGTCGAGTGTGTAGTTCGTAAAGGCAGGGTTGTCAAGCTTGAGGTCGCCCCGAGATCTCGCCGTCAAGACGTGAAGCTCGCGGCAGAATGGCGTTGAACTCCGGAGTTAGCCCTTTTCCGGCGTGCCGGGACCAGCCCTATTCTCTGGCCAGTCTTACAACCGAATGATACGAACGAATAGGAGTCTGAAATGATCATAAGAAGTGAAACGGCTTCAGATATTGATGCAATAACGGAAATCACGATAGCTGCTTTCAGGGCACTCGAAATCAGCAACCACACGGAGCAGTTCATAATAAACTCATTTCGCGTTGCAGATGCGTTGACAATCTCGCTTGTAGCAGAAATTGACGGGCGAGTGGTCGGACATATTGCTTTTTCGCCTGTAACAATTTCTGATGGTTCAACAGGCTGGCACGGTCTCGGCCCTGTTTCTGTGTTGCCGGAATATCAGAAGCAAGGCATTGGGAAATCACTTATCAAAAAAGGTTTGTCCATGCTGAAAGAGTTGGGCGGCCAGGGTTGTGCTCTTGTCGGTGACCCGAACTACTATGAACGTTTCGGATTCAGAAACATCCCGGATTTGGTTCATGAAGGTATTCCACAGGAGGTTTTCCTCGTATTGCCATTTACCGAAAATGTTCCACAAGGAACCGTTGTGTTTCATAAAGGATTCCTGGCAAAAGGCTAACAAATCGCCGCATCGGATGGCAATTCCCCTGCGCTCAATTGCCGTCGATGGACCTTATCGTTAGGTATCAGGAGAAGACTATGGAATTGACCGCTCTAGGATTTGACAACTGGTTTGAGGAACATGCTGCCAATTTCCTGCAACCGGGACACTGCATTGCACGTATCACCGCAGTTGATAGGGATGCATTTCTCATCCGGACCCAAAACGCGGAGATTCAAGCTGAACTCGCCGGCAAGCTTCGCTTCCAGATTCAGTCAGCCATCGACTTGCCATGCGTTGGTGACTGGGCGTGTGTCCAGTGCCCGTCTTCAGGTGGCCCGGCCATCATCCATGAGGTCCTGCCACGAAAGACATTCCTACGTCGCAAGTGCCCCGGCAAATCTACGGAGTTCCAGATGATTGCAGCGAATATCGACGTTGCCTTCATTGTGCAGGGATGTCAGTACGATTTCAACATACCCAGGCTCGACCGATATCTGGTGATGGCCAACGATGGCCACATTGAGCCTCAGATCATCTTGACCAAAACAGATCTGATCTCCAGGGAAGAACTGGCGCATCGGATTGATGAGATCAGAAACTCCGGCATCTCTACTAATATCCTCCCACTCAGCAACACGACGGGCTTCGGATTGAATGAGTTCCGGGATCGACTTGATCCAGGAAAGACGTATTGCCTGCTTGGCTCGTCCGGTGTCGGCAAGACCACACTCATCAACCGACTAATGGGCCGGGAAGCCTTTGACACAAAGGCAGTCAGTGGCACGGGAAAAGGCACACATACGACGTCGCGCCGGCAGCTCATCGTTCTCAGCCGGGGTGCGATGTTGATTGACACGCCTGGCATGCGAGAGCTGGGCATTATAGGTGGCGGCGACGGGGTCGACATGGGTTTCGAAGAATTTGTCGGGCTTTCCGCCAATTGTCGATATGCAAATTGCAGCCATGAACACGAGCCCGGCTGTGCCGTCCGAGCCGCGGTTGAAAGCGGTGAATTGTCTGAAGATCGTTATTCCAGCTATATCAAGCTCAAGAAGGAGTCGGAGCACTACGAGATGTCATATCTGGACAGACGCAAAAAGGATAAAGCCTTCGGACGATTCATCAAATCGGCAAAAAAGCAAATGAAGGACAAACGCCGAAAAAATTGATGTAGCCGACTCGCTACGCTCGTGGCTCATCATGGCGTTAGCCATGCGAGATTGAACCGGGCTACCGCCACGGTCTCGTAAAGCTTCTTGCTGCCTCGCTCGAAGAGCAGATATATAGTGCCGTCGCGCCCGGCCGCCAGCGATGAGTATGCACTGGGTCCCGCATACACCAGCCGTTTCACGGGCCAGGTCCTGGCGCCGTCGAAGCTGGCCCATACGGTCATGCGCAGCCGGGAAGAACCTGGATTGTCCGGCGTGCTGAACAGCAGCACGTCCTTGCCGCCGGTTGCCTCCGGCGGGATGCGCACAAGTCCCGCGTTGCAGCCGTAGCTGGGCTTGGTGCCGTACTTGAAGTAAAACGGCTCGCCGACTTCGTAGAGGTGTTCGCTGACTTGCCAGTCCGTCCACATGTGCCCGCCGTCGTAGCTCCACGCGATCCGCCTGCGATGATCCACGGCCATGTGGCAGCGGGAGTTGTAGTAGATATTGCCGTTCGACAGCTCGGCCAGCGTTCCCTCGCCGGTGCCGCTCTGGACAGGTCCGCTGGTTTGCCATGTTTTTCCGCCATCGTCGCTGTAGATGGCCGTGTTGTGATTGTAGGGCCACCACTCCTGGTCGTTGCTGCCATCGGGCGGTTGGATCCGGGCGGGCATCAGCAGCCTGCCCTTGTGCTTGCCGTGGCGCAGTGTGATACCCGATTCCGAGCAGGTCGTTTGCACGCCGATGCCGTCCGGCGTCCCGTGGCCTACGGCGTCGGGCTTCATCACGATCTGTTCTCTGGTCCAGCTTTTGCCGTGATCGCGGCTGCGCCAGAGGTAGCCGGCTTTGGAGTTAACCATCATTACGTCGCCGCTGTTATCGTCGACGATGGCGCTGCCGCCGGCGTCGGGGCCGACTTCCCGGACAGGCTCCCAGCTCTTGCCGCCATCTTCGCTGCGCCGCAGCAGCCGGCCGGATTTTGCGAACGCAAGGACCGTTCCGTCGGCGGCGACCGTTATGTTGGGGATGCGCACGGACTCAAAGAGATCCCGCACTTCAAAGAATGGTTCGGCCTTCTGCGGTCTTTCTTTACCGGCCAGGATCAAATCTGAACTCGCCAGTATGAACACGCAGGTTATCAGATACGATATTTTGGCTTTGCCCGACATGAGTTTCTCCTTTGTAATTCATAAAAGTACATAAGGATCATTGTCGGCTCGGACACATTTCAATGCAAGCACGATTTGCCGCGGCGGCCGATAGCAGGTTGTTCTGAATAAGAAACGATATTACAATGCCCTGCAAACTCTAAGCATTGACCGCATGGGCAAACGAGTTGCCCATCCACTTGCTTTTTGGCTTTGCAGGAGACTAAGACATTAAGGACGAGCCAGTTAGATTGTTGCGCTATGTAGTCCGGCACAAGCTCGAAATTGTTCTGACACTGGTGTGTGCGGTCGTGACCGTTGGAGTCAACCTCTATTTGCCGTTCATTGTGCGAGAGGCGATCGACGGTCTTACCGACGGGACCATCGACCGCTGGGGCCTGGCTAAACTGCTTGCGATCTATGCCGGGCTTTCGGCGATTACTCTCTATTTCTCGCGGCACTTGCGCAAGATACCGCTCAAGCTGTCGCACAAGGTCGAATATTCGCTGCGTAAAGACGTTTTCGATCACCTGACCCGGATGGATCAGGAGTACTTCCGCACCGAGCGCACGGGCGATCTGATAACGCGCATGTCGTCGGACATGCTCTTGGTGCGCGACGCAATCGGTCAGGGTCTGCTACAGGGCATCCGCACAACGGGCGTGCTTGTGTTTGCATCGATCATTATGCTGGTTACCGATACTTCACTGGCGCTGCTGGTGCTGGCTCTTTATCTGCCGATGACCCTGGTTTTCTTCATCGTGCTCATGTCGCTGCGCCGCCGGCAAAAGCCTCTGCAGGAAAAGGTCTCGGATGTATCCAGTTTCTGTCAGGAAAGCTTCTCAGGCATCCGATGTATTAAAGGATTCGCTATAGAGCAGCGGCGCACAGAGATGTTCGAGTCCATAAACAAGGATCTCGTGCGGCTCCACCTGCGCATGCAGAGGGCCCGACAGGCGCTGTGGCCTTTCATGGCGTTCTGGTTCTGTCTGAGCGTTGTCATGATACTCAATATCGGCGGGCGTGAGGTGATCAACGGCAGACGTTCACTTGGCACGCTCGTGCAGTTTATGCAGTACCTGCTCTATATGCAGTGGCCGCTGCTCGCTATTAGCTGGGTCGCCAGCCTGCTGCAGCGCGGCAAAGTGAGCTGGAGCCGCATAAAAGAGATACTCGAGCAAGAACCGGCCATCAGGGACTCGGACCAGACCGATCACAGCATTAAGAGCCTGCGCGGCGAGATTGCGATCGAACACCTCTCACTGGATATAGGCTCGCGGCGATTTCTGCACGAGATCAATCTTCGGATCGCTTCCGGCAAGACTCTTGGGATCACAGGCCCGACGGGCAGCGGCAAGACGCTGCTGGTCTCGCTCGTTGCGCGCCTGACGGACCCGACGCAGGGGCGGATCTGCATCGACGGCCACGATGTCAGAGTCATACCGCTTGAATTTTTGCGCAACCATATCGGTTTTGCCGCACAGGAACCGGTACTCTTTTCACAAACGTTGGAACGCAACATCGGCTTCGGAGTTGATGAGCCCGACGAGCGTCTCATCCACTGGGCGGCCGACATAGCGCATCTGAAAGAGGACGTCGAGACATTCCCCGAGAAGTACGAGACCGTCATAGGCGAGCGCGGTGTGACCCTCTCCGGCGGGCAGCGTCAGCGCACAAGCATCAGCCGGGCCGTCGCGCGTCACCCGGAGATACTGGTTCTGGATGACGTGCTATCTGCCGTTGATACTCAGACCGAAGCCGCCATCATGGATAAGCTCCGCCCGGTTATGAAAGAGCGGACAACGCTCTTTGTCAGCCATCGGGTTTCCACCCTGCGCTACGCCGATGAAATCATCGTGATCGAGGACGGTCGGATTACCCAGCGCGGTTCGCACGACGAGCTTATCGCCAGATCGGGTTATTACTCCGAACTGAACACAATGCAGCAGATCGAGAAGGAAATGGGGGCAGATTCATGACTGAAAACGTCAAGACGTCTCCAAAATCCGGCCTGGCCCTACGGCTGCTCCGTTACTCGCTGCCCTATTGGCGATGGATGCTGCTGTCGCTGGTCTTGATACTAATCATATCGGCGATGATCAACTACCTGCCCGTTCTGATCAAACGCATGACCGATTCATGCCTGCTCAATCAGGAGATTGCCGCCGAGGAGCGCCTCAATGGCCTGACCCGCCTGAGCGTTTTGTACATTGCCCTGGCGCTCGGCGGACACCTGATCGGCTACGTCCAGGCGCTGCTGACCGCCTGGCTGGGCCAGCGCATCATATATGATCTGCGTGTGAGTCTCTTCAGGAAAGTCATACACCTTCACCAGGGACACTTCGACCATACTCCCGTCGGGTCGTTAATGACGCGGGTCACTTCAGACGTTGACCGGCTTCAACGATTCGTTACCGACGGCGTGGTGGGAACGGTCGCAGACGTTTTTATGCTCGCAAGCATAATGACTTATATGCTGCTGATCCACGTGAAGGTGGCTCTGGTTCTGTTCGCCATGCTTCCGCCGCTCTTCGTCGCACTCTTCCTCATCAACGGCAAGCTCCGCAACGCCAACCGCCAGATCCGCAAGCGGCAGGCCGCACTGAATGCCCTTCTGCAGGAAGATCTCGTGGGAATGACTACGATACAGTTGTTTAACCGCGAGCCGGCTGCTCAGGATGAATTCACCGAGCGCAACACCGACCTGCGGTCGGCCCATTTCGAGGAGGTCCGCTGGTTTAGCCTGTACTTTCCCGTGATCGAGGCAGGCCAGGCTCTTTCGTTCATACTGATCCTCGGCGCCGGCGGATACCTGCTTCTGGTCAACAGCGGCTTGATCTCACTTGGCGTACTGATCGCGTTTCTAACGTACATCCGCAACTTCTTTCGGCCGCTGGGTTCTCTTTCGGACAAGGCCGGCATGTTCCAGATGGCGATGGCCGCCGCAGAGCGCGTCTTCGCTCTAATCGATATCCCGGAGGAAATCCCCGATCCGGAAGAACCTCTGGCACTTGTAGGGGCGCCCCTATGTGGTCGCCCACAAAACACACGGACATTGTCAACTCCCCAGGGCGGCCACACAGGGCCGCCCCTACGCCTTAGAGGCAGTATCGAATTTCGCGACGTTTGGTTCGCCTACGAGGGTGAAAACTGGGTTGTAAAGGACCTCAGTTTCGCCGTCCGGCCCGGCGAGGTGATCGCCGTAGTGGGAGCCACCGGCGCGGGCAAGAGCACCATTGTCAACCTGATCGGACGGTTCTACGACGTTCAGCGAGGCGCCGTAATGATCGACGGCCGGGACGTGCGTGCCTTCCAAAAGACCGATCTGAGACAGCGGCTAGGCTACGTCTTCCAGGATCCGTTCATATTCGCAGGGGCCGTCGCCGAGAACATCTCCCTTCTGAATCCCGATCTTGCCAGAGACGATCTGATCGCCGCGGCCAAAACCGTAAACGCACACGGATTCATCACCGACATGCCCGATGGTTACGATACTATGCTGAACGAACGCGGAGAAGGGCTTTCGCTCGGCCAGAAGCAACTGCTCTCCATGGCCCGCACGCTCGCGCAGGACCCGGAGTTGCTGTTCGTTCTGGATGAGGCGACCGCCAGCGTCGATACCGCTACCGAAATTCTAATACAGGATGCGCTGGGCAAGCTGATGCAAGACCAAACCAGCATCGTGATCGCGCACCGGCTCTCGACCATCAGGCACGCAGACCGAATCCTGGTGATGCGCCACGGAGAGCTTGTCGATGAAGGGACACACGATGAGTTGATGCTGCGTCGCGGCTACTACCGCCAGCTCTACGAACTGCTCCAGCACTCGCCGCGCTAACCGTTTGTAGTGTGCCGGTGAGGGCATTTCGAGCGCAACGCCTTACGGCGTTACTACAAACTCGCCGGATCGCACCAGATTACCTCGTTACTCATAATGTCTTTGTTGGTTGATCCTCGAAGCCCGTGGGTGTATATCAGACCCGGCACACCTACTGGCGCTGGGCCTGTCGGTCGCTCCAGGTTGGGCAGCCAGTTCGGCGCTGAAGGATCGGACGAGGAAATCCCGAAAACCTCGAACGTTCGACCCCGGTCCTTGGAAACCAGCAGAGCGATTTCAGCCGACGGATGCCCCCATTGGGCGGATGCATCCTCAGTGCTTTTGTCAACAGTGGTCACGGCTATATACATCGTGCCGTCCCGGCTGAACACGATGCTGCCGGGAGTTTTCACCGCGCGGTTTGGCCAATTTCGCTGGATAGCGGGCAATAGTGATATACTGGGCCACCGGCCATTACGATCGGGTTGGGCAATCCATGTATCAAAGGGCTGGCTATCCATTCGGCAGTAAATCAGCCAGGGTGCGCCATCAGGATCAACGGCGATATTGCCCGGTCGAAAGTTGGCCGGTGCGTCGGGCCCCCTGGCTCCGGCAACAACGTCAATTGTCTCGGGTGTCGCGGGCAGATCGACGAGGGTTCCGTCGGAGCGTTGCCATGTGTGTCCATTGTCCGCCGATCGCAGGTAGCCCACTGCGTAGCCGACCTTCTTCAGAGATTGTTCGTAAAGCATAAAGCTCATGTGTATCGTCTTGTTGTCTGAGCCGATGGCCATCGCAGCCTGCCATCGCGTGTAGCCGGACGGGGATTGGCCGTGCAGTATTGTGCGCGGACCTTGCCAATCGCCGCCTGGGGATTTCTCGTACAGATTTAGCTTCCAGCGTTGTTTCGAGCTTTCCCGGCACGCCAGCAGCAGAGTGTCATCCGGCATACAAATCAGCGACGAATATGTGCAGGTCTTGCCGAACTGGATTTCGTCCGTCCATTCCGAGGCATTGTTCGGCTTCAATGACCTCCGATAGCGAA
>Ga0180438_10009545_pt1 | contig 12070 bp, 19 predicted proteins | sample SS_ome_12_FD_132455 | JGI IMG/M metagenome (GOLD analysis project Ga0180438, IMG submission 132455) | Hypersaline lake sediment archaeal communities from the Salton Sea, California, USA - SS_3_D_2 metaG | ecosystem: Environmental > Aquatic > Non-marine Saline and Alkaline > Hypersaline >...
CATTTTGGTTGGTTGGACAGGTTCGGTGTTAAAATATAATGTTACGGCTAATGAACAGGTTTTCACACCACCAGCAAGAAAAACAAGTTAATTTTATGTTTAACCTTTAAATATTATTTATTATGGCAGACAATCCAATTGAAGTTTACGTTTTTGACCCGCCTGAGTTTGTACCGAACCATGTGTATAACACAGGGGATTTGTTTAAGGGCGTGCCTTATTCAACACCAGAGGCTGGTGACATTTATGAAGTTGAACAAGACAACGTGTCAGGGGAATTTGGCGACGTTGAACCGTTCTGCGCAAATCGAGGTGGCTTTGCCGTTGGTGGGCTAACCGGATACTGAGACTAATAAAAAAGGGGTGTAATGCCCCTTTTTTAAAAACTAAAAAGCATTACGCAGTTGGAAAATTGCGATTAATTTGCTAACTTTGTAAATTAATAATAACAGAACATGTCATTTATGTCTATTCTTGATTATAAGCGAGTAATGACTGCAGTATTCGCAACGGTTGCAGCTTCATTAATATTGTCTGTTGGTTCAGTAGTGGCCAATCATTTTAATACTAAATTCCAGGTTCAAGATCACGACAGGAGGATTAGTGAAATAGAGAAAAACGAAGAAAAAGTTGCTACCCATGATTATGTGATGGGTGTATATCAGAGTGCAAAAGATGTAGCAGAAATAAAAGAGGAAAACATAATAAGGAGAGTGGAGGCATTGGAGAAAAAACAAGATGCGATCTATGATATCCTAATCGAGATAAATAAGAAACTTGACTAATGTATCGTTGGAGTAAAAAATCAAGAGATATAATCACAACAACAGACCATATAATACAACTATGGGCTGATGAACTAATAGCTAGGTCAAAGATTGACTTGGCTATACACTATACTGGTGGCAGGAGAACAGCAGAACTTCAAAATCAACTATTTAAAAAAGGAGTATCAAAAGCTGATGGCTATGAAAAGAAAAGCTACCACCAAACAGGCAAAGCTATAGACATATGTGCATACGTTAATGGGCATATATCATGGAATTTTGAAAGGCTGTGTTATATTGGTGGACTTGGACTGGAAGTATTTGAAGACCTTAAGGATCAGGGAGTATTACCTGATGGAATATATTTACATTGGGGTGGCCTGTGGAGTTTCAAGGACGATGGCATGGGATGGGATAAAGGACATTTTGAATTAAGAGATAAACCACAAATACCTAAAGCATAATGGGAATATTAAATAAAGTATTAGGATTAGCCAATAAAGTACCTATTGGCGACATCATGGATAAGATTGATGACAGCAAGCTTACTCAAGCAGAGAAAGCTGAGGTTCAAATGAAATACATGAACCAGCAGGTTGATGAAAATTCTATTAGAAGCAAGACACGAAGATACCTGGCTAAGATAATTATTTGGAATGTATTCGCAATCTTTTGGTTGTGTGTTGGTATGCACTTTGCAGGCTTTGATCTTAATCCAGTACTAAAATTAGTTGGTGTATTCCAACTTGGATGGGCGTTTGTTGCTGTAATAGTATTTTATTTTGGAGGTTATTATGGTCCTAAGTTCGTAAAAAACAAAGACAAGAAAAAAAATTAAAGCATTTAAAATACCTTTCAGGGTGCTGTGTTTCATAGGTTTAAGTTTGGTTTCCCTTGGCAGAGATGTCAAGGGTTTGAGATAAATTTTGTAGATTGAGTAATTTATATTAATTTTGCATCGAAAAGTTCGTTGATGTGTTTAGTAAAGCTTGTTTGGACGAGGGTTCGACTCCCTCTACCTCCACAGTCGTCGTTTACAAGAGAAGTAAAATGTGCTATAACGAGCCTGTAAGCCTTTTCACCAATGGTTAGCCTCATGCAGTGTAATCACGATGAGGCGTGGTTTTTTGGGATTAGACAGGCACATGGGGGTAACCTGGTTTCGACAGCGAGTAAGTATGATTCACAGAGGACATTTCAAGCTATAATAGGCGAACACAAATTAGCTGCATAGCAGCAGGAAGAGGGCGAACAACAGTAACCCTCTTCCATTTAACAAAAAAATATGGATTCAAGAATAAAACAATTAATAACATTCCAGGTGAGATCTGGACAAACAGAAGAGCAAGTATGTAATGACATTGGAATCACAAGAAAAACGCTCAATAACCTGAAAAACAACAAAACAAAGCCACAGTCGGCTACAATCGAATTGATAGATAAATATTTAAACAATCAGACGAAAATAAGATAAGTAGAATTAATTTTAGTTTTTAACATATAAATCGCAACATGAGTAATCGTTTTAAATTCCTTAAATGGTTCTTTTTCCCATCAGAATATAATAATTGGAAAAAGAAAATAGACATCGAGTTTGCTGACAAGTTAAGAATGCTTACTTATGAAAATGAAAAAGCATTAATTGGAAGACACATAGACCCTTTTATTAAGGTGTATGTTCCACATGAATTCGATCCATATCCTACTTTAAATCAAGAACCTCAAACAAAAAAGGAAGCAAACATAATTAGGCTTTGGGGCGAAATATCTGATCCTAATCTTAGGGTTGATGATTTTAAACATATGATATCACAAAAACTCGCTAAAATGTTAGTTGACGAGGGGTATATTTCAGTAATACAACATGGAAGAACTTACGAATTTTTTATTAGAACTATAAATTAATAACCTACACATGAGTAAAATCGTTTCATTAACATTAAACAACAAGCTTGGTATCTTGGAGGCTCAGGAAGTCTTCTTTAACGAAACCAAGGATGGCCTTATTGAAGTTAAGGCAGGAGTAGGTGAGGGTAAAACCACGCTGAAACAAGGAGCAGAACTTGCTATATCTGCAGCTAACTCAACAGTTACTAACTTCGATGTTAGTAAATTTAAGGATGTTGATATTGAAGTGCAGCTTACATATGGCAATAAGCCAATTTACATGAGGGTGTACACATCAAAAAGTGGTAAACTTGAATCAGTTGTATACCTTAAAGATGGCGACAAAAAAATCAAAGACCCTGTAATCAATGGAAAAAAACTTACTCCAGCCATACTAAGGGACATCTTAAAAACGCAGCTTACATTTGGTATTGATGACTTTCTTAGTGAAAATCCACGCACTCATATGGATTTTATGATGAAAGTTTATTCTCATAAACTGAAATCTCTTGGCGTTGTATTTGATAAGTCTTCTCCACTTTACCAAGGCTCTGTATTACACAGGTTGGAAGTTGCAAAAGAAGATCGCAGGCAAAAGCATTATGCAAGAAGAGCAATCAATGGTTTTAAAGAGGCACTTGAAGATGAGGGATGGAAAGAGGATAATGTGCCTACTTTTATTTCTATTGACGAACTTAATAAAGAAAAGGAGCAAAGGGCTGTCAAAAAAGCAGAGGAAGTAAAGTCCATTCAGGAGAAGATATTTGAGGCTAAGGATGAACTGAGGGGATGGGAGCAGAACTTAAGAGTCGAAAAAGACAGGATTGAGTTTGAAAACGAGAAGAAAACTGGAGTGATATCTAACTGTAACCATCACTTAAAGAAACTGATAGAATATGGCTACGATGGAAGTGAAGTTCAGGATTTTATTGATAATCTACCTCAGGCAGTAGAATTTGAGATTGATCGTGACAAAGAACTTGAACTCTCAGTTGAGGTTCAAAAATGGGAGAATGCACTTAATGATTTACCTGAACTAAATACATCTGATATCGATGAAAAAATCGAAAAGGCACAAGCCAATAATAGGATTATTGAGCGTTGGAATGCTTATTTCGATTGGCATGAGGCAGATAAAGAGGTTAAAAAGATCTGGAGGGAATATCAAAACAAATTTGCACAACTTGACCTTGGTGTGAAAGGTTTATCCATTCAGGTCGTTGGTGATGAGGAAAAATCAGAGATCAGGACTTTCTACAATGGCGAATTTAATCCTGAGTTCTTTGGTAACCCAAATAAAGAACCAAGATTATTGACTCAATATTCTTCCACGCAAAGACCTATTATCGCAACGTACCTGCAGGCGTACTTATTAAATGAAAAGATACGTAATGGTGAAGATGGTCTTCGCCTGATGTGGATCGAGTGTCCCATTGACAGGAAGACAAGGGATATGCTCACGCAGTTCCAAAAGATGCATGACATAACTATTATTGTTGGCGTTACAGGTGACTTTACACAGGAAAACCTTAATCCTGGTGAATTTATTATCGAAAATGGCTTTTTGTTAACTGATAAAATTAAGTAGTTGTGGATTATTTATTTTCAATAACAGCAATGGTTTTGCTTGTAACTGCAGTAATATGGCACACGTAATTAACTTTATAGAACTCGTAGGTAACCTAAACATAACAGTTATGGCTAATGGTTACCCCAAAAAGGATGACCTTATCACATTAGAAGGTAAACCTTACGTTGTACATAAGGTGAGTCCTGATAACGATAAAGATGTAACAGTAATTGTCAAACCTAAAAAATACATTTAAATGAAAGAAATTAACTTAGAAGAACTAAAAAACCCAATCACACCACTCAAATGGCGAGTACAATCAGTAACAAAAGACAAAAAATGGTGTATAATGGTGCCATACGTTGACGCAAGGCAAGTTCAGGATCGACTTGATGTTGTCTGTGGCCCTGGTGGTTGGCAAAATACATATGATCCTGAAACAGGCGCATCCTCAATTGGGATTCTAATCGATGGCGATTGGGTGTGGAAATCAGATGTTGGGGTTGAGTCAAACACAGAAGCCATCAAAGGGAGGGCGTCTGATGCGATAAAAAGAGCTGGTGTAGTTTGGGGTATCGCAAGAGACGTGTACAATATGGGTACCAAGTTGCTTCCTGCAACAGAAAAGAATGGAAAATTCTATCCATCAACAAAAGATGGCAAGAAAATCCTTTACACAGGCGATCAGCAATCTGCATACCTTAATGGTATAAACGAGTCTCTTGGCCTTTTAATGCAGGTTCATGATAATAATTCTAAACTTCATAGTAATGAAGAATATCAAAAAGCTATGAAAGCAGTGTTTGCACTTATAAAAGCCAACAAGTAATGGGACTTCAGGAGGAATTTGATAAAATAAAACAGAACATAAGCAAAGAGGTTGAGGAGGCTGTGGATAACAATCCTGCTGAGCAAATTCTCATTGAGCAACAAGAACGAGAGGACCGGTGGCTTAAAAAAAGAGAGGGTAAATTAACTTCATCAAAGAATGACGACCTGATGAAAAAAGGAAGAGGCAAGTATATGCCATGGGGAGATACAGCCATAAAGGTACTTTTGGATGCGTACCATGAAAAAAGGACAGGCGTTGGTAGGCATAAGGTTTATGCAAAAGCAATGGAGTGGGGAAAATCGTATGAAGCAGAAGCTATTAATTACTATGCCAAGAAGTACGGTGTTGAGGTAAAAAACTGCTCAACTGATTTTGATGAAATTGTCTTTGTGGATGATGTCATTGAAGGGTACGGAGATAGTCCTGATGCTTACGTTGGCGACGATATTGTACTTGAGTTCAAGTGTCCATACAATGGCTCAGTACATCTTAAAAATTGCGTTATAAGTGTAATCGACGATACCTGTGATTACTATTGGCAGTTAATAGGACATATGATACCTGATAACGTAAAAGAGGTTCATTTTTGTTCGTATGATCCAAGAATGGACGAGGACGATCCATGGAAACTTCATGTAGTAGTTATGAAGAAAGAGGATTACATCCAGGATGTTAACATACTTATTGATCGTATAAAGGCAGGTGTAGCTGCAATAGAAAGTGATGATATAATGAATATTTTAAATATAAACTCATATGAAAGTAACTAGCACATCACCCATTGTAAAAGATGGCAAGAAATTAACACGAAAATTCCTTGGGAAGATAAATAGCTTCATTGACAGAGGAGAGAAGCTTTTTGAAAAAGCACACCTAAAGGCTTACCTGGCAGGTAAGACTTATTTTAAATATGGTTGGACAGTATCAAAACAGGGAGTTAGGTATAAGCCAACATTTGAAGTAAAGCAAGAATATTTTTATGTATAATTAGTTTTTAATCTTAAATCTTTAAAAATGAACAAAGTAATTTTAATTGGAAATTTGGGTAAAGACCCTGAAACCAAAACATTCGACAGTGGAAACACAGTAGTAAATTTTCCCATAGCTACAACAAAGCGATGGAAAAAAGATGGTGAAGCAAAAACACGAACTGAATGGCACAATATTGTGGCATGGGGTAAGCTTGGTGAAATCATGGCTAAATACCTCAAAAAGGGAAGTAAGGTTATGATTGAGGGTGAAATTCAGTCCAGGTCTTACGAGGACAAAGAAGGTGTAACAAAGTATGTAACTGAGATTTCAGCAAACGAAATGGAAATGCTGGATTCAAAAGGAGAAAAAACTGAACCTGACACAGCAGGAAAAACTGAACCTGCACCAAAAGTAACTCCATCACCTGATCCTGATGATGGATTACCATTTTAATTAACTAACCAAAGCCCCTTTAAACGTATTTATTAATCTTAATTGGAAATTTGCATTGATAGGCGTTGGAGGGGCTTTCTTACCTGTAATATTATGTGGATAAAACAATGGACAACACCACCTAAGAGCCCATTAAAAAGAGGGTGTTTATTGTTTCATAAGTGGACTAAGTGGAGAAGAGTGAGAAACGATGTTGGAACTCCTTACCTTGGAGATCAGCGAGAAAAAAGTTGCCTTAAGTGTGGTAAAAGAATAATTCAGATTTACGTATGATTGAACACGACATGAATATATTAGTAGAGAAATGCAACAAAGCTATGTTAGCATTAATATATGGTAAAGATAATGTAAGTGATTTGTTTTTAGAGTATGATGATGAATTAAATAAATTCTGCGACAAACACAACGTACCAAAAGATGAAGCTGATTACGTAGCTAAGTCCATTCAAATGAGAAACAGCTATACATCACTAACATCTGATCAGGTTAAAGGAATATTTAAAGGAATACTATGATTGAACTCTATAAATACCAAGTCGATGGTGTTGATGGGATTAAATCTGAGTGGACTAAAGGCAGAAACAGGGTTATATATCAGCTACCTACAGGTGGAGGGAAAACAGTAATATTTTCATGGATAGCACAAAAAGTTTCCAAAAAAGGAAACAAAGTGCTTATTATCTCACACAGGATTGAACTTCTTACTCAGGCAGGTGGTACATTGGAAGAGTTTGGTGTTAGTCCATTTGTGGTTACATCAAATGTGAAAGAGCCACAGGATGCAGATGTATGTGTAGCCATGACAGGAACCTTGAAAAATAGGGTAAAATTACCAGAATGGGAACAATGGTGGAAAAAATTTGATTTGATTGTTATTGATGAATGCCACAGGGCAGACTTTAATTGGATTATAAAGTATGAGGGGAGTATACATAAACTTGGCGTAACAGCTTCGCCTAAAAGAACAGGAAAGATGCCACAGTTGCTGACTGAATATGATACTATCGTATTTGGTCCTGATGTGCAAGAAATGATCAACATGGGTAAGCTGATGCCTGATCGTCATTTTGGCGTACCTGTAGACCTTACAGGTGTAACTAAAGACCCATTTGGTGAATACAGGGCAAGCGATCTTTATGAAAGGTACAATACACCACAACTTTATTCAGGATTTATCGATAATTGGAAGCGAATATGCCCTGGAGTTCCAACCATTTGTTTTTGTGTAAATATTCAGCACGTCATAGAAACGACAAAAAGACTAAATGAGGCTGGTATTAAGGCGAAATTTGTCACATCAAGACCATCCAAACCCAATAAGCCTACAACATGTAATCCTGCCTCACAGACGCTCTATTTGCGTAAAAAAAGGGAGTACGATAATTATACAGAGAACTACACAATCTATAGTGGTGAGCGAACAGAAATCATTCAGCAATGGAAGAATGGACTGTTTGATATACTTGTTAATGCAGGAATATTAATCGAGGGATTTGATCATAAACCAACAATGTGTGTTGCTGTTAACCTTGCAACTACATCTGAGAACAAATGGTTGCAAATGATTGGGAGAGGAAGTAGGCCATCGCCAGGTAAGGAATTCTTTTACATACTTGACTTTGGCGAAAATGCCACAAGGCTTGGGCACTATCGCCAACAACGTGAATATTCACTCACGCATAAACAAGGACGTGGAGAGGGTGTTCCTCCATCAAAGTTATGTCCTAAGTGTAACGCAATGGTTCTTGCATCTGCGAGGATTTGTAAATATTGTGGCTTTGAGTTCCCAAAATCTGAGAAAGAGAAGCTAGCTGAGTTGGTAGAGCATGAATATGCAAATTATAACCCAAAGGAAGTTGACCTTAGCAAGCTTACGGTGCCTCAATTAGAGGAATACTGCAGACAAAGAGGGTATAAAAAAGCTTACCTTTGGAGACTGATTTATATACACAAGGGAGAAGATGAATTAAAAAAATATGCCCAACGCCATGGTTATCATTGGGCTTGGGCGCAGAGGGTAGTTAAACAAATTGAAAGGACTAAAAACGTAAGAAAAAAATAACTACCTTTGTTAATCCAACTTCATATAGTTTTAGATGAAAAGACCTGAAAGAAAGCCATTTAGAGATTTTATTAGAATACACTGTAAAGTCTATGGTTTAAAGCAAAAAGATATAGCTACCCATTTTGGCATAACAGAGCAGGAATTTCACAACCTACTCAATGGACACCAAGACTCTGTACCATCAAAAGGCGTTACAGGCTATAATGATTTTAAAGAAAAATTACTCAAATATCTTAACCTGCTAGAAATATGATAAAAGTTTTTAAAGAAATGTTGGATAGCGATCTTTCAGTTATCCCTGTAGAGGTGTCTTCAAAAGCGCCAAAAATAAAGTGGAATAAATATCAAAAGGAAAAGATAAAGATAGAGGAACTGCGTGATGTGAATAAAAAGACAGGTATTGCAGTAGTATGTGGTCAGGTATCAGGTGGTTTGGAGTGCATAGATTTCGATAACCATTTTGGTGATGCTGAAAGGATCTGGAATAAGTATATGAAAAATCCTGACGTTAAAAAAATCACTGAAAAATACGATCTACCAACAGAGGCCACACAGTCAGGGGGTTTTCATTTGTTTTTCAGATCAAAAAATCCAGGTGGGAACACAAAATTAGCACGAAGATTAAATAGTAAGAATAAGCCTGAAACACTTATAGAAACAAGGGGAGAGGGTGGTTATGTCATTGTAGCACCAACATCAAACTATAAGATACTGAGTGGTTCATTTAAAAAAATACCAATATTAGAAGCGAATGAGAGAGAAATACTGATTAATGCAGCAACACAATTTGAGCAGTATCTTGATGGATCAGAATATGCCAACCATAAGAAAGAAATGATTGAAAGCGACAGGCCGGGCGATCATTATGATGTTTTTCCGGGCGCAATTGATGAGGTAAAAGAGTTGCTGATTGATGCAGGATGGAGATCAAAAGATGGAGAACTTTGGATAAGACCTGATAAGGATGAAAAGAAAGGAATATCAGCTACATTTGGACGTGTTGCTGACAATGTTTTTTATGTTTTCTCATCCAATGCCCATCCATTTATTCAAGGCCGGGCATATAAGCCATTTCAAATATACGCCATTCTTAAGCATGGTGGAGATTGGAATGCTGCTGCAAAAGACCTTAATGGCAGGGGTTTTGGTTCCAACTCTCAGTACCCAAATAAGAAGAAGATTGAAAAAGAAGTAAGGGATGCCATAAGAAAAGGGTTTACCTTATCACCAAAGGAAATAGAAAAACTTTCTGATACGCTAAATATTCCAATGGACATTGTTGCTGATGAGGTAAAGCTAAACGAGGGCAGGTATAAAACTGAGTTTGGTTATGATCAGATGTCTCCAATTGAAAAGGCTGAATTATACCTGAGGAACAATTATAAGTTCAGGATTAATATGGTTACACGCATGCCTGAAATGACATACCAAAGTGGACCATGGGAGGACATGAATATTGACACTGTATATAGGTGTATACAAAAGGAAAAAATACCATTCTCATTAGAAAAATTAAAGTCACTTCTCAAATCAGACTTCGTGGAGAAATACGATCCATTCGAAGAGTATTTTAATGGTCTTCCTGTATGGGATGGCGTTGATTATATTGGCGAACTTTGTTCATACATTAAGGGAAGTTTTGATAAGGAGTACTTTAGGACGATGCTTGAAAAAGCACTGGTTCGCAACATAGCGTGTGCTATTGATCCTGACTATTACAACAGAATGGTCTTTGTGTTGGTTGGCGAAACGAAACAGGAAATAGGCAAAACCTGGTTTATCAGGTGGCTTAATCCATTTGGTGGCGAGAAATACTACACCTCAGAGATCATAAGAGATAATAAAGACTCGCAATTTGCACTAGCCGAAAATTTCATATACAACATGGAGGAACTTGCAAGTATTTCCAAATATGAAATTGGAAAACTAAAGGCAACCATATCTAAGACAGGCGTGAAAGATCGTCTTCCATATGCTGCACACAAAGAGTTCTTTCCAAGACGCTGTTCTTTTTGGGGTTCAACTAACAATAAAGAGTTTCTTAATGATGATCAGAACACACGATGGATTGTATTTGATGTGATTGAATTTGATTTTAATTACTCCAATAATATTGACGTGAAAGACATCTGGACTCAGGCGTGGGCTTTATATAATGACCCTGACTACGACTTCGAACTGACGAAACATGAACGAGAACACAGAGATACAACTAACGAGGATTACAGGGTAGTTGAATTTGAGTCGAGTATATTGGCACAAAACTTCATCGCTGACAGTGACGCATTTATGAGTAACGCTGAGGTATTAGCTGCTATGAACGAGGCAACAAATGGCAACCTGAGGCTAAATACAAACGCCACAAAGCTTGGTAGGTTATTGGTTCAGTTTGGTGCTGAAAGAAAGAAAAATGGTGGTGTTCGTGGATGGGGAATAAAACTTGGGAACCCAGGTCCTTTAAGGGAAGAAGACGACTTGCCATTCTAATTTAGAATGATTCTAAGCGCATAAATAATTATCTTTGCAGTGATGAATCGAAATAGAAAATTAGACAGAATATTTTGGCTTCTTATGGCCATATTAATGTATATCGCACTAATATCTTATATTATTGAAAATGGATGAATATAGAATAATTGACAACACGCCACCTGAGGCACAAAAAAAACTAAACCAATGGAGGCACGATTATGATATTGATATTATATCTATGTCTTCTGTAGCAGGAATGATGGGATGCACAATCCAAATATTAATTAAACGCACACCTAAAAAAAAATAACATGAAAAGAAACGCAATTTTTAAAGCATTGATTATCGTACTGTCAATTCACATATTGTCAGTACACACGAAGTTATTGTATTATCTAATCCTGAGGTAGAAGAAAAGATTAGTTTTTCTGTAACCAATATGGATGAATATGCCTGGTTTTCTATATTGTTTGCCCTTGCATACTCTATTGGTACAGCCATCATTATCTACATCACAAAAAAGCGCTGGATGATATTAACCTACGCCATTGCTGATGGATTGGCTGTACTTCTATATTACTTCACCAAGATACCTATCGAGGTTTCTGCAGTTTATTTCGCTATGTATACTTTCTTTTTAATTGCATCAACCACATGGATGGAACAAAGAGAGGAAGATATAGAAGTAGCAATTTCAAGAATGACAAAAGGTGGAATGAAACAGAAAGATATGGCACGAAAACTTAACGTATCTGAAAGCACTATGTCAAGATTATTAAGAAAACTTAACTTAAAGTAGTGCTTATTTAAAGATTATTAAGAAAACTTAACTTAGAGTAACCATGAAAAACAAAGCAATACTATTGAAAGCGATCTCTGAAAAGGTAGAAGAGAACCCTGATTGTAAGCTGTATAAACAGATGTTTAATAGGATGCTTATGAGAATAAAGAGGTATAAAACAGATGAACTAAACCCTGTTGATGTTATTGAGAAAGTACGTACTTTTTACGATCTCCCTGATAATTATAATACACACAAAACAAGAAAAAGG
>Ga0180438_10009546_pt1 | contig 12069 bp, 9 predicted proteins | sample SS_ome_12_FD_132455 | JGI IMG/M metagenome (GOLD analysis project Ga0180438, IMG submission 132455) | Hypersaline lake sediment archaeal communities from the Salton Sea, California, USA - SS_3_D_2 metaG | ecosystem: Environmental > Aquatic > Non-marine Saline and Alkaline > Hypersaline >...
TAAGCAAAAGCTGCCAGGGATATGGCCAGAGCGCAGTCCTTCCCTTGGTTCTGGTCCGCCGGCAAAGCGTACCGGGTGACGCATATCTAAAATTTGTCTAGAGGAATTTGTTAAGTTAAGCTTTATATCATTCAAGGTGGATAAATGTTGCTCTTGAATTTCTGCATTATAATTTTTTAGGGAAGCTTTAGTTTCATCAGTTTCAGTCTTGCCATTTTCACTGAGCCAAGCTTTTAAGCCGCCATCAAGGATATAAAGTTGGTTGGTATTGTGCCCAAAAACTTTAAATAACCATAAAGCTCTAGAGGAGCTATGTAGATCACTATTGTCATACATTATTATCTTTGAATCATTGCGTATTCCAAGAGCACCAAGTTTTTCATTTATTGAGCTTGTATCTTGTAAAACTGTGTTGGGTAAATCAGTATTTGGCTCACAAAATGCATTTATGTCAAAAAATTGAGCTCCTGGGATGTGCTGTTCTAAGAACTCAGCTTTGGCATCTCTGTCATCATGATGTACACTTGTATCTAGGATTACGACGTTTTTTTGATTTTTTCTAAATTTGTCTAACTGTACTGTATTAATTAACCAAGGCATTGTAGAATCTCGTTTTTAGTTTTATAGCAAGATTATATTATCCTTGAAATATCTTTTTGGTGCTAGATTATTTCAAAAGCTTAAGTTACTTAAATTTTAATACATTAAAGGGCGGGCTACCATCATGGCAAAAGAGTCTGAACAAATTATGCAAAGTTCGTTGGTTAGTGAGCTTCTTAAACAGAAAAAATCTGATAGATTCTGGAAAAATTTCCGCTTCTTTGTTGGTTTATTATTTATCATCATTGTATTTAGTACAATTTTTTCCCAAGCCAAGCAGTCTCCACCATTATCGGACGGGGATGGCGAAGATTATGTTTCTTTGATTCGCCTTGATGGGTTAATAGCACCAGGCAATTCTTTCTCAGCCGAGTACCTTGTTCCAGTTTTAGAGCAAGCTATGAAAGATGAGGGCGCCAAAGGGGTGATTTTAGATATTAATTCTGGCGGTGGAACCCCTGTGCAGTCTGCAATTATTCATGATGCTGTAGTTAGGCTTAAAAAGAAGCACAATAAAAAAATAGTTGTAGTGGGTGAAGACAGTTTAGCCTCAGGCGCTTACTTTGTAGCCGTTGCTGCAGATAAAATATTTGTTAATGCTAATTCAATCACAGGTTCTATAGGTGTTGTGATGAAGGGTTTTGGCTTTCAAGACTTAATTAAGAAAATAGGCGTACAAAGAAGAGTCTATATGGCTGGCAATAATAAGGATAGATTAGATCCATTTTTGCCACAAACAGAGGCGGATATTGAAAAAGTTAAACAAATTACCTCTGAAGTTCATCAAAACTTTATCGAAGCTGTTAAAAATGGCCGAGGTGATAAATTAAAAGGCTCACCAGAAGAATTATTTAGCGGAGATTTCTGGACTGGCGAGAGAGCTGTTAGTCTTGGTTTGGTTGACGGTCTTGGTGATTTATATAGTGTTATGGAATCAGAGTTCGAAGTTTATAGATATAGAGATTACACCGATGGTGGTTCTCTACTAAAGTCTTTAACTGGAAAATTTGGAACATCCATAGGTTCTTTGTTCAATGAAGGATCTTCTGTCAAAGTTATGGAACAGCTATAGGCAGTTGCAACTAAAAACTGCAGTCATCGCGAGGCTGCAAAGCAACAGTGGCGATCTGTAAAGATTGCCTGGCTGTTTCTTCAATGGTAAAATTTATTAAATCTGTTTAATATTTGAAGAAAATTTGCAGAAATTTCAATTTAGCGCGATAATTTATATATAACTTGCCATCTTTATAAGGTTAATACATGGATGTTATAAAAACATTTGTTGTTTTTGACCCAAAAGCTCAGCGCTTAACTTGCAGCGGTGGCTGGAATTTATTAAATCTTGCGAAAATCAAAAAACAATTAAGACGTCAAAGACTTAGTGGGGCTGATAACCTTAAAATTGACGGCAGCGCTATTTCAAATATGGATAGTGCTGGAGCATTAATATTAAGTGACTTTGTAAAAACCCTAGATAAAAAAAGCATCTCAACCGAACTTGAAAAATTTACCGAAGAAGCTTTACACTTAATTGATATAGTAAAAAATAAAACCGTCCCTCTTTCGAAAATACCACAAAGAAAATTGCCTAATTGGCTAGCCTCAATTGGTAAGTTTAATATCGATCAAACTATTGAGTTTATGGCATTTTTAAATTTTGCTGGGGTTTTATTCTTTGAGTTTGTAGGTCTGTTATTTAAACCACATAAATGGCGTATTAATTCATTAGTGAATGTATTAGATAATTCAGGCTATAGAGCTTTACCAATTATTGGGTTGTTATCATTCATGATTGGTGTTGTTTTAGCGTATCAAATGGGAACTTATTTGCGAGATTATGGGGCGAGCGCTTTTATTGTAAATCTTTTAGGGATTTCTATATTAAGAGAGTTTGGTCCGCTTATTACAGCAATTATTGTAGCTGGTAGGACAGGAGCATCTTATACAGCTGAACTTGGGATTATGAAAGTAAATCAAGAATTAGATGCACTTCGAACCATGGGTGTGACACCAGCTGAAATACTTTTGCTGCCAAGAATTATTGGGCTATTTATAGCTTTGCCTTTGCTAACAGTTTGGGCGTGCTCTTTTGGAGTTCTTGGCGGTATGTTAATGACAAAAAGCATGCTTGATATTTCTTATTATGATTTTATTCATAGGTTTCAGCATGAAGTTGCAATTAAGCATTTTTTCATTGGAGTTGGTAAAGCTCCAGTGTTTGCTTTGATAATTGCTAGTATAGGTTGTTTTCAAGGTATGCAAGTAACCGGCACTGCTGAAAGTGTGGGTAGGCTCACCACGAGAAGTGTAGTGTTATGCATATTTTTTATCATAGTTGCTGATGCAATATTCTCAGTAATATTTAGCAGGCTAGACTTATGATAGATGACAAAATAATAGAAATTAAAAATGTTGCTGTAGAGCTTGGCGGTGATTGGGTGCATAAAGATGTTAACTTAAGTGTTAAGCGTGGTGAAATTTTAGCAATCGTTGGTGGTAGCGGCTCTGGCAAAACTACTTTATTGCGCGAAATGTTAATGTTGCAAGAGCCAAGCAAAGGTTCAATAAAAATTTTTAATAAGGAGATTGTCAATGCAAGTCCAAAACAAAAAAATGAGGTGCGTAAGCGTTGGGGGGTTTTATTTCAGCAAAGTGCATTGTTTAGCTCTTTGACGTTATTAGAAAATACAGCTTTTCCATTAATTGAACATACAAAGCTTGATAAAAAAACTATAAGAGAGCTGGCAATGTTAAAAATTAGTTTAACTAAATTGCCTATAGAATCAGCTGTAAAGTTGCCTTCAGAATTAAGTGGCGGGATGCAAAAACGTGCAGCTTTAGCAAGAGCTATTGTTTTGGATCCTGAGTTGATATTTTTAGATGAGCCTACCTCAGGTCTTGATCCTGATAGCGCAGGCGCATTAGATGATTTGATTTTAGATTTGCAAAGTACTATGGGTCTAACAGTAGTTATTATTACGCATGATCTTGATACTTTGTGGCATATTGCAGATAGAGTTGCTTTTTTAGGTGAAGGCAAAGTACTGTGCGTAGATTCAATGGAAAAATTAGTGAAAAATCCTCATCCTCTAATTCAAGAATTTTTTAGTGGTCCTAGAGGAAGAAAAACAGAAAAAATTTATACTAGTTAGTATAAGTTAATAAAGGATAAATGCTATGGAAACGAACGTAAGATATACTATAGCTGGGATTTTTGTCTTAGTGCTTGTTGCACTGACAGTTCTTGTTATCATTTGGCTATCAGCTGGGTTTTCTACACAAACTTACGTTACATATAAAGTTTATATGAAAGAATCTGTTAGTGGGCTTACTGTCGACTCGACTGTTGAGTTTAATGGGGTAAATGTTGGAACAGTAAAAACCATAGCTATAGATCAAAATGATCCTGAGCTTGTTGAGTTATTGCTTAGGATAAAATCTACAACTCCTGTCACTGAGGGAACAGCTGCATCTATGAATATGCGCGGCTTAACTGGTGTTACATTTATAGAATTAAGAGATATTGGTGAAAGTCGAAAACCATTGCAGTTGCTTCCAGGTGAACTTTATCCAGTTATTAGGACTACACCATCTTTGCGCATGAGGTTTGATCAAGCGCTAACCCAGATAACTAAGAGTGTCGAAAAGGTTTCAGAAGCAATCGAACAATTATTAAGTAAAGAAAATATAGATTTAGCTAATAAGATTTTGCAAAATATCAAAGAAGTTTCGCAAGAGCTTACACCTTTATTAAAAAGTGGTGTAAACACTATGAAAAAATTTAATCGTGAAACAATTCCTGCTACAAACGAAGCACTTTCAAATCTAGATGATATTATGGAAAATATTACTGTAATTTCATCTGAGTTAAAAGACAATCCATCAATGTTGATTAGAGGTAAAGGCAGGCCCGCACTCGGACCAGGAGAGCAATGATATGAAATTAAAATTAACGATTATCTTTATAAGTTTGTTCTTGGTGTCTTGTTCAATACTATCGCCTGTTAAAACATCTGACATGAAAGAATATGTAGTAAACAAAATTCCAAATACATATGCTAAAAAACATAGAACAGATGCCACTCTCCAAGTTGCAAGACCGGTTTCAAATTCAGTTTATGATTTAAGAGAAATGGCCTATTCAACATCAGCACACAAAATCAATTATTTTGCTAAAAACCGCTGGGCTGCAACTCCAGCTTCAATGTTGCACCCTTTAATACAAGAATCTTTGCAAAAAACAAATTACTTTAAAGCTGTGGCGCCTACAAAGGGCTTAGGGAGTTACAGATATACTTTAAACACGCAGATTTTAGAATTTAAACAGATTTTTTATGGCGATAAAAAAAGCGCTTTTAAGTTGAAGGTTAGGGCTCAGTTGATTCAAACTGCGACTAGTAAAGTAATTTCCAGCAGAGAATTTAATATTACTGAAACTGCCCCATCCTGCGATCCATATGGTGGAGTAGTAGCTGCTAATAAAGCAACAGAAGTTATGTTGGGCAAGCTTTCTGCTTGGGTTGTTGGTAATCTTTAAAATGGGCCGTATCGCCGCCGCCAATACCAAAAATTCCAAACCGTTGACAGGTGTGGTTAATGCTATCTCTAACTGATCTTACAAATTGCCTAAAGCCTTCAGCAATTTGGCTAAAGTAATTAAAAATTAATGTTGTGGAAAAGTAAGGCTCTGGTGGGGTATTTTTTATTTGTGGGGGTGGTGGATTGGCGCCATTTGCGATTAACAGATTTATTATTTCAAGGTTTTTACGACCTTTTGCATGTTCTATTGGGGTTAAGCCTTGAGAATCCTTTTTATTAAGGTCAGGTGTTTTCTCAATTAATAGTTTTATTATTTCAATGTTGCCATTAGATATGGCATAAACTAAAGGTGTTATATCTTGGCAATTTTTTAAAGGGTCGGCGCCTTTTTTTAAAAGTAGTTTAACTATTTCATATTGATTGTTAATTATCGCTATAATTAATGGAGTTATTTCATTAGGAGATGCTTTGTTAATATCAGCTTTATGCTCTATTAAAAACTCAACTGCTGTTTTGTTACCTACAGATACCATTTGCCAAAGTATAGAGTTACCTTCTTTATTTGTGCTATCAATACCAACTTCATGTTCAAGTAAGAGTTGAGCTGTAGCTTTATGGTTGTTTTTAATTGCAAAATATAGAGCATTATCGCCATTAGCTTTTTTAAAAGGGTCGGCTTTATAGCTTAACAATAATCTTACAGTATCGGTATGGCCTTTGCTTGCAGCTATTATTAATGGGCTGATCCCATCCTCAGTAGATGATTCTATTTTTGCTCCGTTATCAAGTAACAATTTTACAATTTTGTTGTGACCTTTGCTGGCTGCAGCAAATAAAGCTGTGCAGTCATGAGTTTTAGCATTAATATCTGCTTTTTTTTCTATTAATAGTTTAGCTATTTCATAGTGGCCTTTTTTTACAGCTGCTTTTAGAGCGAAATTAAAACTTGCGCCAGAGTCTAGTAATAATTTAAATATATCATTGTTACCATAATATGCTGCATAATAAATGGGAGTTTTCTTTTTTTTATTTGCAAGGTTTATATTTGCCCCAGCTGCAATTAATAACTTTGCAGCTTTGGTGTTTCCAACCATAATAGCGTGGTCTAAGTGAGAAAGTCCTGATTGGTCTCTTTTTTCTATGTCTGCGCCAAATTTAATTAGTTTTTCTACTTGGTGGTTATTCCCAAAGTCTATTGCAGTTGATAGCCAGTCAGAGCCTCTGCTAGAGATGGTTTCGGTTTTTTGGTGTGTAATTTTATGTATTTGATTCCACCTCTGGTTAGTATCAGCTGCTGCAAGACAGTCAGACACTATATTTTTTGCTGAAGTTTTAGTTATGAAGCTGGAGTTGAGAATTACGCTATCATTGCTAAAGGTTGCTGGCAGGGTTTTATCATAACCAAAAGCATTAAAAATAAAACTAGCAACTTGCCATGTAGCTCGAGTTGGTCTAGCTGCAATTTCTAACTGGTTTGAATCTATTAAGTTAAAGCTATTAGATAAAGGGTCAAAGCCTACAATAATGGTATGACTATTACCTGATAGTGATATAGCAATTGGTTCTTTAAGGCCGCCTGATAAGAGATATTCTCTTAAAATGTCAAAGTATTCCTTAAGCTCCCAAAAGTTATATACCCCTGCATGACTTGAATGGCATGAAACTGAAAGAGATTTTGGCAAGGTTATTGGAAGTGATACTGAATGAGTTTGTCTACAAGTATTTTCATTCTTGGGAAATAGATAATTATATGAATGAGGGCGTTGGTTTATAGCAACCCCTTGAAAAAAAGCCTCTATAGATAGCAAATCTTGCTCTTTTAAAGAAAGAGCTTTATCAGCTTTTATTAAAATTTTGCTAAGTTCATTTAAATATTCTTGTCGATCTTGTTTGCTGAGCTGCTCTTCAAAGCTTTTAGATGTTTGTATTTTCTTAATTTTGCTTTGCCACTTTTCTTGAAGTGCTTTACGGGCTTTGTGATGCAGGTTCTGTTGTTTTTTCTTTGCAGATTCAATAGCTTGAAATAAGCTAGCTCTTTTATATGGGATTTCTATTCCTAAGACTTTTATTGGTGGGCGGTATATGAGGTTGGCGCGTCTTAAGAAAGTGTCTAAATCATTTGATAGTATAGCTTGAGCTGCCATAGCGCTTATGCCATGACATGTGCCACCGTGGTTTTTTGGGATTAGCTGAAGGAGTTCCATGTCCTTGGTAATAGCATTATTGTGTGACAAGTGCGCACCTTGGGTTTGTTTTATTCTTGTGCATTGCATTATATTTTGACAAAAAAATCAACTAGATACTTTATAGTGGTTGAATCTTAACCGGCCAGGGCCCAGATTTTAAGTATGGCGATACGATTAAGCTTTCAGGAACGTCATTAAGCGCAAGTATGCTCGCATTTCTGGCGGTGGTTTTGCTAATATCTTGAGGCTCACCATAGTACAAAATAACACTGCTGCCAGCAGCACTGGCAAAGATTTTATTGCCTGCTGTAACATTTGCTCTCGCCGTATTATAAGTTTTTATAAAGGCATTGCCTGTGCGCAAATATTGACCTTGAAAACAACTGCTGCCTTGAACATCTGCTTGCAGCTTTAATGATGCGCCAGCTATCCCTACAAAAGTATCTTTCTTTTGTGTGACTTTTAAGTCATTCGTGTCTGCCCAATAAACTAAAACATAGCTTTTTTCATCTGCATTTATTTGTTTTAAATTTACATGACCATAAACTGATGTAACGCCTGATCCGTAGGTGGTGATTGAAAGTTTGTCGCTGTCTGCGCCTACGATGCTAACATCACCATCACCATCATGTTCAATATTCTGAATGCCTATACGGCCAGCAAGACGAACGTTGCCGTCATCTGGAACAGTAAGATTTAGGTTGTTACTTTGAATGCCTGTAATAGTTACAGTACCGTAACCAGAGTTTTCAAGAAAACATAGATTTATTTCACCATCTAAAAATGTGTTGGCGTGACTAGTAGAGATGATATTTATTTTGCTTTCTTGATTGATTTTGCCAATTACAGTATTTTGATTCATGTTTAAAATGGAGGTTAAGCGCTTGGCTTCGATACGTACTGTTGTATTGCTAGCATCGCCTGCAGTATTTACAGTTAGTTGGCTTTTTAAATAGCTTAGAGATACCTGGTTTGCAGAACCATTGTCGCCATAGATTGTTATGGCATTGCGTGGTGCGCCAGCAATGATCTGAATATTAGCATTTCCTGCGATAATCAAATCTGTGAAATCTGTGTCTGGCAAAATAGTTTTTTGACAAACGAGAGGGTGTTCATGTTTATAGTCTCGCTTTAAGAGCCATGTTCCAGAGTTGTCAAACCAGCCATTAGTGTTTGTTGCAACTTGCTGCATCCACTTTTCTTGTAAAACTTCTATATCGCCTTTGGGCTGCATTCTATAGTTGCAACCTGTAGAGGTTAATATGATGATAAAAATTACCCATAAAGCGAATTTTTGCAATTTAGTAGCCTTTTTAAACACAAATAACTAAGAAATTATAACTTATCTATAGCTTTTCTAAAACATGCAAATGACCATGACATGGCTCATTATTTTGCATTCTAGTTATGGTTTCTTTATAAAGTTTTATTTTTAGGTTGTGGTTTTGTGCCAGGCTTTCAATATATGACTGCTTGTGTGAAAATCTACCAGATTGATTCATTTCGAAATTGGCAGCATTCGTGATTTCAGTATTAAAAATAACAAGCCCGCCCTTGGCTAGGCTAAGGTTTAATAATTTAAATATGTTATCAATGTCGCCAGTATAAACTAAAACATCACCTAGAATTATTAGATCAAATTTTTCTAGGTTGTCTTGTAAAAAGCTTTCAAGATCACTTGGAATTAAGGAATCATAAATTTGTTTTTGTGACGCAAATTCGAGCATCTTTGGAGAAAGATCAACACCAACAAGGTTTTTAGCAAAAGGTTTGAATTTCTCACCACAAAGCCCTGTGCCGCACCCTAAATCTAAAATATTAAGATTTTTCTTTATTTTGTTTTTCAGGATATCTAAAAAGGTATTTGGCAATGTGTAATCTAGAGCGCTTAATAGGTGTGTATCATAATGGTCAGCATAAGAATCAAATAAAGATTTGATATAGTCATCCGGCGCTTTTAATAAAGTTTTATTTTGCGAGAGAATTTCTATCGTATACTTGATAGCTTTATTTGTAGGGTCAATTTCTAAGGCTTTTTCAAAATGTTTTAGAGCAAGAGTGTTATGTCTTTTGGCTAAAAACGCTACGCCAAGATTATTATGGATTTCAAATGACTTAGGCATGATAGCTATGGCTTTTTGATAGGATTGAATTGCGCTATCTAGATTCCCGAGCTGTGTGTTGATTACACCTAAATTAAATAGAATTTGTGTATCAGTTTCATCTAGCTCAAAAGCTTTTTGGTAATGTTCTTTAGATTTTTCAAGCTTACCTTGTTTTAAAAAGCAAGTTGCTATATTTGTTTGTGTTTCAAAGTGATGAGGGTTTGCAAGTTCAATTTTTAAAAACTCTTCTGCAGCATCTTTATAATTTTGTTGTTGCATCAAAAGGCATGCTAAATGAAATTGAGCTGCGAAATGAGTAGGGTCAATGTTTAGTAATTTTTTATAGTTCTCTTTAGCTTCTGATAATAAATTACTTTTGCTTAAAGTTAGGGCTAAATTATAATAAGCATCAACATATTGTGGGTAAATTTCTAGAGCCTTTTTATAAGCATTAATTGCTTCATTATTTTTGCCTTGCAGAAAATAAACTGTACCTAGATTGTTGAAAGCGGGAGGATAGTTATTAAATTTCTCTATAGTAAGGCTCAGAATTTTTTCTGCTTTATCGTAGCGCTTTGCAAGCTTATATGAGTTTGCTAAATGCAATTGAATGGTGGGATCATCTTGTTTTAAGCTTGCTGCTGATTCTAGGAATTTTAAAGCTTCTTTATAGTTTTTTTGTTGTGTGTATACAACTCCTATTGAGTGTAACACTTCCGGATTATTTTTTTGTTTGCGTAAAATAGCGAAATAAGCGTTTAAAGCACGGCTTAAGTCGCCAGCTTTATGAATATCACGTGCTTGCTCTAAATTCACACTTTTTTCTCCTATTTAAATGCAACGTCATTGCAACCGCAAATTTCTTGCCATTGTGAGCGCAAATTTCTTGTCATTGTGAGCGCAGCGAAGCAATCTCTATAGCAGATCGCCGCGTCACTTCGTTCCTCGCGATGACGTTAGCTATCCTTATTAGGTTTTCTATATCTTCGACCTTTCCTTTTTGGTCTGCCTTTGTTTAGACCATCAGTCATTTTTGCTTGAGCTTCAGGGTTTACCTCTTGAAAATCAGTCCACCATTTTGCAAGCTCTTCTAAGGAAGGGTCGATTTTTGATCTTAAAACAAGTAAATCATAGCCTGCTCTAAATCTTGGATGAGCCAAGAGGCGTATTGCAGATTTCCCTGTGCGTTTTAAAAGCCTATGTTGTAATAAATAGATTTCTCTAATTGTTACTTGCTGCATCCTTGGGATAGTTAGAATTTGAGTTTGGCTTTTTAAAACATTTTGAATGGCTTTGTCATTTCTTATAAATGGCGGCATATCTGAGTTTTCGAATTTTTTAAGTTCATTTTGATAGGGTTGCCACATAAGAATCGCAAACATAAATGATTTCGAGATGCCTTTATTTTCTTTGATCCTTCTGTCAGTATCTTTCAGGGCGATATTGACAAGTTCTGCAAAATCTTTATTTGCTAAGCAGTCATTAGTTAAAGGAAACAATTCTTTAAGCAAATGATGTTTTTGTAGTAATTCGAAAGTTTCAAAAGAAGAGCCTTCTTGAAAGAATTTTAAAACTTCTTGATAAAGTCTTGCTGAAGAGACGTGCCCTAATAAGTAGCTTAGCTTGACAATTGGTGCCTCAGTTTTAGGGCTTAATGATACTGGAAGTTTTGCAAGAAAGCGCACAGCTCTTAGCAGCCTAACAGGATCTTCGTGGTAGCGCTGCTCAGGGTCGCCTATCATGTGAATTACTTGATTTTTAATGTCTCGCATACCGCCTGTGTAATCTACAATCGAAAAATCAGCAATATTGTAATAAAGAGCGTTTATTCTAAAATCCCGTCGCCAGGCGTCATCTTCGATAGTGCCGTAGACATTATCGCGGATTATCATGCCTTTTTGCATTTTGCCTTGCTGATCTTTACCGTTTTCATGGTGCGTTCTAAAAGTGGCAACTTCAATGATTTCTCTACCAAAGAATATATGGGCTAAGCGAAATCGTCTGCCGATTAATCTGCAATTTGAGAAAACTTTGCGTATTTGTTCCGGGTGGGCATTAGTTGCCACATCAAAGTCTTTGGGTTTTTTCCCCATTAAGATATCCCTGACACAACCGCCAACAAGATAAGCGCTAAAACCAGCTTTATTGAGGCGATATAGTACCTTAAGCGCGTTTGGGCTTATGTCATTGCGAGAAACACTGTGTTCAGCCCTTGGCACGATAATAGGCTTTGTGGTAGATTTTTTGCGCGCTTTTTTCCCGGTGAGCTTGCTTGCCAAATCTTTGAGCATTCTAATGATACTTGTTTTCTCCAAGTTGTTTTGCTGATTATAGTACCATTTCTTGTTGCTACAAATCTACGCGATTATTGTTTGATGAATAAACTTATAATAATCTTGTTAAGTAATATTATAAAAACATGTATGTCATCCCTGTATAGGTTAGGTAATTCGTTGACAAAGTTTGGCGTCTTCAGGCCAACTATTATTTACATGTCATCCTGAGGTCAACGTAAGTTGGCCGAAGGATCTTTGTCTAAGTTAACAATCATAAAGCGTAATTGTAGCGTTAAACTCCTAATTAAGATGGTATTCATGTTTAGCTTAGATAGATTGTATGCTTGTTTAAACCGAAACAGA
>Ga0180438_10009547_pt1 | contig 12069 bp, 18 predicted proteins | sample SS_ome_12_FD_132455 | JGI IMG/M metagenome (GOLD analysis project Ga0180438, IMG submission 132455) | Hypersaline lake sediment archaeal communities from the Salton Sea, California, USA - SS_3_D_2 metaG | ecosystem: Environmental > Aquatic > Non-marine Saline and Alkaline > Hypersaline >...
ATAGGAGGGGTGCCACCGGCGGTGGGCTTCAAGTCCAAGTTCCTGTTGCTTAGCGGCGCCTTCGTAAGGGGCTTCGAGTCCTCTTGGCTGGAGCTAGTGGTGGCCATACTGGCCGGGAGCCTGGCGACTCTGGTGACCCTGGCGTATGAGTTCAGAACCGTCTGGCGTGTCTACTACGGCAAGCTGCCGGAGAAGCTGGACTCCGTGGCCGGCGTGCCCCTGATGATGGCCGTGGCGCTCATAGCCATGAGCGCGCTGTCTGTGATCTTCGGGATATGGCCCGCACTGATAACGAACCCCATAGAGGTCTTCATAGCCCACATCTTCCATCACTAGCGCCGGGAAACTCCCTCACATTAGTTTTTCATCCAACCGTTTTCACTCACGGCTCTTTTCCAAGGCTTTTCCGGGGGTGCACAAGTCTTTTTAGGTTCATTAACGTGCTCAAATAGGAAATGAGCATCGCCGTCATTGGCCCTCCCTCTTTCGCGACGACCTTCGAGCTCATCGGAGCCACAGGTTACCACGAGATAGACGGTGGCGCGGTGGCGGCGACGCTGGCTCGACTCGTGAACGATGAGGACTACAAGCTCATCATACTCCCCGAGCGGTTCGCGCCCGAGACGAGGAACGTCAGGGAGGAGGTCATGAGGAAGGGAGACATCACGCCTGTCTTCGCCCTGGTCCCCGACTTTACCATGGAGACGGGTATGAGGATGGAGGAACTCCAGGCAGTGGTCTCGCTGGCGATAGGTACAAGGTTGGAGTTGTAGAGGATGGAGATGAAACGAGTACTATCGATGGGCTCGAGGCTGCAGAAACTCCTCGTTGAGGCCCAAGCCGAGGCAGAGCGGATGGTCTCTGAAGCCCAGAAGCAGGCCGACGAGATGATAGAGGCCGCAAGAAGCGAGTCAAACAGGAGACGGATGAGGGCCCAGAGAGGCACCGGCCTAGAGGAGATGCTCGCGGAGGAAGAGAAGAAGGCGGAGAAAGAGGCGGCCAAGGTCTCGAAGGAGTACGATGAACAGGTCGAAGAGCTGAAGAAGATACCGGCAGAGAAAACTGACAGCGCCGTCGAGTTCGTGTTGAAGGAGGTCCTTCCCCAATGAGCAGCATAGAGCTTGAAGCCGGCCTCATAGAGAAGGCTGTTGAGGAGAGGAACGCCATCCTCGAGAAGGCGGAGGCACGGGCGAAGAGGATCCTCGAGAACGCCAGGCAGGAAGAGGCCCGCATCAGGAACGACACCGAGAGGCACCTGAGGACGATAGTGGGCTCCGAGCTCAGGGCGGTCCACGACCGGATAGTGGGCAGGGCGAACCTGGACGGACGTAAGAAGATCATGGAGGCCAAGATGGAGATACTCGACGACGTCTTCAACTCTGCACGGGAAAAGTTAGAGGCGATGGCAAAGGAAGGCGGGGAAGACTACCAGGAAGTGGTCAAGAAGCTCGTCTCCGAGGCCGCGGAGGCCATGGGCGAAGACGAGCTGATCGTCTCATGCAACAAGGCGGACCAGGTCTTCCTCAAGAAAACGCTTTCAGGGCTATCCAAGGAGATCGATGCCTCGTTTAAGCTCGACAGCAAGCCCGTCGAAACCATGGGCGGGGTCATCGTGAAGAACCCGAAGGCCACGAAGGTATACTATAATACTCTTGAGGGCAGGCTCCTCAAGGTGAGGCAGTCCAAGGCATCAGAGGTGGCGGAGAAACTGGGGGTGATCTAGTATGGCTATGATGGAAGGAACGATCGAGAGGATAAACGGCTCCCTCGTGATAGCCAAGTTCAAGGAGGAGCCCAAGATGGGCGACCTCATCGAGGTGGGCAACCTAAAGCTCATGGGCGAGATCGTGAGGCTCAGCGAGGAAACCGCCTACATACAGGTCTACGAGGCCACCGCTGGCCTGAAGCCCGGTGAGCCCGTCGTGGACATCGGTACGCCGCTCATCGCCGAGCTGGGCCCAGGCATAATGAGCCAGATCATGGACGGCGTCGAGAGGTCCGAGACGGAGCTCTGGGAGCTGACGGGCCCCTTCGTGACCAGAGGCACCAACATACCCAGCCTCAACCGGGAGAAGAAATGGGGCTTCGAGGCCACGGCGGAGAAAGGCGACGAGGTCGTCGCCGGCGACATCATAGGGACGGTGCAGGAGACGCCCAGCTTCGTCCACAAGATCATGGTCCCCCCCGGGCTGAGTGGAACCATCAAGTCGATAAAGTCGGGGGAGTTCAAGGTCACCGACACGGTCGCCGAGCTGGAGACCGGCGGAGGAGAGACTGTTCCCCTGAAGATGATGCAGACTTGGCCCGTGAGGGAGGGCAGACCCATAAAGGAACGGCTGGCGCTGAGCCAGCCCCTAATCACGGGGCAGCGCGTCATAGACACCTTCTTCCCTTGCGCCAAGGGAGGCGCGGCGGCCATACCCGGCGGGTTCGGGACCGGGAAGACGGTTACCCTGCAGCAGATAGCCAAGTGGAGCGACGCCGACATCATCGTGTACATCGGCTGCGGCGAGCGCGGCAACGAGATGGCCGACGTCGTGGAGAGCTTCCCCGAGATAGAGGACCCTAGGTCCGGGAGACGCCTCATCGAGAGGACGGTCATCATCGCCAACGTCTCCAACATGCCCGTGTCGGCCAGGGAGGCCAGCATCTACATGGGCGTCACCATCGCCGAGTACTTCAGAGACCAGGGCTACGACGTGGCTATCATGGCCGACTCCACGTCCAGGTGGGCCGAGGCCCTCAGAGACATCTCGGGCCGCCTGGAAGAGATACCCGCGGAGGCGGGTTTCCCGGCCTACCTGGCGGACCGCGTCGCGGGGATATACGAGAGGTCCGGCAGGGTGGTGACGCTGGGCAGCGAGGAACGGTACGGCAGCCTCACCATCATGGGCGCCGTGTCTCCCCCCGGCGGCGACTACTCGGAGCCAGTGACCACCAACACCCTCAGATTCATAGGGACCTTCTGGGCGCTAGACTCGGAGCTGGCCTACCGCAGACACTTCCCCGCCATCAACTGGCTGCGAAGCTTCACAAGGTACCTCACCGTGGCCGCCGACTGGTGGACAGAGCAGTCCCCGGGCTGGGAGGACGCGCGGTCAAGGGCGCTGAGGCTCCTGGAGGAGGCCAGCGAGATCGAGGAGACCGCCCGCATCATCGGCGAGAAGGCCCTCCCCGACGAGCAGAGGCTCGTGCTCCTAATGGCCGAGATGCTCAGGGAGGGGTTCCTGGTCCAGAGCGCGTTCCACGACGTGGACAGGTACTGCTCACCCGAGAAACAGGCCGCTCTGCTTGAGATCTACGTGGACTTCTACGACGTCGTGGCGCCCCTGGTGAGGAAGGGCATACCCATAGAGCAGATCAGGGACCTGGACGTCCAGAGAGAGATGATGAGGCTCAAGGAGAGGCAGGGCCTGGAGCCCATAAAGGAGGCCAGGGTGCAGATGAAGAACGAGGCCAATGAACTGGCCATCCAGTACGAGGTGGCTTCATAATGGTAGAAACAGCAGGGCTGGAGTACAAGACCACCACCGAGATCAGGGGACCCATCCTCATGATACAGGACGTCAGGGACGTCAGCTTCGACGAGGTCGTCCAGATACAGAGACCCAGCGGCGAGACCGTGCAGGGCAGCGTCCTCGACGTCAGCCGGGACTGGGCCATGATCCAGTGCTTCGGCGAAACCTCGGGGCTGGACTTGAACACCACGGTCAGGTTCACCGGGGACGTCCTCAGGATACCGGTATCGCCGGACCTAATCGGCAGGGTTTTCAGCGGAAGCTTCGAGCCCCTCGACGGGATACCCCGTCCCCTATCGACGGACCTCAGGGACGTCAACGGCGGCGTCATCAACCCGGCGGCGAGGGACGTGCCCAGCGAGTTCATCCAGACGGGGCTCAGCAGCATCGACGGCATGAACAGCCTCGTCAGGGGCCAGAAGCTGCCCATATTCAGCGAGTCGGGGCTCCCCCACAACGAGCTGGCCGCCCAGATCGCCAGGCAGGCCACCATACCGGGCAGGGAGACGGACTTCGCCATAGTCTTCGGCGCCATGGGCATCAAGAACGAGGAGGCCGCATACTTCAGGGAGGAGTTCGAGAAGACGGGCGCCCTCAACAAGAGCGTCATGATACTGAACCTGGCAGACGACCCCGCCATAGAGCGCATCGTCACGCCGCGAATCGCCCAGACCATCGCCGAGTACCTTGCCTTCGACCTGGGGATGCACGTCCTCGTCATACTCACCGACATGACCAACTACGCCGAGGCGCTGAGGGCCATCAGCATCGCCCGTGAGGAGATACCCACCAGGAAGGGGTACCCGGGGTACCTCTACAGCGACCTGGCCACGATATACGAGCGGGCCGGCAAGATCAAGGGCAGGGAGGGAAGCGTCACGTTGATGCCCATACTCTCCATGCCCGCAGGCGACATCACCCACCCCATCCCCGACCTCACCGGGTATATCACCGAGGGCCAGCTCATACTCCAGCGCGGCCTCGCCCTCAGGGGCCTCTACCCGCCCATGAACGTGCTCCCGAGCCTCAGCAGGCTCATGAAGGCCGGCATAGGCGAGGAGACCACCAGGGAGGACCACGGCGACGTCAGCAACCAGCTATACATGGCCTACGCCGAGGGCACCCGCGCCCGCGGTCTCGTCCAGATCGTCGGCACCGTCGGCCTCAGCGAGCGCGAGAGGACTTGGCTGGAGTTCGCCGACAGGTTCGAGCAGGAGTTCGTCAACCAGGGCAGGTACGAGAACAGGAGCATCGAGCAGACCCTAGACCTGGCGTGGGACCTGCTGAGCATGCTCCCCGAGGAGGACCTCATCAGAGTCAGGGAGGTTTACATAAACAAGTACCACCCGGCTCACAAGCGGGAAGTGTAGCGTGTGTCATCCACCGCCGGCGTCAAGCCCACCAAGGGCTTCCTCATGGACATGAAGAGGAGGATAGGCTTCATAGAGCGGGGCACCGAGTTCCTCAAATTGAAGAGGGACCAGCTCGCCAAGGAGCTCACCACCTCCCTCGACGTCCTCAAGGGTAGACGGAGGGTGCTCATGGACAACCTCCAGGAGGCGTACGCCGCCGTCACGGCGGCGTACCTCAGCCTGGGGCCCCAGGAGGTCCAGAGCCAGGCCAAGAGCATAAAGAGCGTCCTGGAGCTGGAGGTCCTGCCCAGGGCCGTCATGGGGGTCAGGTACCCCTTCGTCAAGATAGGTGAGAAGCCCCAGGTGACTGCTGAGCTGGACATCACCCTCAGCGTGGCCAGCGACAAGGTCTACGAGATACTTGACGACATCATCAGACTCGCCGAGTTCGAGACCAGGGTGGAGCGCATCGCCGACGAGCTGGGGAAGACAAACAGGAAGGTCAACGCCCTGGAGAACATCATAATACCCGAGTACAACCAGATAATAAAGTTCATAGAGGACAAGCTCGACGAGGAGAGCCTCGAGGAGCTCGTCAGGATGAAGCTCATAGGAGGTGCCAAGGCATCGCGAAGAAGCTGAGCCTGGGGATGAACTACGTGGTCCTGCGCACCCACGCCAGGATCGCGGACCTCCTCACCCAGGAGCAGATGCAGACGCTGGCGGAGGCGAGGAACGTGGCCGACTTCCTCGCCAAGCTGGAGGACACGCCCTACGGCAGCTTGACTCTGGACGACGAGTCCAGGCCGGACATCGCCCTGGAGCGGGTCTTCTACAGGAAGTTCATCGAGCGCATAGAGAAGATTGTGGAGCTCACGCCCAGGCAGATCGGGGAGTTCCTCATGGGCTACTACCAGATGCGTTTCGAGGTGGTAAACCTCAAACGGATTCTGAGGGGCAAGTTCAGCGCCGCCACCGAGGAGGAGATAAGGCTCAGCCTCATCCCCATCAGCCCATTCAGGGTGGCGAGCTACGAGGACATGGCTGAGGCGGACAGCCTCGAAGACGTGGTGGAGATGCTTCGCGGGACCCCCTACTCCAAAGTCGCTGACCAGATGCCTCTCTACGAGCAGTTTGACGCCCTTTGGCCGCTGGAGCTCATGCTCAACTACGTCAACGCCTCGGCCATGCTGGAGGCTGTGAAGCAGCTGCCCACGGGGGATCGCCGCATCGTCCGCAAGCTCGTGGAGCTCGAGACCGACGTAGAGAACGTCCTCATCGCCGTGAAGCAGAGGGGCCATAAACACGAGGCGCTGAACCTAGAGGAGCTTTTCCCGGCCACCTACGGCATATCCGTATCCCAGCTCAGAGACATCATCGAGGCAGAGAACTTGAGGCCCGTCATCCAGGGGCTAGGGTCCCCCTACGCCGAGATACTGGGCCCCATATACACGGGGGACGTGGCCCTCATCAGGACGTACCTCAGGCTAGCGAAGTACGACCACGTCACCGCGTCCAGGTCGGCGGACGAGTACGGGTTCAACGTCATCATGGCCTACCTGGTGTACAGCGAGATAGAGAAGGACAACCTGGTGGGCCTGGCATGGGGGAAAGCCCAGGGCCTGTCGCCCAAGGAGCTGTTGAAGTACGTCGTCATCCCCCGGGGCTAGGAATTAACTATTTTACCGCCCAAGCCTCTATTTGTTTGATACATGATGGCGTTCAAGGAACAGAGATCGGTTTACTATGAGAGCCGGGGTAAGGAGAACACGGAGAAGACCCTCTCGCTGGCGAAGGCCAGGGCGGAGGAGCTCGGTATAAGGAACATCGTGGTCGCCAGCTATACCGGCTACACCGGGGCGCTTGCCTCTGAGGTCTTCAAGGGCTACAACCTGGTGGTCTCGGCGGGGATGATGGGCTTCAGGGAGCCCAACCAGCACAGGATGATGGAGGAGAACCGTGAAAATATAGAGGCCAACGGCGGCAGGGTCTTCTACCATCTCCACGCTTTCGGTGGCCTCGGCAGGGCCGTGAAGCAGAGATTTGGGCCCATCCAGGTTGACGAGATCATCGCCCATACGCTCAGGCTGTTCAGCCAGGGCGTCAAGGTCGCCCTGGAGATATCCTGCATGGCGTGCGACGCGGGCCTCATAGAGTCCGGCGAGGAGTGCATAGCCATCGGAGGGACTGGCGGCGGCGCGGACACCGCCGTGGTGCTTCTGCCCAGCAACACCCACCGCTTCTTCGACACGAGGGTCCTTGAGGTGATCTGCAAACCGAGGGCGGGGTAGCCCCGCCCCCGGAAGGCGAAAAAGGTATCACGCTACCTGTTGGCGAGCACCGTCTTGGCCCACCACTTCAGCATCGGGGCCATCATCATTAGCCACGTCAGAGCCACGTTGAGGGTCTTAACGAGCTCGACGTTCAAGGGGTAGCCGCCCCCTTGGTCCCGTTGCCGTTGTGTGCCATGTACTGCTCACTAGCAGTGTTATGTATCATTGATCTATATTACTGTACCCAATAAACTGGTTGCTACAAATTGTGTAACAATGGTATACGTTTGTATTACTGAGGTAAACAAGGAGAAAAAGGATAATAAAAAGATAAAAACGGGGTGATTTTAATAAAGTTGTTTACAAATAAGTATAAATTTATTCAGGTCGATAAATGATGAACGGAAAAGTGTCAATTGATGCGAGTCGATAATATATTAACAAGAAGGTATCAATTTATGAAAGTCGATGGGTGAGGCTAGAGGAAACGGATAAAAACCTCCATCGAACCCGCATATTGATCGCGTTGCACGACCACGAACGGGTGTCAGCCATACTGGAGGATGAGTTGAAGTCGATACACGGCGACCGGTTCAGGAGCCTCGAGGTGCAGAGCGTCATGCCGTACCCCATGAACGAAAGTAAGTACGTCGTCGTTTACGACTTGGACGTTGAGGGGCGGCTCCCCGTTGTCAGGGCCAAGATAGTAGTGGACCTATCCCGGGGCACCATTGAAAGGTTTGAACCCGGCCTGCTATAGCCTTTTTATTATCTCCACCGCCTTCCGGAGGTCCCGGGTCTCGTAGTCGGCGATCTGGTCCCTCTCTGTTGGCCTGGGCTCCTGGTTCCTGTTGACCCATATGGTCTTGACGCCCACCAGCTTGGCTGGCTTTATGTCGCTGAGCGGGGTGTCGCCGACGCTAACAGTCTCCACGGGCTTTGCCTTGGCCAGCCTCAGCGCCTTCCTGTAGTACTCGGGCTCGGTCTTCAGCACCCCGAGCGTCTTCTCGCTGAACGTGTAATCGAAGAACTTTTTACCCGTCCTATGCTCCATGGTTCTGGCTTTCTGGCCCGCCCCGTAGCCTGTGCTTAGGCAGAGGGTGAGACCCATCTCTTTCAGGGCTTCGAGGGCGGGTACGGCGTCGGGGTAGTAGATGGGATCCTTCTTCGCCGATTCCCGGGCTTCCTCGAACTTGGCGCATATGAGATCGGCGGCCTCCTCGTCGAAGGGCAGCTCTAGGCGGTCGAAGAGGAGGGTGCAGTGGAACATGGTGTCGTCGTGGCGGTCCAGGTACCTCCGGTGTATCAGGGCGCGGTGGATGTCGTAGACCCACGTGTGGTAGAGTTCTTCGCCGGTGTACCCTAGGACGCCGTCGAGGCTACGCTCCATGACGCCGTCCATGTCGTGGAGGGTGCTGTCGTAGTCCATGAGGACCGTGGTTATCATCAGGCACACGTAATAGCCACGGCTTTATTTAACCGCCGCATAGGTGTGGTGTATGCGTATCGTGGTGCCGGAGGGGCTCCTCCAGAACATGATGGACATGGCCCGTGACGTCCACCCGAGGGAGGTCATCCTGCTCCTCCGCGGGAAAAGGAGGAGCGACGAGATCAAGGTCACCGAGTACCTCTTCCCGCCCCTTGGCACAGGAGGACGGGGCTTCGCGTCGTTCCCGGCCCACATGCTGCCCATAGACTTCACCATAGTGGGGACCGCCCACAGCCACCCCTCGGGGAACCTCAGGCCCTCTGTGGGGGACCTCCACAACTTTTATGGGCGGGTGATGGTGATCATCGGTCCTCCCTTCACCCGTGAGGCCGTTCGGGCCTACGGCAAGGGCGGCGAGGAACAGGAGATATATATCGCTAGAGAGTGAATATTTTGATCATCCCGTGAGGCATCTGTAATGGGTAAAAGGGAGTCCCTGGCGAAGGCGGTAACCCTCCTTATGAACGCGCCGCTGCTCGCTGTGGCGACGTTCGTCTACATCTACCTCACGGACCCGGCGGTGCCTTCTCCCGCTATTCTAGCGACGGCCATATTCTTCTCGGGTGTCTTACCCATACTGATCATCTTCGTCCAGAGGCGGAGCGGCATAGTGACGGAGATGATGGTCGACGAGAGGGAGGAGAGGACCAAGCCGTTCCTGGGGGCGATATCCAGCTACGTGCTGGGCACGCTGGCACTCACGTACCTCGAGGCACCTTCATCCATGGTCTACCTCATGGCGTGCTATCTCGTGAACAGCGTATTCATGATGGTGGTCACCCTACGGTACAAGATCAGCATCCACGCCTCGGGCGTCGCGGGACCCGCCACTTTCCTCGTCCACCAGTACGGCGTGAGGCTCTGGCCTCTGACACTGGTCATGGTTGTAGTCGGGTGGGCGAGGCTCCAGCTGAGGATGCACACGGTGGGGCAGGTAGCGTGGGGTGTTCTATTGACCGTGTTGCTTACGCTGGCCCAGCTGGAGATTTACCCTCTGCTCATCCACCCACTATGACGGGGAACACGACGACACGGTCACCGGGTTTGAGCTTCGCGGAGTCCCAGAGCCTCCTGTCGTTTACGAGGACGCCGACGACGCGTCTGTCATACGCGTAGAGGGTGTCCTTCCCAAGTGTCTTTATGAACTCCCTGAGGGTAGTGGGCTCCTCGACGACCCTGACGGTGAGGCTAGGGTACATCAGTTGGATCGTGTCGCGGCGTTGCTTATACCTTGTCCAGCCCCAGGTCCCTGCGCCTCTGGAGGTACCGCCTGTACCATGTGTCCACGTTCTCCGGGGTGACGTGGTCGCCGTGGTGCCTGAAGCCTCCGCGGAAGCCCTGGGGGACGTGCATGAGCTCGTGTATCAGGGTCCTGTCCTGGGCCTCCCTGGGGTAGTAGTCGAACTGCTCGTGGATGACCTCCAGGATGTAGGTAGGCTCCATGCCTAGCGTCTCCTGCCATATCCTGCCGAGGCCGTGTATCCTGGCTATGGTGTTCTTGGCTTTGCTGCCCCTGCTCCTGATGCAGTGCAGCCGCTCAGGGTCCACGTGGTCGAAGCGCAGCATGTCTAGTATCTCCTGTACGCGTTTCTTGATGTCGGGGGCGTCGAAGTACTCGATCACGGGGTTGTTTTCGTTTCGGTTGTGTAAAAGCCCAGCGGAAAAGCTTATTGGATGGATGGTCCATCCATTATGTGTGGGCTTGAAGGAGAACGGGCTGACCCCTGCGAGGAAGGCGTCAACGCTAGCCGTCATGGCGGCGGCGGCCATCGCCACCAACTACCTCCTCATAGGGGTGATCAACGTCAAGTTCATGGACCTCATAGTCTTCACGGGCGGGTACCTGTACGGCTCGGGGTTCGGCGCGACGCTGGGCGTCCTCATATGGCTGGTCTACGGCACCCTGAACCCGTTCGGAGTAAACCTGGTGACGCTCGCCGCCACGATAACCGGTGAGGTTCTGTACGGCGTCGCCGGCGGCGTCCTCCGGGGCGGCCTGAGGGTGAAGCCGGGCTGGGGACCAGACCTACGCCTCGGCGTCGCAGGGTTCCTGCTCACCTTCGTCTACGACTTGTTCACCAACGTGGTCTCGGCCTACGTTGCCGGCATCCCCGTGTCCGTCGCCTTGATCAGCGGCGTCCCTTTCGCCCTCATGCATGAGCTAAGCAACGCCGTCTTCTTCGCCGTGGGGCTGCCCCCCCTCCTTCAAGCCATCGGGAGAACGATGCACGTTGATGAGTGACTCAGCCTACAAGTGGGCCGCGGCCCTCCTATTATGCACCACCTTGGCGGCGGGCGCCGCCGCCGTCTACCTGAACAACCGGGTGAACGCCCTCGAGGCGGAGTACGAGAGAGCGCTAGGCGAGCTGGAGGAGTTCACCGCCACCGTGGATGTCAAGATAGACTACGGGAACGGCACCACGGCTTGGTATAACGACACAAGGATAGGGGCGGGCGAGTCCCTGCTGAACGCCACGCTGCGCGTCGCGGACCTAGACTACACGATGTACGAGTTCGGCGTCTTCGTGAACACGGTGAACGGCGTCGGCGGCGACACGGACAAGTACTGGCTCTGGAGCTATATCGACGACGGGTGGCAGCCAGGCATGGTGGGCGCCGACCAGTGGAGGCTCCACGACGGAGACACCGTGGCGTGGACATACACAGGGTTCTCATAAAGCTTAACCGAGGCCGGGGGTACCAGAGAACGTGAGACCCGTAGAGACCCTTCACGCTCTTTCCGGGAAGACGGCTCCGGGCAGGGCGCCCGAGTTCACCCCCGCCCACGCGGCGATCGCCCTGCTGGTGATCAAGGAGAGGAGCCCCGGCAGGAAGCAGCTCTCCGCCGACCTCCACCTGGGCGAGGGCACCGTCAGGAACCTGCTGAGACGGCTGAACGAGGAGGGGCTGGTCTCGTCCACCCGTCGGGGCGTCGAGTTGACCGCTAAGGGAGAGAGCCTACTGGTGGACCTGGCAAAATTCATCAGGGGCGCACCTGTCCCTAGGAGCACTCTGACCGTGGGGGAACACAACCACGCCGTGCTCGTCGCCGGCGGCGCCCAGAAGGTGAGGCTGGGCGTCGAGCAGAGGGACCACGCCTTGATCTCCGGCGCATCCGGCGCCACCACGCTGATTTATATGGACGGGGGCTTAGCGGTCCCGGCGCTACAAGACGCCGTGGAGGAGCCCGTAGCCGAGTCCATCATGGGGCTGGGGCCCAGAGACGGCGACGCCGTGGTCATAGGGACCGCCGACGACGCCTTCTCGGCCATGCTCGGGGCTTACGCCGCCGGCCTCGAACTGTTAACCTAGGCTGTATTCGGGGCGGTCTTGACGTAGAGCTGGAAGAGGGCCGTCGCGGCGAGGAGGATCAACGAGATGACCCCGAAAGCGGGGACGTAGTCCATCCTAGATAACAGCAGGCCGGTGAGTATGGG
>Ga0180438_10009550_pt1 | contig 12068 bp, 3 predicted proteins | sample SS_ome_12_FD_132455 | JGI IMG/M metagenome (GOLD analysis project Ga0180438, IMG submission 132455) | Hypersaline lake sediment archaeal communities from the Salton Sea, California, USA - SS_3_D_2 metaG | ecosystem: Environmental > Aquatic > Non-marine Saline and Alkaline > Hypersaline >...
AAACGCCGAAGGCCGATGTTACGCCGGAGAAACGCGCCGAGGCCATAAATCGAGTCAAAGACATACTTTCTAAGGATCAGTTCAAGGAACTCGACGACGACGCAAAATACGATTCGGCCCGAAAGATGCTCGGCAAATACGGCATCGAAGCCACAAAAGAGGAGATTATCGGCTCTGAGGCCCAAACGACGGAAGAGGCGGCCGCAGGCCGGGTAGTAGAAGATAAAACGACTGGCGCGGTATCTGAGGCGTCTGAGACGGGGGTTGACGAGGCTGTAGGGGAGAAGGTAGATGTAAGACGCATTGGTGGTGAACGTACTGTTAGTGATGCTGTGCGAGAATTAGGTGAAGCGCAATTAGGAATAAGTAAAGCTATCGACGCACATGGATATGGGGGAATAACAGAAAAGGAACAACACCCCGATGTAGTAAAAGCGAGGCGTGTAATTGAACAGAAGTCTAATGCACTCTATGACGCACTCGAACCAAAATATAAGATTGGTGATATCGTAACATATCAGAGCTTTGCGCCAGCAGGAAGTTACAACGTGGCGCGGCGACAACCCGATGGCACTTTTACGGAAACGCCCAGCGAAGAAAGTACAGGCAAGCCAAAACAGGGAAAGTTGGTACAGGCACGATTTGATACATCTCAGGCGGCAGACAATATTTTGAGGATAGGAATGCCGTCAACTTTTGCATTACAGAACGTGGAAATAGAAACGTCGTCAGGCGTAAGGGAACAAATATATCCCAGCGACTTGGTTAATGGAGAAACTTTTAGCGACACAATCAGGATAAATCCTACCGAGGTTTTGCGGGATATAGTAGCAGAAAGTAAAGGTGTTTCCCAAAAAGGCGTAGTAAGCACGACAAAGAAGGCTATCAAGTCCACGCCCGCAACAAAGCCTGCTGCCGAGAAGAAACCGGCGAAAGCGAGCGACAAGGGCAAGGCCCCCGCCGAGGCAAAGCCGGGGGAGAAGAAGGGAGAGGCCAAAGAGCCGACGGTAGCCGCGACCAAGGCGGAGAAGGGAAAGGTTCACCCTGACAGCATCCGCGAGGGCCTAATCAAAAAACACGGGCAAGAAGCCTGGGACGAGGCATTTTATCGCTTAGCGGAGGAAGGCAAAAATGAACGCTTTACCGAACTGGACGAAAAACTTATTGATTTAGACCAAGCAGGTAAATTCAATTCCCCCGAAGCATTGAATCTGCGCCGTGAATACGAAACACTGATAGGCGACGAAATTAAGCTGCTGCCTGCCACAAAAAAGGAGACCCCAAGTGAAGCCAAAGAACAAGCCCGTACTGAGTCTGAGCCAGGTGCAGAGGTACACGAGCGGGAAGCAGTTGACCTTACACCCACAGGAAAACTCGACCCGACAAAAGAAGAAGACGCCCTCAAGATAGTCGAACTACATCGGCAAGAGATTAGGGGCCGTGAATCTGCACACGGCGGCGTAACTGAGGAAATACCGCGAGAAGGCGGTGGTACAGAAGAAGTAGTTATGTACTCTACCGAGGAGGTAGACCAAGCCTACCGCACCGTTCAAAAGCAAGTCGATTCGCCATTGCGTGACACTAATCTCTTCGCAATGCCCGGCAAGGAATCACAGATGGAAGCTATTGGCAAGAAGATGGAGCGTCTTGCCAAGAAGCCTACGTTCCCGGCAAAGAGGCGTGGCGTAAGTATACCGAGACCGAAGAATCTGCCGAGGGTAGCCAAAGACAGAGCCGAGATAATTAAGGCTGTTGCGATAGCAAAGGCAAGCGAGCAAAGCCGATATGCAAGCAACGGTCTATATGTGGATGGTGATAATCTCGTTGCCACCGACGGCAGAAGGCTGTTTATCGCAAAAGGCAAGTGGGGCAAAGACGGGCTTTATATGTCGCCCAACCTAAAGACGGGCAAACTTGGCAAAGCGGATACCGAGGGCCTAAAATTCCCGCCCTACAAAAATGTTATTCCCACGGATTACAGCGATTCCGACGCCATTGAGATACGGGACTTGGATGTGGTGTGGCGCAGATTGCGCAAAGCCGATATCATATCGAGCGCCAAGGACATGCCCGGCGTTCTTATTGTATTAAACTCCGATGGTACTCTGGGTTTTGCTGCGGACGCCAGCGAGGTAGGTCATGTCGAAATCAACGTCCGCGAAGGCGCGAAGATACTCGGCGGAATGGACCCGCAATTCCTTATGGACGTACTGGCCTTTCACGCAAGACGCGGCGACAAACAGATAGAGATGTGGTTCCCGGTCCCGGACAGGCCGATACTGACAAGGTCACCTCACGACAAGACATTAACCGTGACAATGCCGGTGAATGCGGGCGATGCGAGCGAGTCGTTGGCCGAAACAATTGACCCGGCAAAGAAAACACAGAGGCTAAAGGCCGAAGCAGAGGCAAAGGCTAAAAAGGAAAGCGAGGCCGCAAAATCGCCGGTAGAAGCGAAGAAACCGGCGACAAAGAAGCCTCGCGGTAAAGCCGCCGGAGCCACAACAATTATTCCCGACCTTGCCGCCGAAGTCCACGGCATTGTCAGTAAAACCTACAAGAATCCGGTAAAGATGAGTAAGTCTCTTTATGGGTTGTACCGCCGAAATCTCCGGCGCGCCACAAATTACATGCGCACCCTTGGCGGCGCAGGCGAAAAGCTTGCCGACGATATTGATCAGATTACTTATCGAGTCACCAAGAACACGAACAACGACTTGCAGGATATACGCAATGTGTTTCGGGGATTGAGTAAGAACCATAGGGAGACTGTCTGCAAGCTTATCAATGATCGCATACCAAAGAACAAGGCCCCTAAGAATCTCGTCGAACGCGCCGACAAGATTCGCGCCATCCTCGACAGGGCGATGAACGACGCGGCAGACCTTGATATGAAGCGTACTGTCAGGGGAGAGAAGATCCCCGTTGGCGGTTCCGGCAAGGCATATCCGCAGGTTCCTAATGCTAAGGGGGTTGCGTTTCTCGAAGAGGCTGCGTCCGCAGGCAAGGGGTCGGCTACCGTATTCGCGTGGGCTAACGAACAAGTCCAGGGCGGCAAATTTGAGGATGTGGATGCGGCAATAACGGCATTGCAGCGCTTCCGTGATAATCGGATGCGGGGCCTCAATACGTACCTTGAAAGCGAACGGGTCGAGTTGCCCGAAGATATGATCGAGTGGGACGGCATACATACCTTGCCGCACTTGATTGAGAGAAACTGGATGACCGTCGAGGGCGTCAGGCAATGGGGCAATAACTTCGGCAGGGCGCACAGCCGAATAGAGACCATCAAGAATCAGCGCGGCACCGATGACGCCTACAGAGTTAAACTGTTCATTGAAACATCATTTGGTATTAAGTCTATCGCGAGCCAGTTTTCCAAAGAAGTATCCCGGCAGGTCCGGGGCTACCAGTTCATTACGAAAGTCGGACTAAGCCCCCTGACTATTATGCGAAACATGTTCGACCGTATCGCCAAGGGTTTTACGATTTCGCCATTAAGCACGATTAAGGCTTCTATAAAGTACCCGCCGTTCATCAACCAGTTTATCAGGTCGGCGCAGAAACACGAAGACTGGATGATTCGCAGCGGTGCAGTGTTCGGGCATGGCTCTTTGTCAGAGGGTTATGAAGCAGGTAGTGTTATTACCGAGCTTGCATCGGCACCCTTCAGCTCGTCCGAGCGGGGCAACCAGGTTTTCATAGCGATGGTCCAGTACGACAAGTTTCTCCGCGATCTCTCAAGGCTCAAGGGCAGGGACAAGGTGCTGGCGAGGCTAATGAAGCCGGCTAGTTGGATTTGGGGCAGCAGCGAAAGAGCGCTCAAATACAGAATCAGCGAAGCTGCGGGAGAAAAGGCGCTTGAAAAAGCACTGGCTGGCGAGGAAATGACTCAGGAAGAGATTGAGTTCATGCTGCATAAGACCGTTAGGGACAAGGCGTTCCCGATGGTCTTGAGTACCAAACCGATATGGTACGACAACCACCCGTTCGTCAAAATGCTTGCGCAGTTCAAAACGTGGCCGATGTCGCAATTGAATATGATCTGGCGGGATGTGGCTAAGTACACGGTCAAGGCGCATGACCCATCGCGGCTCATAGGCTTCCTGATAGGCACACTGATAGCAGGCGAACTCTACAATATTCTGAGGGATTTCCTGTTTGATAAGAAAGAATCGCTCCTGAGCCAATACGTCAAAGACGAAAAGGAACGCGAAGTTGCTCTTGCAATCGTCAATGATCTGTTAGACGGCGGCGTTGTCGGGATGCTGGCTGATTTCAGTTACGGTATTTACGATTGGGTGACTGGCGTCTCGGCCCGGACGGCTAAGAATACGTGGGATACCGCACTGCACATCAAAAAGAGGCCCTCGCTGACATTTCACGCCCTCGAACGCCTTGCGGAGAAGGAATTAACGCCGTACCGGCAGGTTAAAAGACTCGCCGATAAGGTGGACCGCAAATGGTTCAATGAAAACAACATCAGTAAGGCCCACTACAAATGGAGGGCTGAATCATGGAAGTACCGAGAAGGAAAGAAAAATCCGACGGCAATGGATAAGGTTGGAGCTTATGCCGACCGCGTAATGATGGGAACGCAAGACTACGGCGTAGGTGAAAACACGCTTGCTTACGAACTTGCCGCCAGGCAGGTGATAGTCGGCGATGTCCGCGACGCGGCTAAGTACCTTCGGATCATTCTCAGGGACGCCGACGACAGGGCCGCCGCAATCAGGTCTATCCGTTCGAGTAAAACATCCAGGTCGCCGTTAGGCAAGGTAGCGCAGAAAGACAGGGCAAAATTCCTGAGCGGCTATTCGCTGGAAAGCAGGAGAGAGGCTATGGCTGTGCAAAACAAGTACCTGCGCAACTATGAAAGGGCGTTGCGTCTCGCAGCCGCCAAGAAGAAATAGGTGATTACATGAAACACATTGAGAAGATTGTAATAATAATGGCCGTGATTGCATTGTTGTTGGTTGCCGATTACGTATCCGGCCAGCCGGTTACGGGGTCGTTTGTTGCTTTGGTAATACGGATACTCGAAAACGACAGCACCAACGAGAACAATGCGATTCCCTTCATAGCCGACGGCGATACCGACGGCGGCACTGTTCGCCTGGAAATGGACAGCGATTTTACGTACAATCCCTCCACGGGGACGGCAACAGCCGGAGAGTTCAAGGGCGGCGGCAGCAACCTTACCGATATTCGCGGCACTGACGGAGCCTTCGGTACGAGTTGGGACGGCGATACGCACGCGCCGGAAAAAGACGACGTCTACGATGTCATGCGAGAGCAGCGGTTTTCGGTTAAGGACCACGGCGCCACCGGCGACGGCACAACGGACGATAGTACGGCGATACAGGCGGCATGTACTGCTGCTGGGGGCGGAGATGGTACGTCACAGGGCATAGTCTTCATTCCCGAAGGCGTTTATCATTGTGATAGTTCCATTACCGTTCCCGGCAGGGTGAGCATGAAGGGCGTGGGTTATGGTTCAATCCTCAAACCCGACCTGGACGGTTCGACTGATTTTCTCATTCAAGGCGACCAATCGAGCTCTCAGGGGTGTGTTATATGGAAAGACTTTGCCATATTAGCAGACAAGCAAACCGATGACGGCGGGGCTGTGAATTCGTGCCGAAATGCAATGGTGATAACTATGATGCATGAAAGCCGTTATGGTCCTATTACCATTTTGTGTGACGCCGAAGAATACGGCCTTTATGTGATTGGCTGTATTCAGACTTATTTCGATATTAACATAGGGACAATATCGACATCCGCAAGCTATGCTCGTCCCGACAATGGCATCTACGTGCGCAACTGTGACAACGGCACGGCCGACCCGTTTACTGGGGTTGTTGACGCCGGAAGCGATACCCAAAACAACCGCCTTGAATTTCACTTAGCACTGTCTGGGATTAACGATACGACCGCCGGGTATGCAATGAAGTGGGACGAAACATTCGGCGGCGGTACTGCCGGCGGAATGAATTCTAAGGTGATAGGCCGGATAGAAGGCAATGCTAATGAGTATGGTTTTTACGGTGAAGGTCTTAACACGGTTGATTTCGAGAACGTATATACCGAAGCTGGGGGAACCGATAACAACAAGTTTTATTTGAAAACCTGCGAGAATATCAATGCCATGAATTGCAGGTTTGGGCGGGGACTTTACATTGAAGATTCTCAGGGCATTACCTTGGGGCCTGGAAATGAATACGCGGATATAGATATTGAATCGGACGTGTTCGACGTTCATTTTCTCGGTTCCAGTAAGATGTTGGCCAGTCATACTTATGTCCAAATAGGCGACAGCAACGAGATTGATATTGACGCCGCCGGTGTTCGGTCGAGCGGGATAATGTTCTTTGATTCGCTTAACAATCGGGGTGTATCTTTTGGCGGGGCGGATACAATCAACCTTTTCACCAATTCAACGTTTGAGGATTGGAATTCCGACAGACCGCAGGGGTGGGGCAAGGACGCATCGGCGACGTGGACTCAGTGCGGAACGGGACTTACGGACACAACTAACCATTGGGACACTTATTCCGTGAAATATAGTGCCCAAGGCCAAACAAGTTCCTATACCGTCCCATCAGGCGTCTTGTCAATGCTACAGGGCGACCTTGCGACATTCTCAATCTGGTGTAAATTTGCTTCCGGGCAAAGCCCTACGGCGCGTTCCCAGATTCAGGTTTTTCGTACAATAACAAGCGGCAATGAATCAGACACGATGTTAATCTATTCCTCCGAAGACGATACATGGCATCGAAAAACCGTAACATTTCACGTACCTACGGATTGCACACAGATAGATATAAAAATCGAGACTCGCGGTGCTGCCGGCGTAGACGGAGATTTGTACTTAGCCGAACCATATCTGGCTAAGGGTGTCGTTGCCCCCGCAGGCGTAGTGAATGAAATTGACAGTCAGACAAGAAAGTGGCTGGCGGAGAATGATGTCGGCATAGCCACCACCGACCCCAACCACCCCTTAGATGTGGACGGCACGGTACAGGCCGAGAAGTATCTGCACAGAACTGTAGCCGTTACGGCCTCTGCCGATGATACGGACGTTGACGACGCCGATATTGTCACAGTGGACACAAGCGGCGGGGCAGTTACATTGGGCGGGTTCGCCAACGGCGATGCGGGGCAATTGCTTTACGTCTGCGTGGTTGACTCCACGGCGGCTACTACGCTCGAACACGCCGAAGGTGCGGGCAGTCAGGATGTGTACCTGTCTTCGGGGGACGATGAAACTGTGGCTATTGGGGCATACGGAGGCTGGCTGTTACAGTACAACGGGTCCAATTGGTACGAGGTAACAGCCGGGGGAGCGGCGGGTGTCGAAGATGACGTATATGCCGCCGGTTGGAATGGAGACCAAACCAACGCGCCTTCTCAGAATGCGGTATACGACTATCTCGTCCAATTCGACGCCGACGCTGATGGCGATTTCACGGATGAGGGTTGGTTCCCCGCCGGTGGGGCGGTTGCATGGGACGATATTACAAATCCGGACGCCGACGACACAATCCAATACACGGGATATGAAATCACTCTGAGCAGCACGCTCGACGAAGCTGCGCACACAGCACTTACCCTGGACCACACCGATGCCGACCTTGCCAATGCGACCACAATATTCGGCATTCAGGGCGTAGATAACGATTCTGCCAACCTGACGTTCTTCCATATCGAAGATGATTCCGGGGGTACGCCAGATACTATTTTCAAAGTGGATACAGGTGTTCACGTCGGGGCCGACGATGAAATCGCCCACCTAACCGTTCACGACGCCGGAACCATTGTCCTGTACGATGATTCCGACGATACCAGCGTGACACTGGGGCCGGTTGGCGACGGCGGGACCGTTCTGGGAGTAACGGGGACAATAAACGCCACGGCCTTACAAGTGGGCGGCAGTGCGGTTTACTACGCTGGTGGTACGGATGTTGCCGATGCCGATATGGTAGATGCCCACTCCCACGCAGCCGATTCCATTGACGCTATTACAGAGATAGCAGCGGCCCTGAAAAGCGGCTCGGATACAACGTTAATCACCGGCACAAAAGCGGCGAACGGTCAACTGGCCATGTTCAATGCAGACGGAGATTTGGTCGATGCCTCTAAAGCTGCTTCGGCAGTAGGATCCACCGCCTATGACGATATTGGAGACCCGGATGCGGCGGGCAGTATAAGCTTTGATGCGGCAGAAGGCGGTACGTACACAAGCTCTGATGCCGAGTGGGTAGGCATAACCATTTCTAACACTGTTGCCGACAATACCGGTGATTCAGAACTCTTAACCCTTGCCTTCACGGACGATGGCGACACGAATATGCACTATCTGATAATGTCCGACGCCGCCGGTACACAGCAACTTGAGTTCATTCAGAACACAGCCGACGTACAAGTAACAAGCGCCGGAGACCTGAAGTTTATTGCGGGCGGCGGCGATTTCGACTTTGCCGACGACAACATAAATACGACAGGAATTGCCACTTTTGGCAGGTATGCAACATTTTCATACCAGAATGACACTGCCAACGTTTCTCCGTTTATAAGGCTAAATAGAGCATTGGCCGGAGGTGCCGATGTTGAAAACGACGATGAACTTGGCGATATTCGTTTTTATGGTATGAGCAATGGCGGATACCAACTGGGTGCTAAAATTGTCGCAGTGACGGATGGTGCTGTCGGCGGTGCAACGGACATGCCGTCTGAATTACAATTTCTCACGTCAGCCGATGGTTCTGCAACACCTACACTTGCGATGTCGATCAGTGCTGCTCAAGTAGTTACTTTTGCCAACGACTTGGCGGACTCAGAGATTGCTGACGACATTACCTGTACCAATTACCTCGATCTGGCAACGTATGATTCCGGTTCAGACGGCGGGGTAGACGACGTAGACGCCGAAGTGGTGGCCCTGAACGAGTTAAGCGATGTGACGATTGGCAGTGCCGACGATTGTGATATTTTAGTTTATCAGGCCACTCCCGCAACGGCATGGATAGACGTTGCTATGAGCGGGGATGCCACGATTTCCAATACCGGGGTGGTTACGGTTGACTGGACGAATCTTACAGAAGGCGAGCTATCGACGGGCGTGGTGGTCAGCGACGATATTAAGGACGATACGATAGAGTCTGACGACTATGCTGCTGGCTCGATAGACGATGAACATATCGCCGACGATACGATCCAGGAACCCGCGCTGAATGTCACAAACGCAGGCGCTGAAGGCATAGACAATTACGTGCTATCCTACAATCATGCCGGGACTAACTTTACTTGGGTAGAAATGACAGGTGGGGCCAACTATGTTACCAACGACGCAGACGATACAATGGCGGGGGATTTGACTCTCGATGACGACGATGTTGGGACGGCCCTGACGGTTCGTGCCGACGCTGCGAATACAGGGGCCAGCATAGGGTTACTTATCACTACTGACGACGACGACAATGCCAATTTCGACCCGTTCGAGATACGCGACGATTCAGGCTCAGGCAAGGACCTGTTGTTTGTTATAGACCACACAGGAGCGGTGACTACTGGCGAGTGGAAAGGCACGGCCATAGCCGATGCTTACGTTCCCGATGATATTACAATTGACCTTGCCTCCACGGCCACGGTTGCCACTACGGTAACGATTACCGACAATGAGGACACTGCCGAGAATAACCCGTTGGTGTTCGTGGCCGGTGGTGATCTTGACGGCGGCGATTTGGGCCTCGAAACCGATGGAACGACGTATTACACCCCATCGACCGGAGTTATCACCGCCACGGGCTTTGCAGGAGCGTTGACGGGCAACGTGACGGGCGACTGTACTGGCAGCTCAGGCACTTGTACGGGTGCGGCTGACGTAGGAACTCACGTTACCGTCACTGACAACGAGGACCAGGACGAAGAGAATGAGGTTGCGTTTGTAGAGGACGCAAGTGGACCGGGCAATGTTGGATTGGAGTCTGACAGCGGGTTTACGTATAATCCCTCGACTGGGACCTTGACGGCGGCTGCATTTGCAGGGGCTTTGACGGGTGCGGTTACAGGCAACGCAGATACATGCACGACCGCCAGTGCTGGCGACGCGGCGGTAGACTTCTTCGGAGCCGGTGTTGACGCCGTTACCGACGCCACGACCTGTACCGACATCGAAGGTACAAAGCTTTCAATTACAGACGGCACGCTCAATTGCACCGAAACCGATTCAGTCGTTGGTGCGGTATCGGGTATCGTCAAGGCCGACGGCGGGGGCAATATTTCGGCGGCGGTAGCAAATACTGATTACGAGCCCGCATTGACGGACGAGGCCAGTCTGTACACGACACTTTCAGATGTAACTCAGTTTTACGAGGCCGGAGATGAAGACAGTATTGCGGCGGCGATAGCGGAAGGTGAATTGGCCGACTCCATAGTCATCACAGATGACATCAAGGACGGCACGGTAGCGGCCGCGGATTTGAACGCTACGTTGGATTTGTCCAGTAAGACAATCACATTACCTGTAAGGCCGAAGACGCAGGAACATCACATGACCTTCAATCTGTGGAATCCTAATGCTATGTATGACAACGATACCCAAGTTTGTGTATGGCCCACTACACCAGCGGCCCTAACCATCACGCAAATAACGGTAACATGTGACGCAGACCCGGACACCGAGCTCGAGTTTGATTTGAAGTGGGCCGATGCGTTTATAGGCTTGGCGAACGCCGCCGTAATAGACGAGATAGACACCACCAGTGGTACAACGTCGATTGCGGCTGGTTTTGACGACGCCGATGTTGCTTCTGGAAAGTGTATCTATATTGAGTTTCAAGCGGATCCCGACTCAGGGATAAAGCAAGTATGTGTTGATGTGACATTTGATTGGGACTAAAGGAGAATTAACATGGCAGACAGAAACGGAAAAGGACCGAGGGCGCGTAGCCCCAAACCGAGTCGTAGATTAGCCGGGGACAGACGCGGCGGCTGTAAAACGACAAGATCAACAGGTAGGGGCAGGAGATAAGAAAATGGCATTAACAGTAGGCGTAACAAAGTTATGGCCGGTACTTGAGGGCGCAGGCCAGATACGTATTGGCGCAGAAGTAGTTCTAAACGATGACGACACCGAGCACCGAATGACCGATACCTTGGAGCAAAAACGGAAATCGTTCACTACTAATACCGAAAAAACGGCAGACCCGGAAGTTCAGGCAGGTCTGATAATAGCGGAAATGAATGCGTGGATTCAGGGCTATAAGGACGAAAAAGTGGCATTTAATCACGCCAAAATGGGTGCGTTTATAACAGCCATAAACGAAGGGGCTATACTATGAAGCGAAGATATTATGGAAAAATAATGCGGTTTACACTGGTCTCGCTCGCGGTTTTGTGCATGTTCGCAATATGCGTAATGCCGTTGAAACCGGCCAGCGCGGCATTGACGATGACGACCTCAATAGACGAAGTGGATGCCTGGCAGGCAGTAACAGCGGGTACAATGGGTGAAGGTACGGCAGATAGCATATCAGACAGCTACAAGACTTTGCTCTATATTGAAGTGGCTATGATTGAGGCTGTAGCGCAAGACGGGGTTACTGTCATCGTAGAAATATCGTATGCCGATGACAACTGGATGAAGCTAACGGAATTCACAGGCACAGCAGAGACGCCAGCTACGACCCAGACGGCGGAAGACCCGACAAGCGCAGGCGATTCCACAGTTACACTTGATGACTCTTCTACTGGCGACTTTGACGTTGTTGGCCGAAAGTGGTTCATCAAAGACAGCACAATTGGCAATTCGGAGTCGGTGAGGACAAAAAGTGACAACGCTAACGTGGTTACTCTATGCCAAGACACATTAAGGGAACATGCCGTTGATAGCAATGCTTACGACAGGGTAGACGAATGGGTAGTGAGTATTCCTTTTGGCGCAGCTTACGTAAGAACTTTAGTCAATAATACCGATGCAGATTCGGACGTTGCTTTTACAACTCGCGTTTCTAAGGTTACGGCAATCCAATGAAAAAACTACTACTTATACTACTGTTAGTCAC
>Ga0180438_10009552_pt1 | contig 12068 bp, 12 predicted proteins | sample SS_ome_12_FD_132455 | JGI IMG/M metagenome (GOLD analysis project Ga0180438, IMG submission 132455) | Hypersaline lake sediment archaeal communities from the Salton Sea, California, USA - SS_3_D_2 metaG | ecosystem: Environmental > Aquatic > Non-marine Saline and Alkaline > Hypersaline >...
TGTATGCTGCTGTGGCTACGGGTGGGCACACGGAGGAGGCACAGATATGCCAAGAGGGAGGCGCGGTCGACGGCAACAGCGTCGCGGCAGCGGGGCAGCCCGCATGCTGGAGCCTGCGCTGCTCTTGCTGCTGCACCATGGCGCTGCGCACGGCTACACGCTGCTGAAGCAGCTCGCAGAGTTCCACCTCGACCCGGGCGATCCCAGTGTGGTATACCGGGCCCTGCGGGATATGGAAGACAGACAGTGGGTCACTTCGACCTGGGACGACGAAAGCACCCAGGGACCACCGCGGCGGGTCTACTCGCTTACTGCTCTGGGTGACCATGCCCTGCGCCAGCACACGGAGGAGTTGACCCAGGTGCGTGGCAGGATCGATCGCCTCCTGGGTGCTTACCAGCAGCACATGGAGGACGGGGAAGGCGAGCATCACTGAGACCGGCCCTGTGCGCTGTAGATATCACATCATCGAATCGGGAGGAGCACAAATGAGAGTAGTGGTCACAGCAGATGGCGCGGATTTGGACTCGCGAGCGAGCCCGGTCTTTGGGCGCTGCCTGGTGTACTGTTTCGTAGAAACAGAGACGATGGCCCTGGAGGCGGTGGAGAACCCGGCCCGGGACGCCAGCGGCGGGGCGGGCATCCAGGCGGCACGCTTTGTCGTTGACCGTGGCGCCCAGGCAGTGCTGACCGGAAACATGGGTCCCAACGCTTTCAACGTCCTGCGGGCCGCCAGCGTGCACGTCTACCAGGTCAGTGCGGGCACGGTGCGCCAGGCGGTGCAGGCCTTCAAGGCTGGGGGGCTGCCACTGATCGGCGCTCCCAATGCCGGTGCGCACGCTGGCATGGGCCGGGGTGGGGGCATGGGCCGCGGTCGCGGAGGAGGTATGGGCATGGGTCGCGGTGCGGGTATGGCCATGGGGCCGGCCTCGCCTGCCGCTCCAGCCCAGCCTGCGCCCCCCACCGAGGCGGCGGATTTCCGCGCCGCAGAGATTGCCGAGCTGAAGGAAACGGCCGGCGCGCTGCGCAAGCAGCTGGCGGAAGTGTTGGAGCGGCTCGACCGCTTGGAAAAGGGGCAGTGAGCCATGCGCATTGCCGTCTCGGCAGACGACAACAAGGGTCTTGACAGTGTGGTCAGCCCGCACTTTGGCCGATGTCCCTACTACATCCTGGTGGATGTTGAGGAACAGCAGGTGCAGCAGGTCTCTGCCGTGGCCAACCCTTACTACGACCGCCACGAGCGCGGGCGTGTGCCCGGCTTTATCCACGGCCAAAGGGTCGACGTGATGCTCACGGGCGGCATGGGCAGGCGGGCGCTCGGCCTGTTCTCGCAGTATGGGATCGAGCCGGTGACCGGTGCCGCCGGGACGGTGCGCCTTGCCGTGGAGAGCTACCTCGGCGGCCAGCTACAGGGTGCCGGCCCGTGTGCCAAGAGCAGCGGCGACAGCCACGACGACGAGTCCGAGGCAGGCGGGTATGAGAAGAGCGAGCTGGCGCGGCTGCGCGAAGAGGCCGACATGCTGCGCCAGCAGTTGGACCAGGTGCGGGCGCGTTTGGACAGGCTGACAGAGAGTTAGGTCCCAGCCCCCGCACCGGCGGCGATGTCGGGCACCTGCGAACTACCTGGGCTGCGGGGGCGTGTTCGCCGGGGCCGGGTGTTCAGTTCGGCCTCTGCAAGTACCCGCGGTAGACGTGGCTGGCGCTGTCCACAGTGACAAAGGCCTTGTCATCCACCTTGGATGCCAGCGCCGTGATGGCCGGCACCTCCCGGCGGTTGGCCACCACGGTCAGGACGCACACCTTGCCGCTCCGGCCTTCCCCCGTCACTTCGGTGACACCATAGCCTGCATCGCGCAGCGCATCGGCCAGTTCGTCCCCCGCCGACTGCGTGATGACCTGCACCTCTGCATAGCCCAGCGCCAGGCGCTCCTCGATCTTGAGGCCGGTCCAGGTGCCCACGGCAAAGCCGCCGCTGTAGCCGAGGATGTTCCAGATGTTGTTCACGTTCTGCAGCACCTGGCTGATGGCCACGATGAAGATCAGCGACTCGAAGAAGCTGATCACGGTGGCCAGCTTCTGCTGTCCTCGCATCGACATAAGTGAGCGCACGGTGCCCATCGAGACGTTGACCACGCGCGCCACAAAGATCAGCAGGCCGCCTATGATAGGTTCCACTGCTGTTCTCTACCTCCCGGTGCGACGTTGCCTTCTGGACTGGCATTGTACAGCAGTTGGCGCCTGCAGGCTAGGGGCAGTGCGGTGAGACGGTGGACCCTCTGCCGCTCACGAACCCAACTTGAACTTCGCACCGCAATTCAGTAGAATATGTCGATAATCCTGCGTTTGCCGCAGGGCGAAAGGGACAGCGATGTTGCGAATCAAGCGGATCAGAGTCAGCGACAGAGAGTCCGATCGGCCGTGGGCTGGGCGGCTCTTCGTTTCGTTCGAACCGGGGGATGAGCGCGTGTACCTCAAGCGCCCACGAGTATGGCATCCGCCCACGGATATGTACGAGACCGACGCGCATGTGATGGTCAAAGTGGATCTGGCGGGCGTCAGCGAAGAGGGCATTGTGGTGCGCCTGCACGGCCGTCAGCTGACTATCGATGGGCAGCGGGATGACCCCGCCGGGAAGCTGGCCTATCACCAGATGGAGATCAGCTACGGCGAGTTCCACAGCGAGGTTTACCTACCCTGCGAAGTGGATGTGGAGCATGTGCACGCTGAGTACGAGCAAGGCTTTTTGTACATCGTGCTGCCCAAGCCCAAGCGCAATCTGCGCGTGACGGTGGTGAAAGAGGAACCTGGCCACGCAGCTTGACAGCGCAGCTGATCGACTGAATTGACATCGCCCGGCGCAAAGCGACGGAAACGCTAATGGAGACCTGTTTAATGCCTGGAGACAAATACATACCCTTGCTGGCGACACAGCAGCTTGAGGCTGAAGACGACGAGGATGGCGAGGAGGCCGTCCTTCTGGAAACGGTGGACGACGAGGAGGAACAGGAGGAGGCACCCAGCATCCCTGAGGTGCTGCCCATCCTGCCGCTGAAGAACACGGTGGTGTACCCCATCCCCATCCTGCTGCCACTGATCGTGGGCCTGCCGCGCTCGATCAAGCTGGTGGACGACGTGATGCTGGGCAACCGCTTGCTGGGGCTGGTAGCGCTCAAGGACGCCAGCATCGACGAGCCCAAGCCCGACGACCTCTACAGCTATGGCGCTGCGGCGTCCATCGCCCGCTTTGCCAAGGCGCCGGACGGCACGGTGCGCATCTTCGTGCAGGGCATCGAGCGCATCAAGATCGTGGAGTACACGCAGACAGAGCCCTACATGATGGCGCGTGTGGAGCTGGTGCCCGATGTGGTCGAGGAGGGCGTTGAGATCGAGGCGCTGATGCGCAACACCGTGGAGCTGTTCCGGCGCATGGCATCGCTGATGCCGTACATCCCGGAAGAGTTGATCATGGCCGCCATCAACGTCGATGACCCGCAGCAGCTGGCCTACCTGGTGGCGTCCTACGTGCGCATGGACATGACCGATGCGCAGTCGATCCTGGAAGCGGACAGCGTGGTTCAGAAGCTGCAAAAGCTCAACGTGGTGCTGAACAAAGAGCTCGAAGTGCTGGAGCTGGGCAAAAAGATCCAAGACGAAGCGCAGTCAGAAATGCAAAAGGTGCAGCGCGAGTACTACCTGCGCGAGCAGATCAAGGCCATCCAGAAGGAGCTGGGCGAAGGTGACGAGCAGCAGGCCGAGGTCAGCGAGCTGCGGGCCAAGATCGAGCAGGCCGGCATGTCGGCCGAGGCGGAGAAGGAAGCGCTGCGCGAGCTGGATCGTTTGTCCAAGATGCCCGTCGCCGCGGCCGAGTATTCGGTGATCAAAACCTACCTGGACTGGCTGACCAGCCTGCCCTGGCAGGTGACAACCGAGGACAACCTGGAGATCAAGCGCGTGCGCGAGGTCCTGGATGAGGACCACTATGATCTGGAGAAGATCAAGGATCGCATCCTGGAGTACCTAGCCGTGCGCAAGCTGCGGCGCGATCGCAAGAGAGGCGAGGGCGAGGATGCGGAGGAAGAGCCCAAGGACCTGATACGGCGCGAACGCGAGGGCGTGATCCTGTGCTTTGTCGGCCCGCCGGGAACGGGCAAGACCTCGCTGGGACAGTCCATCGCCCGCGCCTTGGGGCGCAAGTTCACCCGCATGTCGCTGGGCGGCATGCGCGATGAAGCGGAGATCCGCGGCCACCGCCGCACCTATATCGGCGCCATGCCAGGCCGCATCATCCAGGCCATCAAGCGTGTCGGTTCGAAGAATCCGGTGTTTATGCTGGATGAGGTGGACAAGATCGGCACCGACTGGCGCGGCGATCCGGCATCGGCACTGCTAGAAGTGCTGGATCCGGAGCAGAACCGCGACTTTCGCGACCACTACCTGGACGTGGCCTTTGACCTGTCGGAAGTGATGTTCATCACCACCGGCAACCTGCTCGATCCCATCCCCTCGCCGCTGCGCGATCGCATGGAGATCCTGATGCTCTCGGGATACACCGAGGAGGAGAAGCTCAAGATCGCCCATGGCTATCTCATCCCGCGCCAGGTGCGCGAGAACGGGCTGCGGCCCGAGGAGATCACCTTCACCGACGAGGCGCTGCAGACCATGATCCGTGACTATACGCGGGAAGCGGGCCTGCGCAACCTGGAGCGCGAGATCGGTTCGGTGTGCCGCAAAGTGGCGACCAAAATCGCCGCGGGCGAGACAGAGGGCAGCACGGAGATCACACCGCAGCTGGTGAGCGAGATGCTGGGCAAGCCGCGCTACTTCTTCGAAGTGGCCGAGCGCACCATGATCCCCGGGGTGGCGACGGGGCTTTCGTGGACCATGTCCGGCGGCGATATCCTGTTCATCGAAGCCACGCGCATGCCGGGCAGCAAGGAATTCACCGTGACCGGACAGGTAGGCGATGTGATGCGCGAGTCGGCACAGGCGGCGCTCAGCTTTGTGCGCTCGCGGGCCGAACAGCTGGGCATCGATGACAATACCTTTGGCCAGAGCGACATCCACCTGCACGTGCCGGCGGGCGCCATCCCCAAGGACGGCCCCTCAGCAGGCGTGACCATGGCCACGGCCCTGGCTTCGCTGTTGACCGGCAAGGCGGTGGACGCCAAGGTCGGTATGACGGGCGAGATCACCCTGCGCGGGCAGGTTCTGCCCATCGGTGGTCTCAAGGAAAAAGTGCTGGCCGCACGGCGCGCGGGCCTGGATAAGGTGATCCTGCCGCGCCGCAATGAGCCAGACCTGGAAGAGCTGCCCGAAGATGTGCGCAAAGACATGACCTTTGTCCTGGTGGACACGGTCGACGATGTCTGGGCGGCTTCATTCCCTGACGGTCTCGTGGCGGAGGCCGAAACAAAGGAGGTTAGAAAGAGAGAATAGTGCCAAGACGTAAGAGAAACAACCCGGCGGCCGAGTGGCGGCGCATGGATCTGCACGTGCACACGCCCGCGTCGGGGGATTTCAAACAGAACAAGGTTACAACCCTGCAGATTCTACAGCGAGCGGAAGAGCGCGGACTGGACATCATCGCCATTACCGATCACAACACGGTCGCTGGCATTGGCGCGGTGCGAACGCGCATTGAAGAGCTGACCCTGCTGGAGCGGCTTGATCGGCTGAACAAGGAGGAGAGGCTGGAGCTCGACGAGTACAGGCGCCTGGGCAACAAGCTCTTGATCCTGCCCGGCTTTGAGTTCACAGCCACATTGGGCTTTCACATTTTGGGCCTTTTCGCGCCCGAGACGTCGGTCCGTGAGTTGGAACACATTTTGTTGGATTTGCGCATCCCGCCCGACAAGTTGGATGAGGGATCCATGGAGGTAGGGGCAACGGTCGATGTGATCACCGCTTATCGCATCATGGCCGAGGCTGGCGGATTGGTGATCGCCGCCCACGCCAATTCCACGCATGGCGTTGCGATGCGTGGCTTTGATTTCGGCGGCCAGACCAAAATCGCCTATACCCAGGATCCCAACCTGCATGCTTTGGAGGTCACCGACTTGGAGCGCACTGGGCGGCGCACAACCGCCTCGTTCTACGACGGCTCCAAGCCAGAGTACCCGCGGCGCATGCACTGCATTCAGGGCTCGGATTCGCACCGGCTGGATGGTGATCCCAACGACAAGCACGGACTGGGCGTGGCGGACCGCGTCACCGAGATTCAGCTCGATGAGGTGTCCTTCGAGGCCATCAAGGCGGTCTTTCTGGGGACGGATTTCACCCGCACGCGGCCGTACCGGCCGTCGGAACCCTCGTTTGACTATGTGCGGGTGGCCCAGGACAGCGGGCCCAGCATTGTGCAGTCTTTCCACGAGCGCATGGCGCGCCAGGGCGGCTACCTGAACGCCATCCTTCGCGACGTGGTGGCTTTTGCCAACACCAATGGCGGGACGCTCTATGTGGGCGTCAGCGCACGATCCAAGAAGGCGCCGCTGGGGGTGGACAATCCCGCGCAGGCCAAGCGCACGCTGACGACCGAGATTGACCGCGCTGTGGTGCCGCCGATTGATGTGGATGTGGATGTGCTCGAGTCGCACGGCAAGCACGTGCTGCGCCTGGCCGTGCCACTCGGCGATTCGCCGCCCTATGCGCTGCAAGGTACGGACATCTATGTACGGCAAGAGTCCGACACCAGCCGCGCACTGCGCGATGAGATTGTGCAGCTGGCGCGCAGGACGGCGGTCGTGCCAGAGGGCGAAGAACCGCCTGAACACGAGCTGTCCGTGCCACTGATCACACACCCGCGGACCGGCGTGGAAATCGTCGAGGTGGTGGAGCGCAAAGGCACCAAGTACTACACGCTCAAGGACCTGCGCAACGGCAACGTGGTGCAGAACGTGACGCGGCGCTCGGCGCGCAAACTGTGGAACTATGCCATCAGCGAGTTCGAGGACAACCCGGTTGACCTGGGCAAGGTAGAGTGGCGCGGCAGCATCGGGCTGTGGAAGGGCTATCGCCGTGCCGGGCGCCAGCGTTACGATATGCTGCAGCGCGACGGCGATGGCACGGTGCACTACTACTACGGCGTCACCGAAGATGGCATCCACGGGCAGTGGCGGCAGTTTGTAGAAGAAGCGAAATAGCCGCCTGGAGTGGCTGAGCGCCGAGCTGCCCGCCGGACGCGGTGCTCGCTGACTTGGCTGGCAGCCTGCTCGACCTCTCACCAGGGGCGACTGTGCTGCCAGATGCAGTTCCTACACGATCTGGGGATAAGCACCGGCCAACAATGTGCCTGCGGTGCAGGCGCGGCCTCACAGTTCACTCCCCAAAAGCATGTGCCTCCGCCACGAGGCGGGTGGTGCCGGTGCTTCTTCCCTTGTTGGAGTGCAAGATCTCATGATAGAGTTCATCTTCTTGGGGACTTCGGCCTCGGCACCGTCCGTTGACCGCGGCCTTTCGGCGGCCATGGTGATGCACGAGGATCAGCGCTTTCTGGTCGACTGCGGCGAGGGCACACAGCGGCAAATCCTGCGCAGTGGCCTGGGCTTCAAGCGCCTGGACAAGGTCCTGCTGACGCACGGCCACCTGGACCACATCCTGGGTTTGGGCGGCATCGTCTCTACTTTTGCCCGTTGGGAAGCGGTGGAGCAGCTCACCATCTACGGCGGTGGCTGGGCGCTGGAGCGGGTGCGCGATCTGATGAACGTGGTGCTGCGCGGCGGCGAGGTGCAGCTGCGAATCGAGCTGCGCGCCCTCGAGCCGGGCACCTTCTGGAACCGGCGCGGCCTGACCATAACCGCCTTTCCTGTGGTGCACCGCGGTCCGGGCTGCTTTGGCTTTCTCTTCGAGGAAGAGGCGCGTCGCCCCTTCCTGGCCGAGGAGGCCGAACGTTTGGGCGTGCCGGCGGGCCCTGAACGGCGCCAGCTGGTGATGGGCCAGCCTGTCGCCCTGCCGGACGGCCGCGTGGTCCAGCCCGAGCAGGTGCTGGGCCCTGAGCAAGCGGGCCTCAGGCTGGCCTGGGTGGGCGATGCGGCGCGCATCGAGGGCCTTCATGCCCACCTGGGGGGTGCCGATGCGCTGGTCATCGAGGCCACCTATCTGGATGTGGAAGCGGATATGGCGCAGCGCTTTGGCCACCTGACGGCGTCGCAGTCGGCGACGCTGGCCTACGAGGCAGGCGTGAGGCAGCTCTACCTGACGCACATCTCCCGCCGCTACTCGTCGCGGCAGATCCTGGAGGAGGCAGAGCCCATCTTCCCCAACACCGTGGTGGTGCGCGATTTTGACCGCTTTCGGCTCACGCGCTGTGCGGGGCTGGCCGAGCGGGTTGTCGCTGATGAGGAGGCTGTGCCCGGTGAGCCCTAGCTGCAGCAGCTTTCGCGACCATGTCAGGGCCATCCGCCAGGCCGGCTGGCTCACCACCGCGTCCGACGAGGTCGACCCGCACCTTGAGCTGGCGTCGCGGGTTCACCAGCACGGCGAGCAGCCGCTGTGGTTCTCACGGGTGCGGGGCTCGCCGTATGCTGTGGCCGCCGGCCTGTGCTCGCGGCGCGAGCTGCTGGCACTGGGGCTTGGCGTCCCGGTGGAGCAGTTGCTCTTCGCCCTGGCCGGTGCTCTGGAACAGCGCGCACCGCCGCCCATGTGGGATGGCCGCGAGCCAGCGCCCTGCCAGGAGGTGGTCGAGCAGGGCGTGGACCTGGCGGCGCTGCCCATCCTGACGCACCTGCCCGCCGACGGCGGCCCCTATGTCACCGCTGGCGTAGCCATCGTCAACGATCCCCAGGTGGGCCGCAACATGGCCTTTCACCGCCTGCTGCGGCTGGACAACAGCCGCTTTGCGGCGCGCCTGATCGAGCAACGCGGCACGCACACCGCCCTGCAGCGCTCGGGCGGCCGGCTGGAGGTGGCCATCTGCATCGGCAACTCGCCGGCCGTTCTTTTGGCGGCCGCCATGAGCCCCGCGCCGGGTGTGGACGAGCTGTCCATCGCCCAGGCGCTGGCACCCACACCGCTGGTGCGCTGCCGCACCGTCTCGCTGGAAGTACCGGCGACAGCGGAGATTGTGCTGGAAGGGCACATCACGCCGCAGATGGCGGATGAGGGGCCTTTCCTCGATCTGACCGAAACGATCGATGTGGTGCGCCGCCAGCCGGTGATTGAGATTCAATGCGTCACCCACCGGCGCGAGGCCTGCTACCAGGCGCTGCTGCCCGGTGGCCTGGAGCACAAGCTGCTGATGGGGCTGCCGCGCGAGCCCACCATCTACCAGGCGGTGGGCCAGGTGTGCGAGTGCCTGAACGTGGTGCTGACGCCGGGTGGCGGCTCCTGGCTGCATGCGGTGGTGCAGATCCGCAAGCGCGCAGCCGACGATGGCCGGCGGGCCATCGAGGCGGCCTTGAACGGGCACGGCTCGTTGAAGCACGTGCTGGTGGTGGACGAGGACATCAACGTCTACGACGCCGTTGAGCTGGAGTGGGCGCTGGCCACGCGCTTTCAGGCCGACCGCGATCTGTGGGTCTGGCCGGACCAGCCCGGAAGTTCGCTGGATCCCTCAGGGCACCACGTGCCAGGCGCCAAGTCGCGCACAGCCAAGATGGGCCTGGACGCCACTATCCCCTGGTCCAAGCATGGCGGTTCGCGGCGCAGTGCAGGGGAGCGGGCGGCCTTTCGCAAGGTGCGCTACGGTGCCAGCTAGATGCCTCATGGCGCGCTGAGCGCATAAGGACGGTGTCCCGCAGCGCAATGAAGGAGAGCACGGACGTGCACAGAATCACGCGGCGTGTGCTGATCGCCCTGGCCGTCATCTTTGGTGCTGTCGCCATCTGGAGCCGGGTGCGCATCGTCTTCTGGGTGCGCGTCAGCCTTTGGCAGCTGGCGCTGCTGTTTGTGGTTCTGGCGGCGGCCATCTATCTTCTATTTGAGCTCCTGCTGGGGGCGCGGGACGGTCGCTAGATGCTGCAGCTGACGGCAGAGGAGCGGGCCATGCTGGCCGGGGAGCAGGGCCCGGCGGTGCAAAGGGCGATGCAGATCGTCAACGCACTGGCGACGGTCTACGATGCCGAACGCCTGTTGCCGGCGGCCAGCGCGCAGATCGCGGGCGTCAGCTACAAGAACCTGGGGCAGGCTGGCCTGTCCTTCCTCGAGGAATGGGCCGCCCAAGGCGGCCGCGTGCGCATCCCCGCCTTTATGAACCCGGCGGGCATGGATATGGATCGCTGGCGCGAGATGGGCATCCCCGAGTCGTACGCCCAGCCACAGCAGCGCGTGGTCGAGGCCTTGGCGTCGATGGGTGTGACACCCAGCTGCACCTGCACGCCCTACTTGGCGGGTATGGTGCCGCAGGCGGGACAGCACCTGGCGTGGAGCGAATCGTCGGCAGTGAGCTATGCCAACTCTGTGCTGGGTGCGCGCACCAACCGCGAGGGCGGGCCCAGCGCGCTGGCAGCGGCGATCACCGGGCGCACCGCGGCCTATGGCCTGCACCTCAGCCCCAACCGCAGGGCCACGCACCGGGTGATGGTATGGAGTGGCCTGCAGAACGAAGCCGACTTTGGCGCGCTGGGTTACTGGGTGGGCAAGCAGGTCGGCGACGGTGTGCCATACTTCCGCTTCCGCGGTGACGCCGAGCTCTCTCTACCTCCCACGCAGGAACAGCTCATGGCGCTGGGCGCGGCCATGGCCGCCAGCGGGGCCATCGCGCTGTACCACATTGAAGGCGTGACGCCCGAAGCAGCGCAGGTCGCCCCACAGGTTGAGCAGTTGCCTCAGATCAGCGTCCACGAGCTGGCTCCGGCCTATGCTGCGCTCAACCACCCCCTCGACGAGATCGACTTTGTCAGCCTGGGCTGCCCGCACAGCACGCTGGCGGATCTGGAGCGTGTGGCTGCGCTGGTGCAGGGACAGCATCTGCAGGCCACGCTGTGGATTACCACCTCGCGCTATGTGCGGCGGCTGGCCGAGCAGCAGGGCTGGGTGCGGACTATCGAGGACGCCGGCGGGCACGTGTTTGCCGACACCTGCCTGGTGGTGGCGCCGATCGAGGAACTGGGCTTTAACACGCTGGCCACCAATTCAGCCAAGGCGGCCTTTTACGGTCCTTCGCACAGCGGCCTGCAGCGCCGCTTTGGCACCTTGGAGCAGTGCATTGCCGCGGCGCTGGCGGGGCGCTGGCCGGGTGGGAGTGACGATGGCTGAGGGCAGCGGGCTGCGCCGCCTTCACGGGCGCGTGATCAACGCCGGCCAGGCGCAGGGCGTAGCGCTGGTGTCTGACGAGGCCATTGGCTTCCTGGGCGGGGTGGACCCTGACACGGGCGTGGTGGTTGAGAGCGGCCACCCGCTGCAGGGGCAGAGCGTGGCCGGGCGCGTGCTGGTCTTTCCGCAGGGCAAGGGCAGCACCGTCGGATCGTACACCTTGTTCCGCCTGGCCCAGAATGGCCTTGGGCCGGCGGCCATCATCAACGCCCGCAGCGAGGCCATTGTGGCTGTGGGCGCGATCATGGCCGGCATTCCCATGGTTGATTTGGTGGACATAACTCAGATAGAAAGCGGTGACCGGGTCGGCGTCGACGGCGCGGAGGTGGTTGTGGAGGAGCGGAGCGGTGGCTGAGGCCCCTTCCTTGGTCTTTGTCAAGCTCGGTGGCTCGCTGATCACCGACAAGAAGGCCGAGTTTGTGGCCCGCGAGGACGTCATTCGGCGGCTTGCGCAGGAGGTTCGGCGCGCGCTGGACGCCAAACCCCAGCTTCGCCTGCTGCTAGGACACGGCAGCGGGTCCTTCGGGCATGTTGTGGCCAAGCAGTACCGCGTGCAGAGCGGCTGTGAGGACTGGTGCGGCTACGCGCTGACAGGAGAGGCTGCCAGGCGCCTGAACGCCATCGTCAGCCAGCAGTTCCTGGACGCGGAGGTGCCTGTGGTGTCGATCCAGCCCTCAGCCTCGGCGCGCTGTCGCGGTGGGCAGCTGATCGAACTGGCGCTGCATCCGGTGCAGGAGGTGCTGCGCCGCGACCTGGTGCCCCTGGTGTACGGCGACGTGGCCTTTGACGAGGTGTGGGGCAGCACCATTGCCTCGACCGAA
>Ga0180438_10009553_pt1 | contig 12065 bp, 15 predicted proteins | sample SS_ome_12_FD_132455 | JGI IMG/M metagenome (GOLD analysis project Ga0180438, IMG submission 132455) | Hypersaline lake sediment archaeal communities from the Salton Sea, California, USA - SS_3_D_2 metaG | ecosystem: Environmental > Aquatic > Non-marine Saline and Alkaline > Hypersaline >...
ACGACAACTTGTGCAGCTAATGGCGATTGCATATCGGGGGATGTTTGGGGATAAATACCAAAAGTACCACGGGTTGTAAACGTACGGGCTTGCTGATTGGGAAGCATACTGTAATAATTGTAAAACTCAACAACTGCAGTACTGGGATCAATTGTATTATCCCATCTCAAATTAATAACCATGGGGGTTGCATTGCGAACTTGAGATACATAGGGGGTATTTTCATAAAAATCACTCATTTCACGCCCACAATCTAAATGTTGGTAGCCTAAAGTCATTATATATATGCGATATTCTATGCACAGATGTTATTGACCGTCCCTATATACTTTTCCGACGACCACGGCGATTAACAACACTTCCTAATTCTTTTGAATCTTTTATAAATTCCGATTTATATGTATCCAAGGCGCCACATTCCGTCAAAAATTCTTCAGCAGGATTGTTTTTCTCCAAATTATACATTTCAACGATAGCGTCATCACATTTAACGGCAGCATTTGGCCAATCGACACTAGTATCTTGTGTCCATGGCAACCATTCCCAAATTTCATTCAAAGGCCACATTATATATTAGCATTACGATTTAGGAATACAATTATTTTTACAGATATAATGAAAATCGCGAGTTGCTATCATTTTGTAAACAAATACACAATTTAACAAAAATAATAACCAAAAACCAAAGAATGTATTTTTTGTAATTGGCATTCCAGATAATAAATATATCAAAAATAATAACATTGTGTAACCAGCTCCGGTAAACATCGAAAATCTCCAATATGGGATGCTCGTAACGGTTTGTAAATAGTCTATACATTGTTTATTGTTTGAAATATCCACAAATTTCTTATTAATAGCATAAACATCTATTGCTTCTTGTTTTGAAATTAATTTTATTCCGATGGCCACGCCAATCAGCAGTGCAATATTTAATACAATAAACCATTGCGGGACCTTTACATCAGAATCTCCAACCATTAATCATATAAAATATTAATGTCGGGTGCAATAGTAAAATCCAATTACCACCAACATCATAAATAATACAATTTTTTTCCAATTGCATAGGACAAAATTATAAAATTTAGAGTCCCATCCATTCCATCCACCCGCGTTCATGTTTACAATGTAACAATCTTGACATTTACAGGGTTGTGGATCGCATACACTGCAATTGTTAAAACCATCGGTCAATCCTTGACAATCAATATTATGTTTGTTTATAGTGTTATTTAAAATACTTGGTCCGGTTGTGTGCATTACTTTTAAATGTTTTCCTACACATTTCCAGCAATTTTCATAGTTGTATGCATCAATTAATGAGTTCCACAATAATGGCCAGAATGAATTTCCAGCAGATGATATAATAAACCAATTAGAATAACCGCCAGTGTGACTACTTCGAGCAAATGCTAAATTACTTTTTAATTCTGTGGTGATAAATGGTTCTAATGATTTTTTACACAAAATATCAATATCAACATAGATACCTCCGTATTTATAAAGAAATAGATATCTTATTACGTCAGCGCGCTGTATCTGATATTCATAATTGATATAATACTCATAAAACCACGGAAATTCTGTTTTTACTAGATTTTCCATGGATTCTGCATCCCATAATTTATATTCCCATCCAGGGTGTAATCGTTGCCAAGTTTCTGATGCAATTTTTAATTTTGGCGGAATGTTTTCTATCCCCTGCCACCAAATTTGATGAATAATTCTAGGAATTGTCATTACTTTTATTAAACTTAATCATTAATTTTTGAACTTTTGTTTTATGAACACAATAAATGACAAGCGAAGGCGAAGCCGAAGCTTAATCCCTCAGCGTGATTTCGTGAAACAGCTTTGCTGTTTCACTCATGAGAGGAGAGCGCTACGCACTCTACCTCGATTCACTGCGCTCAGTGATATAAAGTGATTTTCATTTACAGCCCCACAATATTTGTACTTCACCATGCAATCTCCCGTGCCTAATACCCCCGTTTCCCCGGCTTTTGACGATGTCAAGCCATGCGACCGCCGTTATTTTAACCACCCCATCCCCGCCGAATCTCTTTGCGACGTTTTAAACGTATCTGCATCTGATTTACCTCATTTGCGTGTTTTCGACCAAGAAAATACTGCCGAGGGCGTCCCTCGCCTGCTATTGATTCATTATCTGAGTGCAAAAGTCGACAATTCGGAACTCATGGAGCGCGTTGGTCACGTTCGTGGCCTTGTTGTTGATGTATCTGGCGAAAACCCCTGTGTTGTTCGCGGTACAAGCGGATACAATAGTGATGTGGTGGTTGATTCCCTGGAATCCGTTTCCGACATTGATTTCTCGACTTCTACCTTTGAAGTTGCCCCCGAAGGTACCGTTGTATTTGCGTGGTACGATCAGTCTCACCCCAAAGGACCTCAGTGGCGAACTTCTACCTTTAAAAAGCTAGATGCTCATAACAGTCGCTGGAATTCAATGAGTGTGGGTGAATTGTTTACTGAAATTCGCCAATTCAGCCTCGACAATCTTGATCAATCAAAGTGTTATATGTTTTTGATGCAACATACCCGCAATAAGCTTGTATGGCCAGTAACAAAGAACAAGCTGCTTCTGTTCAAGGCCTTTTTTGTGAATCCGGATAGTGATTGTCCATCCACATACCTCCTTCCTGCTCTTGAGGGTGTTGATCTTCCGGAACCCGTTACATTTGAGAGTGCAGAGCAATTTTATGATGCGGTAGATTCTCTGGATCGTAATTCGGACTGTGTAGGGTATTATTTGACAAAATCGGAATCCGCCGGACCATTCCCGGTTAAATATATCAATGCTAGGTATTCAAAAATGTGTCATTTGCGCGGAAGTGCCGCTTCTATCGTGAATCGGTACACAAAACTATGGAACCATCCGGATGTTGCACTGTTTGTCGAAAATTATCCCGAATACAAAGATCGATTTGCACAGGCCGATTACGATATCGATCAAATGATTGATATGTTGTACAAAATGTATGTGGATCGCCACATTAAAAAGAATTGGTACAATATTCCAAAGTGTCTGCATATTTTTGTGGAAAAATGTCACGCATTTTACAATGAAGACCGCAAAACTAACAAAATCAACCGTTCGGTTGTAGAAAACATGCTGAGGACACGGACACCCGGACGTTATATCCTACAAATGCGCAATGTAGTGCTCAACGGGGCTCAGTAATTGCCCTGCCCGAAATAAAAATTAATTGTAAAAATATATAGTCCAACTCAGTTATTAAACGATATATTTTGTATATATATATATATATTTGTATGTTAAATAACATACAAATATAGTAATTTCAAAGCTATAATTATTTGAGTTGGACTTTTACAATTCAGACGCGTCAATTAAGTAGAATCCTCGCTCAACGATACGTTGTCGTCATTTCCACCACCATTAGATGTTGATGCAAACAATGGATTTTGTGGTGGGGGTGGTTGTTGATAAGCTCGTCCTTTTTCCATATTATTAATATCTGTGACATTTGATTCATCTACTATAACGCTCTCTGTATAATCTGTTGTTGATTTTTCCACCCATGATTTTTTTACACGACTCCATACCCACCCAATCGCAAAAAACGTAAAAACCGGATATCCCCATATAATGATGCTGTCATATTTCAACCATATGAGCGTCGATAATAATAAATCCCTAATTAAAACACCTCCTAAAACTAATTTCACCCATTTTGTTTTTAAATTAGTATAATTATTTGCTTGTAAATTGGACGCAAACAGTGATTCTTTGGCTGACTCGTAAAAGTTCATTAAAAAGAACGATCCTTTAGGCTTTGAAGCGACTAATAGCCGTACATTACTATATTTGTATGTTAAATAGCATACAAATATTATGATTCCAACACACTTAATATTTTATCCCATTACGATCCATAACTCTATATGCGTAATTATCCCAAAAATACGCATCGACACGAGAATCGGTTATTAATAGCTTAAATACATCAAAATGATGATTCTTTACTGCATACTTTGCTGCAAAATTGTCCCTATGGCTCGGATCCACACGTGAATCTAATAGCAACAGCTGTACGACTTTTAGATGTCCTTTCCATGCAGCATGTTGAATTGCAACATTATTTTTAGCAGTTGGATCTACACGCGGATCTGACAATAACAGCTCTACAACTTTGTATTTTCCATTGGCTGAAGCACATCGAATCGCATAATTATCACGATCACTGGGGTCGACGCTCGGATCTAATAACAGCGACTGTATAGTTTCTAAATTTCCGTATTTTGCCGCCCATTTAAATTCAGCATTTTTGTGTATTTTTACATTTCGCAAAAAATGCATGTATTTGTCATTTATATTGTTAATATTAAACTGTACATTGTATTTTCCGACATTATAAAGGCTAATCACATTTAATCTGTTTGTTTTTGTTGACAACATTACCGCCGACATATAATTGTAAACACCATCATTTGTGATTTATTTTTTCACTTTACGCATCATTTTTAAATAAACAAGATTAATATAATGCAAACAATTTCGGCCAATAATACGCATTTGATATTTGATTGTCAAAAATCGCGTATTCCATTTTGTATAAAAATATTTGAATTTGTAAACGGGTCCTATAGTTTTGTCAATACAAATTTGCTTAAATATATCGATTTTGATTGTTTTTCGTGTGATAGAGTCGAGAACGGGTTACATTATTTTGTCCCAGAATCTCGGTATTATACCAAACTCATTGGATATGATTCATATTACAATGATATTGGGAATGTGGGCGATTCAAAGGATTATGCAGCGACACTTGAACGCACCGGTGAAGCTGTTGCCGTCAACAATGCTGGATTTATAAAAAGCTCCATCAAATTTCCATTTCAGATGCATAATACATCAATTTTATATGTAAAGCACAATTATTACATAGAATTCCTGAAACGAGTTCGACTAAAAGTGCCAGTATATGGAGGAATTGGAAATAACTTGTACTTGATAGCAAGCGCCTCTAAATTATATAATGTACCGGTATATGCCATTCAGAGTAAAGGTGGTGAATATGGACATGAATCGCGGATTGTCGAAACTGACAAGGACATTCCTTCGAACATTTCATCCATATTTCCGGAATTTGATTTAGATAATCCTGAAGACTACCTTTTACAGGATTGTAAAAATATACGTCATTGGGGATTGGAACGATGGTGGCCAATCCGTATACAGGATTATCAATTTAATGACAAAATAATTAAACATTGTGATGAATATTTGAACTGCGGTTTTAATGCTGATAATTCAATAAGTGTACATATCAGATGTAGAGATGAAGGGGATTTTTGGGACCCTGTTATTACAAATTTTGATTGGATTATCAATGTTATAAAACGCATAAATACATCGATAGATGCTGGTTCCAAGCATCCTGATGTGGTGCTATTTACAAATAAATATGAATCCAAAGTTTACACGGATTTCAAAGAAAAATGCGCATCAGAATGTCCAGATAATGCTGTTGTAGACAGTCCAGGTAAAAATGACCCCCATATTGTTGATTTTTATTTAATGAGCAAATGCAAATACAATATAGTGAATGTTTCGGAATTTAGTGCATGCGCAGCATGGTTTAATGTGGTACCTAGCAACGTATATATTCACCACAGATATAATAAATATTTTATGGTGGGTGGAAAATTACATAGTAAAAATTATATACCTCCAGAATGGAACATTGTCAAGGAATGATCGCTGTTTATACATTTTTGTGTGTGTGTTCAAATTTAATATAGTTTATTAATGTGACTATATTAAATTGTGTTATTGAGCTAAAATTTCTGTACGCGAACAAATCACTTTTGATATAATGGAGGGGTTGTAAGCGGTAAGCTTGCAAAATTAGAGCTTGTACACGAATCACACACAAGCATTCCGCCTCCGTATCCAAATAAAACATATAATAATAGGAATGCGATCATTGTAGCTATAAATGTCACCAAAAATGTCAAAAATATGCTCTTAAAGTCTGTTTTATCCTTGTATTCGTTTCCTTTATCGTCGACTACAACCGTGAGCTGTCTTTTTACAATAATAGACGACACAATTGCAATACTTGTGACGAGTGCAGATAATACAAACGCATTTAATAAATTCGTACTACGGAAATTTTTAACAATAGGAATATCTACTTTCATTATTATTTTATCAATATAGTATCACATAACTGCGCCCAGTGACTAAACATTGTGTATTATTAATGACCACAACAGAAACAACTGTCCCTTTTGACCAAGCTATCATCGATATGGATATATTATATACAGAAATCGACGAACTATTTACAGCCTGGAACTCCAAGTTGGCTGATAATCTATGCTACAGTGATTGCTTGGAACAATTTAAAAATTTTCGGGATTTAGAACTCAAATTAATGAGCATACTTCAGAGAATTCAAAATCATCCAGTTATTATGGAGTTTTTTGTACCTCCGGAAGATGAACACCCGCCCCCAGGTATTAAAACACTATATCATATGATTGAATTATTATCAAAAGAATTATTAGGATTGTCAACACCAAAATGGTATAAATTGACACAAGAATACAGCGATATAAAATCAACAGATACAGTTTATGTAAAAGATGACAAAGGAGGACATGTTGTAAATTATAGAAATAAAGAACGCGAAGAAGAAACAATTAATGCCCTTGTAAATCACAATTCGGTTATCATTACAGGGTTATATATGAGATATTCAACATTTATGTCGGCATTTATAAATGTAATTAGGAAAACTAATTTACAAGATATTCAGGCACATTTGGAACGAAATTTCCATCATAGACGCGATTCATACATGTGACTCGATTGTATTTACTATTAATAATCAATGAAACGAATTAATTATTCGGTGCCATTATTAATAGTTTTTGTGGTTTTTGTAACTGTGCTTATTTATACTTCGGTTAAAACTGAATCATTTACATTCCCAAGTGATCAAGTGTATCCAGCAAACAATAATTGGTGGGGATACAGAGATCCAGTTTCAACTAAATTAACATTAGAATATGAAGAATCACAGCCATATGAGCTCATAAAAGGCACTGCAAAATGTCCAGATCCGATTTTACGGGCAAAAAGTGTTGATACGGCCTACGTAGAGCCAGCTCCATCACCAAATCCCGTTTACTATCCACCAGTCGCGAAACCACCGCAATCAGCTCAGGCCAATTCGCCGTACACAAATTGGGCTTCGAGTTTAGGAGCATAAATAACACGTATTTTGTTATGTTTGCGTTATAATATTTAATATAGTATATCAATATAAATAACTATATTAAATTTGTTATGAATACACCATGAATTACAGTAGAGCGCAAAGCGCTCTATCTCGATTCACGGCGCATACGTGTTAGATGAATATTTCTACACTTCCACCATTTCCTACCCCATGAATAATTCCCCATTTCGATATCACAGATCTCTGTATAATAAGTGCTAATGCCGACGCATTATTATCTTCTGTCGCAAATATATGATTATTCAACACACTCCACATAATTTGCCCAAAATCCCCACAAAATTTCCCTAAAACATTTACAAGCGATTCATTGTAATCTTCCTCGACCGATATTGTGATTTTTTGCGTCATATTCTTCAAAAAATGACGATTCATAGCTGCATCAAGCAACAACCACAGCAATTTTTCGCGTTTATGTTTCTTGTTGTCAATATCCAGATGTGGAAAGTTTACATATTCATAAAAACTAAGAGCTGCTTTCAAATCATCAAGCCAAACGGGCAACCCGACGCGTTTTATAAGAACACCAACTCGCCCGTCCATCAATTCTGGATTCCGTGCACAAATTGCCCCAACTTGTTCAAAATATGTGACAATTTCTTCTTGGAAATTGTCGAGATCCTCGTAACAATTCGCTTTCATCAATTTCTGCACTTTTGTCACAATGAAATTCTTCATATTTGCGCGTTTGTGATTTAAACTACGTTCTTCGAAATCTTCATCGATTTCACCCCCCAAAAATTTAAACAGTTGATACATCCGATAACAAAATACTAATTTGTGAATGCCATATTGTGGATCACATTCGTATTCTTTCAACAATTTCGGAATTACGACATCCAGCATTGTTTTAGGGTTTGGATTATATCCACCGAGATCGACACGGTAGGTATCTGCATAATTTAAAGTCTCTGCCAAAAATCGATCCTCGGTCGATAATCCGGTTGCAATACGCGCCGGCACATTTTTAAGATTTTGAAAAAATGTCTGTTTAAGTTCCAAAAATAGTTGTTTTCTTGTGATTTGGCTATCGACAAAGGTAGTATCATCGGTTCGAAGGCAATTCCTTACCGAAATAGCCAAAATAGTCGATCGTGGAAGCATACTTATAAAATGTTTGTCGAGAATATCAACCATGATATTTGAACGATCAATATCAAAGGGATTTGAAGATTTTTTACTGACTCCAATGCCCGCATAGTGATAATGAGCACTTAAAAACGTCAATTCTCCGAAATTTGCAATTCCTGTGTCGATTTTGAGTTCAAATCCAAAATTAGAACCGTTTTGTACCCAATCACATTTTGAATTTTGTCGGATTGCACTCATTCCCGGTTTTATATATCCAGGGTCGGTGAATGTTGCAATTCCTGTTATATATCCGATGGGGTCCAAAATCGATCTAATGAGACCCGCAGATGCTTTCATGTCAAGAACAATACGCGAATCAGGGAGTTTTGTGCGGATTTCGCTGACATTGGATTCAATTTTATTTAAAAATGTGATGGGGTTGGAATCTACTGAACAAGGAGATACAAATGACAGATGATCTATAGTACGACTATTAATATCGGATTGTTTCAAAAAATTCCCGTATTCCACTCCTGCTCCTTTTGGATGCTTGAGCGATACAAATACATCCTCATTTCTGTTTGAATCTGCGCATTTTACACGGCGACATGGAATTAAAATCGAATTGTAAAGAGGATTCCATTCATCGTGGGCTTCTATATGCGGAAGTTCATCAACCGAATCGATGCCGAGCGCCGCTTTTAGATTGTTGGACCATAATTGTGTAAAAAATGTCAGGATGTGTTTGAATACGTATATTTTCAGGGGATGTTCGGATGACGCCGTGACATTTGAATGTAAACATATCGAAGTGGCTATTATATCTGTAATTTTATGTAATTTTTGGTTTGACAAGTATCCATGGCCTTTTGAATCATGTAAAATATCAAGCGCAACAGAACCCAAGAAATCCGTTATATTGGATTCTTGAATTACTATACAAGGTGGAAGTGACTGTGTCGAGTCTGTATTCATTACATATATGGATTCTATATCGGGGGACTTTACAACAATAATAATATTAAGATATTTATTTTTAGGTTAACATTTTTTGAATTAAAATTAGAATATGCACGAGGATCTGAGAGTAATAACTTTAGAATATCAAAATGTCCAAAATACACAGACCGCCAAGGTTCATTATCATGGCAATCATTAGGATCGACACGCGGATCTGAGAGTAATAATTTAACAACTTTAAGATGTCCACGATATGATGCATATCGAATTGCAGAACTCTTATCAGCACTAGGATCTACACGGGGATCCGAGAGTAATAATTCTACAACATTAAAATGCCCGTATTCCGCAGCCCATCGAATTGCATAATTGAAATGATCACTGGGATCCACGCGCGGATCGTTTAATAACTCCTTGACAATTTCAAGATGCCCATTCTTTGAAGCCCATCGAATTGCAGAATTCTTATCAGCACTAGGATCGACGTGTTGATTATGTAACAAAGTGTTCACAACTTTGAGGTCTCCGTTTGTTGCAGCATATTCAAATACGTTTTGGTACGATCCCATTACTTACTACTGAAAAATTATTCATCACTATGGTTTTTTTCACTTTGTGTTTCGTATTATTAATGGATTTAAATAATCTCCCCAAAATAGAATTTAAAGAACTTGTAAAATTATCAACTACAGATTTATTAACATACAATCCTACTGATTTGAATGTAATGGCAGATTATATGGGAGTGTCTGCCAAAAATTCAACCGAATTAGCATCACAAATTGCCCAAAAAATCGTCAGTATAAATTCACAATCGATTCCAAATTGTGAATGTGCGTCCACTTTTGTAAAAAAACGCAACATACAGAAATTACGCTCTCAGATTTATAAAAAATACCACAAATTCAAAGATTCTGTGACCAACATGGAAGGAGATGATCTGGCTGCAATTTTCAAAGATTATGATGCTGATTTTTTCAATAATAAAATAAGCGAAAAGATTAACGACAATGGGTATACTCTGGGTTTTAAAACGAATGGGACCCGTACATTTACAACTGAAGGTATATGTGCGTTTGATAAATGCGATTACACAATAACGATACCCGTTGATATATTTAAAACCGTAAATGGAGCAACAAATGTAGCAGGACATATATGTTACGATCAATTAGAATGTTTATTGAGAGTTATAGAGCACGAACTCGTACATTTGATTATTTTTATATTCTGTAAAGATACATTTGTGACGGATCAACACGGTCCACTGTTCCAAAACCTAATAAATCAAATATTTGGACATACGGATATACATCACTACATTATCACTGGGCGCAGTGAATCACGCTGAGGGATTAAGCTTCGGCTTCGCCTCCGCTTAACCCTCACTGTCATTTATTGTACTCATTACAAAAGTTCACAACTTGATTATGCTATATATAATCAATTTTACAAATCTACAAATCCCAAATTACTATTTATTTTTATGGACTCAATAAATGACAGTGAGGGTTTCAAGGAGTCGCTTGCGACTCCTTGAAACCCCTCAGCGTGATCACTGCGCCCAGTGATGCGCCCAGTGATGATATATTGACAATATCTAATGGGTGATAATAATACAACAATGTATATAATTTTGGTAATAATTATTTTAATTGGTGCATATTTTGCATCATCACCTCCACATAAAGAAAATTTCATTGTTCAAAGTATAAAAGAAAAATTAGTCGTTGTAGATCCAAATTTTGACAAACTGGACATTAGAGAATCAAATAGTAGTTATACAGAGGATAAATCGATTATCTATTTATGTCTTCGTGATGAAAATGGACAGGTATATCCTATGAATACAATAATATACGTAACGCTCCACGAAATTGCACATTTATTAAATCGCGATGATTATGGTCATACAGAAAAATTCCACAAAGTATTCGACGATTTATTATGTAAAGCGGCTGACGTAGGAATTTACGATCCTTCACAACCACATGGTAATTTATATTGCGGTGTTGATATTACTGATATCAAAATGCCCAAATGTAGACTTTAGGTATGAAACCAAAATTGATTATATAGTTTATAATCAATTTTACAATTATTGATTTATATAGTTATATCTCGATTTTGCAAAGAAAAATTGGGTACATGCGCACAAGGGTGATAATCGTTGTCTAATAAAAGTCTTACAATGTCAAGATGTCCATTTTCTTCAGCCTCGTGAATTGCAAAATTATTTTGATCACTGGGATCGACACGCGAATCCTCTAATAAAATCTTCACTACTTCCAGATGTCCATACAGTGCAGCCATTCGAATTGCATCATTATTCATCAACACTGGGATCAACACGCGAATCCTCTAATAATAGTTTTACAACTTCATGATGTCCAGCACTTGCAGCAACTCGAATTGCAGCATTATCATTAGCACTGGGATCAACACGCGAATCCGCTAATAAGAGTTTTACAACATCAAGATGTCCATTTTCTGCAGCATTTCGAATTGCAAGATTATGATCATCGCCGGGATCGACACGCAGATCTTTTAATAATAATTTTACAATCTCAAAATATCCATTACTTGCAGCATATCGAATTGCAGCATTATTTTCATCACTGGGATCAACACGCGAATCGTTTAATAAAAACTTCACAACTTCCAGATGTTCATACATTACAGCATATCGAATTGCATAATTATCATTATCACTGGGATCGACATGCGAATCTTTTA
>Ga0180438_10009554_pt1 | contig 12063 bp, 13 predicted proteins | sample SS_ome_12_FD_132455 | JGI IMG/M metagenome (GOLD analysis project Ga0180438, IMG submission 132455) | Hypersaline lake sediment archaeal communities from the Salton Sea, California, USA - SS_3_D_2 metaG | ecosystem: Environmental > Aquatic > Non-marine Saline and Alkaline > Hypersaline >...
ATACTGCTCGACCGTGCTCGCATATTCCCTCACGACGCACGGCAGAACGGTGATGGGTTCCATGCCCTTCTTGGCCCTCGCGGTATTGGTCTTCAGAAGGGCATTGCCTCTCCTGAAGCACGTTGCGCCCTTGTACTTCGGCACAACGATTTTACCATTGCGAGTATGGACCTGCTCAAAGACGTGAAGCATTTCAGGCATTGTGATGGAAATCGTTTCTCCATCTACCCGAATCTTCTCCGCCTCTGCGCTCAGGTCAGGAGACTGCAACTTGGCGTAGGTCTCTTCCAGACGACTCTTCGCCTCCTTGCGCTCGTCCTCGGTGAGTTTCCTCACCGCTGGGCGACCAAGCTGACCATCCCAACCACCAAAGAGAAGGCTGACGAGACTATGCTCGTCCTTCTCGTCCCTGTAGAGGCCCGTCGAGCGGGCCGCGTTGTCCTCGTTGAACCAGTAAACGTCACTGAGTTCGAGGTCAACAGTTGAGGGAGTGGAGTTACTCATGACACGTCCTCCGTTTGTTTGGACAGGGGAGCGCGTCAATTAACGGGCGATGATCCCGAGAATCAGTTGGGCAGTTGTGCTAACTGCGTGGTTACGCAGTTGGAGACTATCTCCACGATAGCCTCAGCTTTTTGCTTCTGAGTCCAACGTGAGCAGTTGACAATGTGGACAGGCTGGTTCGGGAAGTCACGCCGCATAATCAATGCAGCGGCCAGACTGTCAGGAGCAGGAAACATAGCACGTGGTTCGTATGTTTCGTTGTCTCTCACACAGTACATGTCCATGCGGGCTATCCTCCTTTTGAGGGAGGCCTCAGGCCTGAGGCCTCCCTCAACCATAACCGCCCGCTAATTGACGCGCTCCCGGTTTTGTCCCACGGGGGAACAGTGCCAAGAGCCGCGTGTCACCAAAACGTAACACGTTACGTTTTCGTAACTGTGCCAAAATGGCACAGTTACTAAACGGTTACAGTGTTTCGTTTTGGTAACTAGTCGGGTATTCCCGCGGGCGCGCCCTAGCGGCTGCACCCTATGTCTACCCTAAGGGAAAAATAGCCAAGAAAACGCAACAAGTCTATGTAAGTCACTGGAAATAAAAGACTTACAATTTTATTTTGTGTAAGTGACGTAAACGTGTGACTTAGGCAATGCTACTAATGTATATGCGTTAATGGTATGGCTCGAAAAATGATTTTCTTGTCCGTCCTAAGGTTGAATGGCACACTATTTGCTTCCTTACATAATAAAGGGTTTTGTTTCTTGCGTTTTCCGGTAATTGCGTCATAATGTATATGGCTTCAATGGTGAAGCCACTAGCGGAAAGGGCACAAGATGGAAAAGGCAATTCAGAGGATAGCAAGGTCGCAAGCGCCAGTGGCGGATAAGGTCCGGTTAATTCGTTTGGTTCGGTGGCTCTGTAGCCGTCGGCACGTTTCCTAATTTGGCATAATACGAGAGGAGAATACCATGCAAACGATAAACGACAAACGCCAACACGACTTGTCCCCCGAAGCTAGGATAGTTGAGAGAAACGGAAGAATAGACGTTATGCGGCGCGCGCATAAGCTGTTTTGCCAGTCTGGTATAAGTATCCAGACAATGCGGGAACTATCTAAGTCTAGGTCTGGTCGTCGTCGGTTGGCTAGTCTGGTATATCGGGCAACTAAGGAACACTACATAGATAGCGGTCGCGTGGAAAGCTACGCTATCGCAAGGGCGAGAAATGCAAGGTTCCGTTTCCATAGGGTGTTGCGTCAAGAGGCAGAATACATAGTCCAGAGGGGGCGCTATACTGAAATAGAAAAGGGTGTTCCGGTTAAGGATACTACGGACCCCCGCGCCAGTTTGTTCGGTTCCACTGGCGCAAACGCTATTGGCGCTTTGACTCCACTAAGCGCCCTTGTGTCTGCACTGCCGCATAACCGCAAGCCTAAACATACTCTGAAGAAAAGCCGCAAGCCGCTAGCGGTTATCGAAACGGGTCCGGTTTATGCAAGTGACAGTGAAGCTAATAAGGTTCGGTCGATACTGAAAAAGTAACAGGATACACTATACGGAAACGGGATAGTAGAAATACTATCCCGTTTCTTTTTGTACCTACTAATACTAAATAAGTATGATACCTAACTAGTAGACTAGTAGGTCAGGCAGTGGGAGCAGTCCCCACAAAATACTGGGAGGGTAAAATACCAGAAGCGAATGCATATGCGTTTGATTATGCCCTGACCCCCTATGTGCTATCGCAGGATCAAAAATCAACTATTTTATAAAAGGACTCAAGCCTCAGGACGCTATCCTAAGTATACAAGTTGCAAGCTTAAGGATGCAGGGTACAAGAACCTATTACCCATCAATAGGCACAGGGAGGGTAAAACGCAAGCACAGATTTGAAAATCAACCGGTAGCATTTAGCAAAAGACTTGACAAAGTTCAGAAAAAATTTATGGTTAAATTTTTATAATTTTTGGGTCTAAGATAGACGTAGGCCATAGGCCATATTTTAATCAACTTTGACAAATTTGTTGCTAAACAAAGGATTCTTAGAATCATGTCAGACATACCAAAGATTAAGGACGAATCTGACCCCAACAGGTGTCAGGCGGTCCACAGCCACGGGCAATGCAGGAATGTTGCTGTAGAGGGAAGCACGTTTTGTGCTGCTCATGGTGGCAATAAAGCTGTTCAAGATGCAGAACGCGAGGCTCTAAAGAATTATAAAATCTCTAAGTTCCAAGCACGTATTGAAGAGAAGAAGGCAACACCTGATTTAAAGAATCTTCGAGACGAAATAGCTTTACTTAGGATGCTTATTGAAGAACGCTTAAACATTTGTATGAGCGGGACAGATTTAGTTTTACATAGCTCTGCTATATCAGACCTGATTATGAAAGTCGAGAAGGTTGTATCAAGTTGCCATAAGCTAGAGAAGAACATGGGGATGGTCGTTGACAAACAGGCCATCCTTAATTTTGCTGGCAGAGTTGTGCAGATAATCACACTTGAGTTGGACGACCAACCTGACAAGGTTGATGAGATTGGCAACAGGATTCTTGAGGAAATAGGCAAGATTGGGGAAGAGGACGACGACTAGTGGGCGCTACCTTTAGAGCACAACAAGCCATTCTAGACGATATCAAACATGCTGCCGAAGAGGTAGAGCATCATGTTCATAATTATGAAACGTCTTTTGGTGAGGCCGTTTCTCCTTCTGGAGAAACGCATGTTGCCGACAGGATGGCAGATAGTCCTTTCCAAGTTACCTCAGGTAATGATACGTGGGGAGCGTGGGTTCAGGTACTTGGCTCAGAGGATACACCATTTAGAGCAGGGAGTATAAAATTTGACCTCAGTTATATACACGTTATTGATAGTAATGATGCTACGATTTTCAAAATCCAAGTAGGATTGGGAGCATCTGGTGCGGCTGCGTTAGCTGCTGATGATATTACAGAATTGTATTATAAGCGCGGTGCGGCTAATAACACTGCTTTCCAAACGCTTCTATTGGACAAACGTAAAGATTGCGGGACAAAAGCGTGGGCAAGAGTTTGGGCTGTTGGCGTTAATGCTAAAACATTAGAATTAATGTTTGGTCTCCATGAGTATGATGAGTAAATCATGAAGGTAATCAACAAAAAGTTAACAACCGATTTCGATAATCTGCCGAATGAGCGTGTGGCAGATGTTGATTTCGTAGCTGATAAAGATAATAGTGGAACTGTTACCATAACCCTTAGAAATAATCCAAACGCTATAGTCGAGAAGCTTGGGGCAGGTGATTCTTTTAATCGGGCTACAGGATTCAATCTTAATGAGCTTGATGTAAGGAGCAGTGTGGCGGACGATGTACTGATTATTAGGTGGTAGTATGCACAAACTGGAAAAATTATTAAGAAAACGTGTTGGACAAGGACTCAAGAGGCAGGCCATAACAGAATGTTCAGTTTGGGCCGAGCGATACAGAATAATGGGTCAACCCTTTCCGGGAAAGTGGACCTTTCTGCATCACCCTTGGCTCAGAGAGATGCACGATTGCCAATCAGAGCTGATGGTAGGCCAGAAATCAGCTCAGATGGGATTCACTGAAGATGCACTCAATAAAGCCTTCTTCAATATTGATATCCGAGGCGCGTCGGTATTGTATGTCCTACCGGCGAGCACTCCAGATGCCCGGGATTTCTCAACTTCTCGCTTCGATCCCGCACTGGAAAATTCTAAGCACCTCAAGACACTCTTCACAGACGTCAAAAACATCCACCACAAGCGCGCAGGATTCGCAAATCTCTACATAAGGGGGAGTCGCAGCCGGAGTCAGATGAAGTCAGTTCCGGTTGCTATCGTAATACTGGACGAGGTTGATGAAATGAATCAAAAGAACATCAGCCTAGTGTTTGAAAGGACCAGTGGACAACTGGACAAGCAAATTGTTATGGTGTCTACGCCTACGATTGATAAATATGGAATCAACTATTACTTTAGGCAGACAAGTCAGGAACATTACTTCTTTAAATGCCCATACTGTAGCAAATACACCGAATTAATTTGGCCGGATTGCGTAGTAATTACTGCTGAAGACTTACTTGATCCGAACATCAAGAATACTCACCTAATTTGTAAAGAATGTAAGCATATTTTACCGCATGAATCCAAAATCGAGTGGCTATCTATTGATAATGCTAAGTGGGTACCGAGTCATACCGATAGATTGGCAAGAGGATTCTACATCAACCAGCTTTATTCCATGACTGTTAAGCCTTATGAGCTTGCTCAGGCACATTTTAGAGCTTCAAGAGACCCGGCGGATGAACAGGAGTTTCATAATTCCAAGTTAGGACTCACTCACGAGGTAGAAGGAGCCAGAATTACTGATGCAATCTTTGATTCTTGCATCGGTGATTACATTTCTACTGATGTTGCACCACCTAATTCAGTTATAACATTAGGAATCGACGTTGGAACTTGGTTACATTATGAAGTTGTTCAGTGGTTTTTCGATAAGCCAGCAACTTCTGGCGCTGATATCAACATGCTGGCACGTCCGAGGGTGTTGAAAGCTGGAAAAGTTAAGCATTTTGAAGAACTTGACAGACTCTTACTCCAATACGGTGCTCGCTACGCCGTCATTGACGCTAATCCTGAACGACGGAAGGCGTTTGAGTTTGCTTCACGGTTTTGGGGATATGTGCGGATATGTTTTTATGCTAGAGGGATTGGAGGGAAGCAAATCCATTTGTCTGCTGACGAAGAACTTTCTGTCTCCGTCGATAGGACTTCATGGATGGACACTGCATTAGGGAGATTTAGGACTAGTCGAATCTCTTTACCTAAGGATATTGATTTAGAGTACCGTGAACAGCTTAAGGCACCCGTGAGAATCTACGAAAAAGACAAAAATGGGAACCCGACGGGGCGATATGTAACAGGTAATGAAGAAGATCACTTCGCTCATGCGCGAACTTATTCGGAAATAGCTTTACAGTTAGCTGTTAACGTGTCGGGTAATCAAAACATAACCACAGGAGTCTAATGATGGTCGTAGGCGTAAATGATCAGAAGAAAGAAGTCAAAGTACAGAATTTAACGCATCCTGAATATGATGCGTCTGTAATTGACTGGGAAAAATATCGTCTAGCCTACGAAAGTGGTAGAGCATTCGTAGATAAGTATCTTGAACAGTTCTCAACGCGTGAAAATAGCACTGATTTTGATAATCGTAAGTCAATTGCTTATGTACCTTCACACGCTAAGGCTGCAATCAACGATGTTAAGAATGCTATCTACCAAAGAATGGTAGATATCACTCGAAAGGGTGGTCCGGCTACTTATCAAGGTGCTATTACCGGTAATCGAGGCGGCGTAGACCTTGATGGTAACTCTATGAATGGATTTATTGGCCGGATTGTTCTTCCTGAGCTATTAGTTATGGCAAAAGTAGGTATCTTTGTAGATAAGCCACGTTTAGATGGCTCAGAATCCTTAATGGTACAGCAATCTGTGCGCCCTTACGTATACATGTATACGGCCGAGCAGATACGCTCATGGGCATATAATAATGAGAACATCTTAACATGTTTACTGCTTGAAGATAAGAAGTTTGATATAGAATCAGAATGGGGCGTCATGTATAAGGAGCTTAAGGGATACAGATTACTTAAGCTTACTGAACAAGGTGTCTCAGTACGATTCTTTAATCAAAATGGTGCAGAGACAGGCGAAGAGATTATATTAAATTTAACCAGAATCCCATTTGTGATTGGCGATATTGGTACAAGTTTAATGACTGATATAGCTGATTATCAAATCGGATTAATGAATCTTGCATCAAGTGACTTGATGTATGCTATGAAGTCTAACTTCCCATTCTACACGGAGCAATACTACCCGCAAGCCGAGCATCTAGCCATTAGGCAGGCTGATGCTAAGGATACTGACGAGAATCCCGGCACGGCTGTGGCTGCTAGTCAGGCTGCGGATAAGGAAATAAAGATAGGTGCAACAAAGGGTAGGCGTTACGCTAAAGGCCTAGAGAGGCCGGGTTTCGTCCACCCGTCGAGTGAACCTCTGCTCGCTTCCATTAAGAAGCAAGAGCAGATGATTCAGGAAATCCGACAACTTATCAATCTCAATTTAACAAATGTCGAGCCTCGCAGAGCTTCTGCGGAGGCTAAGGCGTTTGACGAAAGAGGGTTGGAATCTGGCTTAAGCTTCATTGGGCTTGAGCTGGAATACATGGAAAGGGAAGTCGCTCGAATATGGGCTGAGTATGAGAATCGTTCCAAGCCTACTCCTGCCAGTATTTATTATCCGAAAAATTATAACTTGCGGACGGAAGCCGATAGGCAGGCTGAAGCAGAACTGAAGATTCAGCAGTCAGCTAAGGTTCCTTCTAATACTTATCGTAAGCAAACAATGATGGAAGTCATTGATCTTACGATGGGGACTAAGGTTGATGAATTAACCTTAAAGAAAATGAAGGAAGAAGTACAAAAGGCTGATGTTGTAATCGTTGATCCTGAAACGATTAGACAGGACGTAGAACAAGGTATTTGCTCTAAGGAAACTGCTTCTAAAGCCCGCGGTTATCCTGAGGGTGATCATGAAACAGCTAATAAGGAACATGCTGAAAGAGCTGCTGTTATTGCGATCTCACAATCAAGGGCAAGTCAAGGTGGAGCGGGTGCGGCTCGTGGCGTAACAGATAATGATACTGAAGGTAAGAAGGGTGCTAAGGACGATAAGAAAAAGGATTAGTCAGTCATGCCGGACCCTACACGTGATACAGCACCAATTGAGCCGGTGGCACCGATGCCACCGGGGTTCGATGAACTTCCAGCGGAAGAGCGTTTGTTCATCTTCGGAAATAAGGATAAGCCAGAAATGATGGCGGTCTACCAGTCTACTAAGCTTGTTCAATTGCACGATAAAGTTGGCAAGCATGATTCTCGCATCGAATCATTGGAGGATAGCCGTAAAAAGGCTAAGTGGGTCGGTGGAACACTGTTGTTGATTTTTACAGCAGTTAAAGGTTTCATACTTAGCAAAATTTTTGGAGTGTTCTCATGAGTGTTAAAGACATGACGACAGATAAAGTTCTCTCGGATAGGACTATTGCAAAATTCCGAGTGAATTTCGTATCCATTAGTATTGTACCGCTAGATGCTGATGGTATTGGAGAAGTAGGTCATGATGCTATAGACTTAAAAGAAGATGAAATAGACGCAGATGCTAAGCTACTGGCTGAATTACAGCGAGTAGCTGAAGCAAAGCTTAATGCGCTTACTAAGCCTGAGGATATGTTAGATAAGGATTCAACGCTAAACTTTACTCCTAAGGTTGTGGCTCCTATAGGTGATTTAGACCGGGGATAGATAAATGGATTACTACTTTGTCGGTGACGTAGATAGCGATTGGGGTGATGCTGACAATTGGTCAGCAACCAGTGGTGGTGCTGGTGGCGCTGGCGTCCCCGGCAGTGGTGATACTGCTATCTTTGATGGGTATAGTCCTGATTGCAATAACAATACTGGTGGCAATATTAGTATTACTAAGTTAGATGTGCAAGCTGGCTTTAGTAATACGCTTGATTTCAAGGGCAATTCATTCACAACCAGTGGTGATTGCGATATCGCAGGTGGAACTGTTGATTTCGGTCAAGGGTCACATAATGTGACTGTTGGCGGAGATATGAATATTAGTGGCGGCACAGTCACCATGCCTGTATCTGTACCTACTGGCGGCAAGTTAACCGTAACAGGTACTCTTGATATTTCTGGTGGCTCATTTGATATATTAACTTGTTACTTTGATGTGGATATATTATTAGTAAGCGGTGGCACATTTACTATGGGGTCTAGAGATTGTGATATATCGTCAACCGGTGCTGGTGAAGGATTTAGACAATCAGGAGGTACTGTAACACTAACAAGTGGTACGCTTGAAGTTAATTCTGATTTTGAGCGTACAGCCGGTACACTTAATCATAATAATGGTAAAGTATTTATGAACCGTGTTATTGCGGCTGACCGTGATTTAAATTTAGTTGGGGCTGCACTTTATGATCTTGAGATTACCTATGGCGCTTATGGTATTGATGTTGATTCAGATGGTATTATTGAAGGAAAACTAACATTCAATAGTGGTCGTGACCTTGCTGGTGCTTATGTACTTTATTGTAGAGGGGATATAGAAACTAAGGAAGATAGCACTAACTATGGTACAAGAGTAACACTTTATGTTGATGGCACAGGTGATCAAGAAATCAAGGGCAGTAGTGCTGTAGCAGATAGAATATTACCTATCAGTGGCTTAATTATTGATAAGGCTAGTGGGACATTAAGCTTTACTAATAGAATCAAGTTCCAAGGAAACAGCCTTGAAATAGAATACATCCAAGGTACATTAGACTGGAGTGGTTGCACTCGATTCCATGTAGATGGCCATCATACTACTGTACGTTGTACGGCTGATTTCACAATCGGCTCAACAGTAGAATTCTATATAGATACTGATGCTTTTGTTTTCTATGTTGCAGATGGTAATCTTATTATTGAAGGAACTTTAACTGGTGCTACTTACGATAATCTTAATAGTAGTGGTGGTGGAGAAGTACATATTAAGGGCGATGCTGCCTTTAATTCGGATATTACTGCTTACCCAAGTGATGGTCTTTTCGTGGTTAATGGGACGGGTACTCAGAGTGTAGAGGGTACGGGACAAGTAACAAGACTTAAGATTGATAAGGCTAGTGGAACATTAACATTAGGTAGTTTAGCTATTGGCGGTAATGCTAGCAATTATCCGCATCTTGAATATGTCAAGGGTACAGTAACTTGTACTGGTACATTAGAACTCGGTGATGGTGCTTATGATAATCAAAGAATAAAAACTGGTGATATGGAGTTAAATAATGTTATTATAAATCCTAGCGGTTCTTATAATTTCACAGTTGATGGAAAATGTATTATTAAGGGTAATCTAACTATTAGTTCTGTCAATAGTTTTAGCCAAGCTAATACAGGCTACATTGATGTACATGGTGATTTAGAATCAAATGATGCTGCTATGTCCGGCGATTGTCCTATCAATATGCGTGGCGGGGAGAATCAATCACTCAAGGTAGATGGTACAGATTTACCTAATGCTGATTTAACAATCAACAAGACAGGCGGTACAGTAACATTAGGGGAAGATTTTGCTCCTGCAAGTTGGACTGGTGATGTAAATGTCACTCAAGGTACATTAGACTTAGCGGGTTATGATTTAAACATCGCAGCTAGAACCTTGACTATTACTGATAAGCTTAAGTGGAAAGGCAGCGAAACCATAACCGCAACATTAGTGATAGGGGCGGCTAGTACAATTGAATATTATGACGCTGCTGTTGAAGTAACGATTGATGATTTTGCAACTACATTCTTTAATCTAATTCTTGGAGCAGGTAAAACTCATAAGGTTACAGCAGGAGTTGGTAATGGTATTACTGTTAATGGCAACTTTGGCAGTGCAGGTACAATAGTTAATAGGGCAATATTAAGGTCCACTGTCGATGGAACACAGTGGGAGTTAGACTTACAAGGTTCTTCTGGTATGTCGGATAGTGTAGATGTTAAGGATTCCGATGCAAGTGCTGGTAATCGTGTAACAGCACTTAATTCAGAAGATAGTGGTAATAATGATAATTGGTTCTTTGGAATTGGTCAAGGTGGGTTCGGACTGTTCCGCCCGAATAGCTTCCGCTATAATAGGGGAATCTGCCCTAAGCAATTAGGATAAGGAGTTAGCAATGAACGTTGCAAGTGTTGATCTTACGACAAGTGGTCAAAGCTTATATGAGTTAGTTAATGCAGTTGCACCTAATAAGGTGGTTGTAGAGGCACAGATTCTTATCGTACAATGTCCAAGTGCAAATGGTGGTATCGCAGCTTTTGGCGACTCTAAACAGCAAATTTTTGAGCTTGCTGCTGGTGACCCGTTCTATTATGTTCCAGCCGAATTCGAAGGTGGTCGGATCAATCTGAAGGAAGTATATTTCAAGACTGATAATGCAGGTGATAAGTTATCAGTAATGTGGGTGGAGTACGGTAAGACGGACTAAGTAAGCTCCACATAGGAGTTGTAGCATGGCGATTTCAACAGCATACTGCACACAGGCCGAGGCTGATACCTACTTTGCTGGTAGGCTAAATGCTGATGCGTGGGATGATGCTTCATCTGCGGATAAGGATAAGTCTCTCCTTAATGCCACACGATTAATTGATCGGCTTAATTTTAGAGGCGAGAAGACTAATGATTCTCAGGAATTACAGTTCCCACGTAATGAGGATACTATTGTTCCTGATGATATCAAAAGTGCTTGTAGCGAGATAGCTCTCGCGTTGTTAGATGGAGTAGACCCTGAGCTTGAGTGGGATAATCTCAGAATGGTATCTCAGGGTTACGCGAATGTGCGGTCTACCTACGATGCCAACATACCGAATGATCATATTAGTAATGGCATACCTAGCGTCACGGCTTGGCGCTACCTTAAGCCATATTTACGGGATACGCAATCTGTTGACTTAAGTAGGGTAAATTAGGAGAAAATGATGTTAGATGTTGAAATCAAAAAGGTGTGGTATGCAGTTTATGAAGGTGATGGAGACGGCTCAGGTGCTGGCGATGGTGGCGATGGCGATGGCGGCACTGGCGATGGCGGCGGTGATGGCTCCGGTGGCACTGGTGGTGGTTCTGGTGGAGACGGTGGTGGAAGCGGCGGTGGAACCAATAAGAACTTCTCACAAGAAGATTTAAATCGTTTCTTAGCTAATGAGAAACGAAAGTGGAAGCAACAGCAACAAAAGGCCATTGATGAACTTGAGGCATTGAGAGCTAAGGCTAATCTTACTGAGGAAGAACGTCAACAGTATGATGATAGAATCGAGCAAATGAAGAATGAGCTTCTGACTAAGGAGCAATTAACCCAAAAGGAAAGGGAGAAGGCTGAAAAAGCTTACAAAAAGGAACTTGAGAAATTAACAGGTGAACGCGACAATTGGAAGGGTCGCTTTACCGAGGCTACGATTACACGCGCTATCACAGACGCCGCAGTATCTAATGATGCTTTTGTTCCCGGGCAAATTGTTGCTATTGTGCGGCCTGCTACTCAGCTTGCTGAGGAATTAGATGCAGAGGGTAAGCCTACCGGACACTTAGTCCCTATTGTGGAACTCAAGGACAAGGACAAGGATGGCAAGCCCGTTACTCTTAAACTGTCTCCCAAGGATGCAGTTAAGAGGATGAAGGAAATGGATGAATACCTCAACCTATTCAAAGGTGAGGGTACTGGCGGACTCGGCGGCATGAACCGCGGCGGTTCAGCCAAGCAGACGGATTTGAAGAATCTTGCAAAAGACCCGGCTGCATACCGGAAAGCCAGAAAAGAAGGCAAAGTCAATTTCTCATAGGAGGCGCGTTAATGCAATTAGGAAGTCATAAGGTTTGGCGTTCTGTCTACGCCAACGACAATGACGCCTTCATCCCTGAGGTGTGGGCGCAGGAATCCCTTATGATTCTTGAAGCTAAC
>Ga0180438_10009555_pt1 | contig 12060 bp, 5 predicted proteins | sample SS_ome_12_FD_132455 | JGI IMG/M metagenome (GOLD analysis project Ga0180438, IMG submission 132455) | Hypersaline lake sediment archaeal communities from the Salton Sea, California, USA - SS_3_D_2 metaG | ecosystem: Environmental > Aquatic > Non-marine Saline and Alkaline > Hypersaline >...
CAGCGAGCTCTACATCATGCCGGCTGAGGGGGGAGAGCCGAGGAGGATGCGGTGCAACACGGACCGGATGAACTCCTGGCACAGCTTTTCACCCGACGGCAGATGGCTGGTGTTTTCTTCCAAGGCGAATTCGGCATACACGCAGCTATTTCTTACCCATATTGATGAACGAGGGCGCAGTACGCCGCCTGTTTTGCTGGATCAACTGACCGCTCCCGACAGGGCCGCGAACATTCCGGAATTCGTCAACGTGAAACCGGATAGAATCAAAATTATCGAAGAACGATTTCTGGATGATCTGTCTTTTATTAGAGCTGCGAATGAATTTCAGGTGGCCGATGATATAGATAGGGCCGAACAGGCCTACCGGAAAGCTCTTGAGTACAATCCCCAAAACAGCGATGCGTTAAACGGCATTGGATCGGTTCTAGGCCGGAGGGGCAGGGTGGAAGAGGCCATCCTTTATTTTAGGCAGGCCTTGGAGATGGATCCGAACAATATAGAAGCCTACCACAATATGGGACTGGCTCTCACGAATCAGGACAGGTTGGATGAAGCGCTCCAATACTACGGCAGGGCTCTAGAAGTAGACCCGGAACATGCGAACACGCTCTGTAATATGGGATTGATCCTATCCAAGCAGGGTAAAATCTATGAAGCCGTCGAGCATTACAAGCAGGCGATCAAGGCGAATCCCAAGCATATCGTCTCCCACAACAACCTCGGGAATATCTACTCCGACCAGAAGAGATACGATGAAGCCATAGCCCTTTATAAAGAGGCGATTTCACTCGACAGAGATTATATGGATGCCCACTTCAACTTGGCAGTAACTCTATTGGAAGCCGGAAGATACGATGAATCGATAATCCATTTCAAAGAAGCCATAAGGATCGATCCCGATTTTCAGCCGGCACAGGTTGGGCTGAGTAAAGCCCTGCAGCTAATCAAGAAAAAATCATGACTAGAACCGAGGCCCGCCCTTGACTCGCCACTCGATTATACCGACCTCACGCCAGACGATATCTTCTTCGATGGGCATGGCCGCCGGAGGTCCAAACTGGCCGGCCCGGTAGGGCACATTCTGCGGCTCGACCTCCAGGCGTAAAGCAGTGGTTTTAACCGGTGTGAACGTCACCACATTAAATTTATCTTTTTCTACTCTGTAGGGCTCAAGATTCTCGACTGGAGACCAGCGGTCTCCATCTTTGTAGAGAATCCGCCACGACTGAGGCAGGCGACAGAACCGCCGGTCATCTACAAAATACACCTCCGTAGATGAGACCTGATTCAGTGCCTCGAATTCGTACTCCACCCACGCCGGCTTTCCTTCGGGAGGCGTCATCCGAAAATAGAGATTTGATTCGTCAGCAGAGCTGATCGGGTCCACCCCGTCATAAACCGCGACAATATCGTCGTTCTGGTCGTTGTATCCTGTCCAACCCTTTTCTTTCTCTCCGAACGAACTGACCCGGACAATAGGAAAAGGAGGAACAATGGGCTTGACCCTGGCTTTATCCTCGCGGCGAGCCAGCCAGACCGCCATTTCCCCCATTCCCCTATTCGCCCAGGCGTAGAAGGGAATGGCCACCGTCTCATGTTTTTTCGATTTGATGGTTACTATGTCCTCTCCCCTGTACAACGCCAGTGCCTCCCCTTTTACGACCGTCACTCCCCCCAGCAGGTCCTCACGGAACTCAGCCTTATACATCGTATTGTCCTGCAGCAGCAGGTTAAGTACGTTCTCATCGTTATCGGCCCACTCCACACAATAAACCAGCGGCCCCCTCTCCAGCGCCACCCGGCCCTCATTGTCCTGAATCTTTCGGTTCGGCAGCACCTTTCGCACCCGCATCGGGAAATCAAGTTCCAATACGTCGCCCCTTTTCCACTTCCTCTCGACTCGTGCAAAGCCTTTCTCCACTTCATACTCCACTGCCTCGCTATTGACCGTGAGGGCCGGCGGCTGTTCGTATGCCTCCATGAAGTGGTAAAGATCGCCCGGCATGGGTTGATTCCGCGTCCAGATGGGAAGACGCACGTGGAGTGCAAACTTTTCTTCGGGTTCCGGCTCGACAATGATCTTCACCTTCCCTTCCCAGGGATACTTGGTTTCCTGCGTGATATTGACGGTTGTCCTATCCAGCTTGATATCCGATTGACTTCCGATAAAGAGGTTGACATAGATGTCTTTCCCGGATTTCGCGTAGATATAGCTCCCGATCGAGGCCATTAAACGCACGACGTTGGGCGGACAGCAGGGCACATTGATCCATCGAAAGCGTTCATAATCGCCGAACGATTTGAGGGGATTCTGGTAGAAAAACCGGTCCCCTTGATACGAAACCCCTACCAGCCAGCCATTGTAGAGAATGCGTTCCATCATGTCGATATACTTGGCATCCTGGTGGAGAAGAAACAGCCGATGGTTCCAGACTGCATTCCCATAGGCCGCACAGGTTTCATTCCAGCAGCTCAGATTGGGCAGCTCATATGCGGCTCCGTATTGTTCATGAAAACGGACCGCGCCGATACCGCCGATTATATACGTCTTTTTATATACAGAATCTTGCCATATTCTCTCCGAGGCATCGACGTACGCCGTTTCTCCGGTCAGGGCAGCGATATCGGCCAGCGGGATGTATAAAAACATGGCCCGAACACAATGACCGACGGCTTCGCTCTGCTTAACAACCGGCTTGTGGTCCTGGTTGAATGTCCGGTACTTGGCGTACCTCTCCGTCCGCTCGTAATCCTCTTTGCCCTTTTCATCCAGAAAGAATTTGGCCAACTTCCAGTATCTTTCGTCTCCGGTGTGACGATACAACCTAATCAGCCCGATTTTCAGGCCTTCGTGCCCCGCTATATACGTTTTTTTTCCGGGACCATAGATGGCGTCGATCTGGTCTGCCGCCTTGATGGCCGCATCCAGCATCTTTTTTTTCCCGGTCGCCTCAAAATACGCAACAGCCGCTTCGAAGAAATGACCTGATACCCTCACGGCTGATTCCGGATCGTCTTTAATTCTGGACTCTACCCGAGCTACACTCTCATCAATCAAATCATCGACATAGGCCTCGAGTTCGGGATCGGATCGCTCAGCCAGCATATAGGCCGCACCCTCGATTAGTTTAGGGCTGGCTAAACGCCCTGTTTCCTCATACATCTCAAAGCAATGCCAGATGGACACCTTACGGTTGACCTCCATCTTGGGAGCCCAGAATTCATCCTCAATGTGGACGTCGGTAAAAGAAACGGGCTCAAGCGGATAATCTGATCTTGGTGAAAATGTCTTATCACAGCTCGAGGTTAAAAATCCCAGGATGAATATCAGGGAAATAGGTATGTTCTTTCTCATGACATCTCCCTTTTTTCAACTGTTTAAAGCGTTCACCGGATCGGCAGGTGAGAAAACGCTTCGTGTAATCCTGCCCTCATCTGATCTTTATAATCCCCAATTGGCTCAGCCATATGAGGATAAGCATCACCGGCGCAAAATATTTGATGATGATCATCCAGAAGACTTGCGCAGGCTTTTTCTGGACTTCGGCGACCTTGAAAAACTCCTTCAAAGGCCACACCCGTCCTACGAAGATGACCATGAGCAAGGCCCCCAGGATCAGGAAGATGTTGTTGCAGGCGTAGTCGACCTTTTCGAACACCTTGGTCGAAGTCGAAGCCAGCACGGCGATGGTCAGCACCAGGCCGCCCATGATGAACGTGCCGGCTTTCCGGGGTATGTTCCATTGATCCTTGAGGTGAGCAACGATCGCCTCCGTCCCTCCCAAAAAGGAGGTAAATGCCGCCATAAAAAACAAGAGATAAAAAGCGGCGGCGATCAGATTCCCCAGCGGCAGTTGATTGAAGATATTGGGCATGGTGATGAAGGTGAGCCCGAATCCGGAACCGGGATCGAGACCGAATGCAAATACGATCGGAAAGATCATGAAACCGGCCAGGACGGCGATGAACAGGTCGGACATACCGATGATGACCGCGTTGGGCACGATCTTATCCTGTTTCCTCATGTAGCTTCCGAAAATGTGGGCCGCGGACAGGGCGATCCCCATAGAGAAAAAGGCCTGTCCCACTGCGGCCAGCGCCGCCTCCACGGTAAACTTCGAGAAATCGGGCTTGAGATAAAAAGCGATCCCCTTCCCCGCTCCCTCCAGGGACAATGACCGCGTGATCAAAAACAACAGGATTAGAAAAAGGCCGGGCATCAGGATCTTGTTGATCCGCTCGACCCCTCTCCTTACGCCCCGGAGCAGGACCACCACCAATCCACCGATCAGAATCAGCGTCCACAGCGTCACCTCCAGCGGATTGGAAGTGAAGTTTTGATAGTAGGTTTCGATCTCCCCAGGTGACATCTTGGAGAAGACACCGGCCAGCGATTTGAAGAAATAGGCGGCGATCCACCCGGCGACGGGCGCGACATATCCCGTGATGACCAGATTAGTCAGCACATTGACGTAGCCGTTTAAAAACCAAGGAGTCCGCGGGCGGAGGAGCTTGTAGGCGCCGACCGGATCCTTCCGGGTGGCCTTCCCAAGCGAGATCTCGACCGAGAGCATGGGGATCCCGATTAAAAAAACTACCAGCAAATAGAAAAGGAGGAATATCCCTCCCCCGTATTTGCCGACCATAGAGGGAAACCGCCAGAGGTTTCCGATCCCGACCGCATATCCGATCGAGGCCAAGATAAAGCCGATTCTGGATCCCCAACTCTCTCTTTCGTCTATCATCGCATCCTCCTTCTTATCGTCGTGAACCTCTTTACGGAAAAACGCTCGAACTATTTATCAGTCCCGGATAGAGGAGCTTCCGGCCCCGGGACCAGTTTTTTTTCCATGAGGAACTGGAGGCCCAATAGACCTCCCCAGTGGTAAAAGCTGTCGCTGCTGCTGACATCGAGGCCCTCACCGGTGTCGGGATTGTAATTCTCGGGGACAAGCCTCTTTTCATTCCAAGCCTTCATCAGGAGATTCTTGGACTTTTCCGCCAGGTCGGCGCAGGCATCGGGCAGATCGTAATGGCGCAGCCCGAGGTAAACTAGAAAATTCATGGGGGGCCAGATCCGGCCCCGCCAGTACACATTGTCGCGGTATGCGGGATCGTTGCGGGAGCAGGACGGCATGATCCACTCCCCCCAGAATTCCTCCGGATTATAGAAATGATCTCTGATCATCCGCTCAGCCTGTTCAGGCGATGCGGCACGCGCCAGGAGAGGATAAAACAGAGTCGGAGAGAGGCGCTTCACGAACTTGCCGGTGTCCAGGCGCCGGTTGAGAAACAGGCCGGTTTCCTCGTCCCAGAGGGTGGCCAGCTTTTCCCGGAAGTGCCGCGCGCGCGCGCGCAGTTCCTCGGTCTCTTCCCGCCTTCCTAAAACGTCGGCGATGTCGGCCAAGGCGTCGCAGTCGGTGACATAGAAAGAGATCAGGGCCACGTCCGCCATCTCCATCAGATGGGTTTCACGGTTGTAGAGTGCGTCGTCATAGAGCGGCAGGTTGTCCATGCCGGACTCCAGCACGGCCCCGTAGAGGTCCCCCACCCCCTTGCTCTCCCAATCGAATCCCACGACCGGTTCATAGGGCTTGGATCCCCATGAGAGATATCCCGCATTCAGCCGGTTTTTCGGCCACCAACGGTTCCAGCGCAGCAGATCTTCGAAAATCTCTTCCAGGAACCACCGTTCGCCGAAACGGCGGTACAATTCACGGGCGATCAGGGAACCCACGGGAGGCTGGGACCTGTCCTGGGTCCTGATCCCCAACGAACGGTACCACATGGGGACGAATCCATCCGCCGTTTTCTCTCTCGTGATTTCGATGACATTGGCATAGGCTAATTCCTTACTTTCCAGAGAATGCAGGTATCCGGCGAAATAGGTGTCCCAGCAAAACAACACATAGCCCAGGTATTGAAAGGGATCTCCGACCGACGACTGCTCGCCGACTGTAGGTTCATCCCATCCCAGGTTCCATAGGCGGCTCACGGGTGTGATCACACGGTCTTTCAGCGGATCATAGATGGTGTTCCAGGCCAACGCCGCCTGCATGGCACGATAGATTTCGGCGCACTCGCCGTAGGTTTCGTGGCTTCGGTGCAGCTCCCGTTTCCGCCTTGCGATGACGGCTGTGATCTCATCCAGGCTCCGCTTACGGTCCGTGGAAATTCCGATGGGTGGTCCGTCCATCGCAAAGGCGAGATAAGGCGTCTGGGCCGTGATGTAGGGTTCATCGACGCTGCTTTGAGTCCCGAAAACACGGACGGTTCGTTGTCCCGACCGGCCGATGAGCACATCCTCCCCGGCGGCCAACTCCCCCTTCCGGTTCCAAAGGAAGCCGGATTCCACCACCAGGAGCGGCGCACGCCGGTGGCGATGAGCCGGGGTTATGAGAAGAACCAGGGAATCATCCTCCGTTGCGGTCTGAACCTTGATGTCAATGTCCCTCCAGCGCAGGCTCAATTCCGTGTAGCTTCCGTCATAGGCGTGAGGCCCGCCGGAAATGACCTCATGCCCCCTGCGCCCCATCAGCGCTTCCTTCAGGTAACCTCCCTGGCGGTATTCCTTGATGCCCAGATTAAGGGCAAATCCTTCCGGGAGAAGAACATGGGACAGCACGGACCGGGTATTCCAGGTGTTCCAGCCCTGCGCGAGCTTCGCTTGGATCGATGCGTACTCGGGGGATCGTGAAGCTCCTCGGTTGTGCTTGCCCATCGGCGGCCTCCTACTCTCGGTCTTTGTTCACCGGTGGTTCATGATCTGAAATACAACCCGAAACGTCACATAAATTCCATTTCGTCATCATGAGCCACAAGTCGCGTTATCGAACACAATCGTCGTCAAGCAAACTATCATGTTACAAACGATAATGTCAATCAATAGGAAGCAAGGTATTCGGCCTGACATTCCATGAATTTTTTTCCCGGAGAGGTGTATCTCGCCTTAATCATACGGTTGGCTTGTAATTCCGTCGAATTCTTACTATGTTAGTCCAGAGTCTTCGCACTTTAAACCGTGCGATACCGCCCGGATTTCATGCTGATGAATAGCTTGAGAAGATGAGACATCGTGACAGCAATGAAAAAGAATAAAACATATCTGACAAGACATCTTTTCTGCATAGTGATGGTGGCCGTTTTCTATGGATGCCGACACGAAGAATCTCCTTCCGCCCGCGAACCAGTCCGGCTGCCCGGGATGACCGCCTCGGGAAGAGTCCTCCTCCCTAATCAGTGGTCGCTTCATCCGGCCGGGCGGCAATTGCCTCTCGGTGATCTGCCGCTGAACATGGCGTTTTCTCCCGACGGCCGTTACCTGGCAGTCACACATGGCGGTTACGGAGCGAACGAAATCATCATCACCCACATCCCCGCTGCAGAAAATTCCTCGGGGGCTCAGATCGCCCGACAGCAACGCGAGTCGGTCCTCTGCCGGGTCGAACTCCCCAATCTCTGGTACGGTCTGATTTTCGGATCGGGAGGCCGCCAGCTGTATGCCAGTGGCGGACGCGACGACAAGATCTATCGATTCGATTTTAAGGATGGGATGCTCTTAAACCGTCAGGAGATCGACCTGTATGAAGAGGGGCAAAAGCTGCTTCCGGCAGGAATGGCCATAAGCTCGGACGGACGCACTCTTTATACGGCCAACTGCCGGAGCAGCTCTATCGGGATCATCGGCCTCGACGACGAAGCTCCCGACATGACCGCCATCCTCCTTCCGGAGGACAGCTTCCCTTATACCTGCCTCCTCTCTCCCGATGAGGCCACCCTGTACGCCAGCCTGTGGGGGAAAGCTCAAGTCGTGTCCATCGATCTTCAATCCCGGCGTGTCAGATGCTCTATCCCCACCGATGACCATCCCAACGAAATGGTGCTAACCCGGGATGGCCGGAGGTTATATGTATCCAATGCCAATGAAAATTCCGTTTCCGTCATCGATACTTCCCTCGCCAAGGTGGTGGAAACCATCTGCTCCGCGCTTTACCCCGGAGCGCCCGCGGGAAGCACTCCCAATTCCCTCGCCTTATCGCAAGATGAAAAATTTCTCCTGATCGCCAATGCGGACAACAACAACCTGGCACTTTTCGAGGTAGGACAGGGCCTGCCCAGCCGAAGCGTCGGATTCATCCCCGTCGGTTGGTATCCGACATCGGTCAGAATCCAACCGGAAACAGGTGCCATCTATGTCGCCAACGGTAAGGGCCAGTCCTCGAAGCCCAATCGGCTGGGGCCCGTTCCCGGGCGCGAACCTGTCATCACGCCGGAGTACATCGCCCGGCTCTTCACGGGCACCCTCTCGATCATCGATTGGCCCGATGGCTCCCAAATCCGCGAGCTTACCCAGCGGGCTTATGCGTGTTCACCCCTTCTAGAGGACGGAGGGATCACGTCCTTGCCTGACGAACCCAATCCCATTCCAAAAAAGCCGGGCGATTCCTCTCCCATCAAATACTGTGTGTACATCGTCAAAGAAAACCGAACCTACGATCAAGTCTTCGGCGATATCGAGTTCGGAAACGGAGACCCCACTCTGTGTCTATTCCCCCGCAGCGTGACGCCGAATCATCACGCCATCGCCGATGAGTTCGTTCTCTTGGATAATTTCTATGTGGAATCCGAAGTGAGTGCAGACGGACACGAATGGTCCATGGGAGCTTACGCCACCGATTTCATAGAAAAGACCTGGCCCAGCGAATACGGGCACCGCGCCCGTTGGAGCCTCAACTATGTGGGTGAAGGGGCGTACGCAATCGCAGCGCCTTCGGCCGGCTATATCTGGGACCGCTGTGCACAGGCGGGCGTATCCTACCGCAGCTACGGCGAATTCATCAACAACGGTAAAACCGCCGACGAGCCCGGAACCGCCGCCGTCAAAACCCTGGAAGGGCACTTCGATCCCTACTTCCGGAGTTTCGACATGCGATACAGCGACATCGACCGGGCGGAGAGATTCATCGCAGAGCTCGGTCGCTTCGAAAAGGAGGGCGATCTTCCGCGCTTCATCGTAATGAGGCTGCCGAACGATCATACGTCCGGCGCGTCGCCCGGATATCTTACGCCCACGGCCTACATGGCACAGAACGATCTGGCCCTGGGGATGGTCGTCGAAGCTCTGTCCAGCAGCAGGTTCTGGGAGGAAATGGCTGTCTTTGTGGTCGAGGACGACGCGCAAAACGGACCCGATCACGTGGATGCTCACCGGACCGTGGCCATGGTCATCAGCCCGTATGTCAAGCGCCGCGCCGTGGACAGCAGTTTCTACTCGACCGCCAGTATGCTGCGGACCATAGAGCTCATCCTTGGGCTCGAACCGATGAGCCAATTCGATGCGGCAGCCCGGCCGATGTTCGCCAGCTTCACCATCGAACCAGACCTCACGCCCTACCGGTGCCGCCCCGCGCAGGTGGACCTCGAAGCCACAAATCCGGCGGATGCCTGGGGAGCTCAGCTATCATTGGCCATGAATCTGGAGGTCGAGGATGCGGCCGACGACATCCTGTTCAATGAGATCATCTGGAAGAGCGTCCGGGGCCCGGACTCGGTGATGCCTGCCCCGGTAAGAGCCGCTTTTGTTTTCCCCATGGGTAAAGACACCGACAGCTAAGATAATATCCCGGATTACCTGATTCGATTTCCCTTGCTGATCACATTCCCTGAGCCGATCAACACGATGCCATCCTCCGGATTCAATCTCGGCCCATGCAAGATGTTATCCTCAATGTGAACCCCGGTCGAGTTGACGATCTTGATCGCGACGGGAGTTCCGGTCAGGGCTGTGTCCGCAAAATACTCGTCCAGCTCGAACGTATTGCCGGTGATCCGGATATGGAGGCCGTTGTTGACCACTACGGCCGGATTCTGCCACCAATTTACAAAGCGGTTGTTTTCGATAAAGAGATTACGAATCTCCCGGAGTGAGGTTTCTTCTATGTCCCATTGGCCGACCGGCCAGTTGACAGAGGCCTGGACCACGCCGAATATATTCCGGTCGGGATTCAACAGGTGCTGTGCTGTCTGGGCTGTTTTCACCGGCCATCCGCTGGCCAGCTTGAACGTGTTGCCCCGGATGAGCAGGTTGGAAGGTAAGCCGTTGAATTCCTGATAGGTGTTGAGGATGCAGATCGACTGGTCGCTGTGCCGCTCGAAGAGGTTTCCCTCCACCAGCCCGTCATGGCTCTTGAGCAGGAAGCCGAACCGGACGGCGCTCTTGAAAACATTATTCCGGACCACAAATCCCGGAAGAGAGGCGTCATCGTTGAGGAAGGACAAGGATTTTTCGTAGTCGGTCCCAATCCTCAGCCCGGGGATCTTCCGGTCGACACGAATCCTCACCCCGAATTCGAGGTCGGTCACGTCAACGACCACGGGTCTCGATACGATGGCCCTCTCGAGGGGATCCATCACGGTCAAAGTGTCTCCGGGCTGAACCATCCATTTATTGGCCTCGTCCCGACTCCGGTAAAAATCGAAATCGGGCCGCGGCCAGTCGAACCTCAGCCGGGCATGAACCAGGTCGAAGGTGAAGGGATCCGCGACATGGATGCAGTAGGCCCGGAATCCCTTGACGATCAGGTTGTCATCACCAAGCGCCTCAAAGTAGCAGTTCTCGACCCAAGGCCCCTCACGTCCGCCGAAATTGAAACAGCCGTCCGCTCCCGAGGTCAGCCACCGTCCTTCCCGCGGAGCGGCCTTGATCCGAACGAAGTTAGGCCGCGTGCAGTATCCGGTCGCAAAGACGGCATTGGAGGACGCATAGATGCGCAGATCCATGAACGTGACGTCCTCGGAGCGGTTGGCATGGAACAGCGCGCCGTCGATGCGCGAAATCTGGACATAGGGATCCCCCACTTCGACGGCATGCAGCTTTATCTTATGCTGGACCTTGAGAGAATAAAGGTTGTCTCCGATCCGGGACCATTCAGTCAGGTAAAGCCTGAACTCCGTCCCCTCCTTGAAAGCGACCGGATCGTTTTTATCCTTGATAAAGGCCCACTTGTAATCGGCCTGACGAAAATGGGGCTGGTCGAGATCGGGATACGCCGGGTCGAGTTCGACGTTGAGGATTCCGGCCTCCCTGTCCACCGCCCTCACCCATCCCTGGGTATGCGGGAGCACCTCGAAGTCGACGGACAAATTTTTGATGATGACCCTCTTCGACCTCCGGATGCCGATGAACTGTTTTGCCGGGTTCAGTATTCGGAATTCGCAGCCTCGTCCGTCAAGGATAATGTCGGCGGCGTCCTCGATCGTCAAGGCGTCCCGGCCTTCCAGAACATCAAGGCGGTAAACGCCGTTTTCGAACAACACCACTGACGGGACTCCACTGGATACCGCTTCATCGATGGCTTTCTGGATGGCCCGGGTGTCCGGGGCGTCATCTCCGGCGATCGCCCCGTAGTCCCGGACGTTGAACTCTTTCTGGATCGGGAAGTCGAGCAGTGGCTGCGCCCGCAGCCTGATACCTCTCTGGACAGCTTCGGCGATGCCGACATTTTCTGTAGCGGCCCCGGCAAGGACATCAGGCTCATCGTTCGGAGCCGGCTGGCAGCACAGTACGATCCAAGCTGTCAGAAGGGCCAAAGTCAAGCGATAGCATATTTTGCGCATTATGATTTCCCTTCGTCGTTCACACCGGACCCAAAATAAATCTCGATCCGTCCGTCATTCTTAGGGGCTTCAACAAAAGTAGACCCCAGGCTGCATCGAGGTGAATCCCGGGCTGTGAGACACTTAGTAATGAGCCTCGAATGTCACCCAATCCTTGAGATCGGCTGGAAGCGTGATGGTCTCCCCTGAAGGATCGAATTCTTTCCATTCCAAGCCGTCGATAAGGGCAGCCTTCATTTTCTGATCGCCGGGAACGCGAAGGCGAAGGACCACCCGTGCTCCCTGTCCCTTTGAGGACATTTTCACGCGACCCAAGATCCTTCCCTCGCTCATTTCAGAGCGGATCTCGAATCCGACGGCTCCGAAACGGGTGGGGGCACCGGTTACGTTGATTTCCTTCCCGTCTTCCAGCCAGGCCCTCGGCACGGCCCTGCCCACCCA
>Ga0180438_10009556_pt1 | contig 12059 bp, 10 predicted proteins | sample SS_ome_12_FD_132455 | JGI IMG/M metagenome (GOLD analysis project Ga0180438, IMG submission 132455) | Hypersaline lake sediment archaeal communities from the Salton Sea, California, USA - SS_3_D_2 metaG | ecosystem: Environmental > Aquatic > Non-marine Saline and Alkaline > Hypersaline >...
CTCCCAGCTATATTGTAGTTGATATATAGACACTTGAGGTCCTTTGCTTCATACTTAGAACAAAAGAACCATAAAGTATGTAAACTAACTAGTCAATAGTAGGTTTAATGAACCGCACTTATAAATTTCGCTTGTATCCCACCACCCACCAGGCAACTATACTAACTCAATGGCTGACTATCTGTCGTATCCTATATAATAACGGTCTTGCAGAGCGAAGAATTGCCTGGCAAACTCACCAACAAGCCATTAGCTATGGTGAGCAAGCCAATCAACTAAAAGCCGCCAAAAAGACCAACAAGTTCTTGAAAGCGGTACATTCTCAGGTACTCCAAGATACGCTGAGACGACTTGATAAGACCTTTAAGCACTTTTTCAAGCGCATCAAGAAGGGAGAAAAAGCAGGCTACCCTCGCTTTAAAGGGAAATACAGATATGACTCCTTCACTTACCCGCAAAGTGGATTTTCACTTGATAACGGACAGAAGAAACTTCAACTCTCAAAAATCGGAAGCATCTCTATTAGACTACACCGATCGATACCGGCTGAGGGTGTTATCAAGACCTGTACTATTAAACGAGATGTAGACCACTGGTATGCCTGTTTTGCAGTAGAGCATCCTGATCCTGGCTCTCAGAGAGAGCTAAAGAAGGTGATAGGGGTGGATGTTGGCCTAAAGAGTTTACTGACGTTAAATAACGGAGAGTCTATAGAGAACCCTCGTTGGTTCAGAAACTCAGATAAGAAACTAGCCAAAGAACAGCGAAGGAAAGCGAGGAAGTGCAAGGGCTCAAATAACCGTTACAAGCAGAAAAAGAAAGTAGCACAAATACACAGGAAGATACGCAATCAGCGAAAGGATTTTCATCATAAGACTAGTCGGACACTGGTCGATAACTATGATCTGATTGTGTATGAGAACCTTATGATTACCAATATGGTGAAGAACCCGCATGTAGCGAAGTCGATTAGTGATGCAGGGTGGGGGCAACTCATGTGTTTTACGGAGTACAAAGCGGAGGAAGCTGGTACTCTCGTAGAGTATGTGAGTGCCTATAACACCACGCAACTGTGTAGTAGGTGTGGGAAGCTGGTGCCGAAAACACTCGCAACCCGCATCCACAAATGTCCATACTGTGGACTTGATATAGCAAGAGACCATAACTCTGCCATCACTATTTTAAGCCGCTCAATCTACATTGTAGAATCAATATTATCATCAGGGCAGGAACTGCCCGTTGAGCCTGTTTGACATGTCCCGTTGGGGAATGGATGATTCAGGAAGCCAGCCTACTTATAGGGTGGTAGTTCACAAAGTCATAATAAAACCATTCTAGCAAATTCAATTAGGCGAAGAGGATGTGGACGCTCCTCTAAATTATATCGAAATGGACGGACCGTGTTTTGAAAAAAGCTCTTGTTGTCATCTTTATAGCAATATTCATGCTCTTACCAGTGATGGTGTCCTCTTCAGAAGGTACTACAAGCCTTGAAGACGGGAAAAACCTATTTTCAGAGTTGGGTATTGATACAATAAGACTCTCAGCTAGTAATGGAGCCGAAGCTAAAGATAACATTCTTATTACGTTCTCAATCGATTCAATAGAAGATAAGGCTCTTTCACTTTCGCTTCTCACAAGTTTTTCTGGCGAAGACCCAGATTCTGATTTTAGTATCGAAATTAATTGTAATAACCGTTATAATAAAAGAAAAAATATTAATAGCACGTATTTAGAGACGGTTGATAAGTATTGGGTAAACATTATCGTTCCATTTGATAGTTTACTCGAAGGAAACAATCTTATTGAACTTGAACTTGCCTTTGTTTCGAGTAATGTTGGCACAACAACTTTCATGCTCCATAAAGAGTCCTATGTCTTCTTGAAGACCCTCTCACACATTCAATCAACGGGAGAATATAGTTTTAGTGAATTAGGTGGTGCACTTCCATATCCTGCAGAATTTCAAGCTTATTTATCAGAAGGCTTACCGGAATATCAAACGGTTAAAGCGTCTTTGGAATTTAGACTATCTGAGGAAGTTATGACAGATCAATTCTCAACTGATCTTAGAGCGGTCTATTCTGTTGAAAACTATCCTAACGTCTATAATATAAGTCTTAGCCTTTACTGGAATCAAGAGAAACTATCCACGTGGAAATGGGACATAAATAATGAATCTCAATTGATTGAGATTTCAACAAATGTTGACAAATCATTGATATATGAGGGCAGAAATGCATTAGACATTGAATTCAGTGTATTTGGAAATGCATCACAATACGCGATTGAGGTTTTATCAAATTCTACGATTCAGGTTTCAGCATTTCGGGATGTTGCTGTTGATTCATTATCAATAACGCCTCAAGTAATTGAACCTGGAGATGTAGTAACTATCAAAGCTAATATAAAAAATCAAGGCTCGAAAGATGAATTTACAACCGTATGTCTGAAGATAGACGGTAAATTAAGTACGACAACACAAATCAAACTACTCGAAGGGCAATCGATCGAAAAACAATTCCATTGGGAAGCAAAAAAAGGGTCACATCAAATTACAGTATTTGTTGAGATTAAAGGCCTTTCCACGACTATGGAAGTTAATTCACAAAACAATAACCTTACACGAACACTTTACATTCCAACTCGTGATGTGACATTGAGTCATGTTGATGTTTTTCCGAAACATCCTCCAGCAAGCGGCGAGACCATAAAAGTGGCAATATACTTAGAAAATACTGGAAAAGTGAATGAAACCATTAATATCAATCTATATATAGATAATACACTAGTTAACACCACTGAAGCGAATGTCCTTGTTAGTTCCTCTGTAAAAGTCACGTTAGAATGGGATGCTATTGAAGGGAATCACACACTTTTAGTTAAGGTTTCTGGAATTGAAAATGAAGCGAATATAACAGATAATTCTTATTCTACAAATATTCTGGTGCTTGACTCACTTTTTAGTATTTCATTATATGGTAAAACATTTCAGTTTGATATAATTGATATCCAGTTTCTTTATGGAGCAATATTGGTCCTTCTTACTCACATAATGTACTTTACCTTTTATCTAAGAAAGCTCTCATTTGTAGAAAAACATTATCGCGATATTTTATTTGTTACAATAGGATTGACCTTTCCTTTATTACTCTCTCATGCATACGATATTCGGAGGACTTTTGGCATTCCACTGCTATTCGAAGGATTAATTATAAGTAATATTCTTTTTTGTAATATTTTATTCTTCGTTGGAAGACGAAAATGGACAAAAGGCAGTATATTGGGCAAAAAAACAACAAAAGAAATAATTGAATATTTAAAAAGAAAACTCGGAATTAGCGTAGAGTAGAAAGATCAGCGTACGTGCATTAAGGCTTTTTTGAGAAAATAGCTATAGGAAGGCTTGCCAGTCGCCATTGTGCTGCTTTTCCTTTGATTTGTAAATCAATTTGATGTTTTCCATGTGAACTAAGAACAATGAAGACTGATCCAGGCTTCGCTTGCATAAATAGAACCTTTAGCCATTTATCAGTCCTCCGAATTAACTGTTTTAGCGTTTCTGCAGGTGGCTGAAAAGCATATTGCTGGTATAATTTTTCGAAATCAATAAAATGCAATGAAAGAAAATCATGTCTGTTCAAAGCCTTTACAGCATTGATATAGACATTCATATCATCAGTGGACGAAATCGAATATTCATTATGTGCAATAATATTCAGTTCTTCTTGACGTCCAACCATTGCAACAGATTTTCCGTTTTCAATAAGAATACTTGGAAGATGAAAACCACTAAATTGTTCAGTAACATAGAAAACCTGTTTCAACACACTATCAGTATAAGGATTATCTGTATCTAGAAGAACAAGAGCATCACATGCTTGGATTAAGAATTCAGGCTTATAGTAAGTGTACTCAAATAGACCAAAGTTATCAAGCAGAATGAGCACAATATGTTCCGAATTAAAGTTGATACCTTCAATAGGGGGAGGTAGGGACGCAGGGGGAGTTACTTTTAAGATTTTCAGAATAGTAGCAGGAATAGCTGTCATCTTTGCGGTAAGTTCAAGATAATCGTTAGCCTCAGTTGCCACAGAGAAAGCCTCCATTCTTCTGGTTAATATCACATCGAAACTCATTCAAAAGTCTTACTGAGGTCCAGACTTTGAAATAGCACTCATTGTTGAAACCGATCCTTTCCAATATTTATTCATGGGTGAATAAGGTTTTGCCTTTTGTTTATCCATGCATGGTCCTTATTTCTGGAATGACATATCAAACGCAATTGACATCGATAAAGTTATCGTCTGGGCAAAGGAGCCTGGTATCAATATCGTTGGTCGAAGATTAATTGCTATTACTCCTAAGGGCATAGTATCTTACCGCACATATGCGAATCGACATGGATTAGCCCTTGGATCGGTTTTTTGATGATTTCATAAAGGAATATGCGGACACTGCGGAACTAGTTATGTCAAAGGAAAAAGTCCTGGGCCACTTTTAAGTGATAGAAGGTACGATGACCAAACGATTTGAACATTACTTTAGAAATCTTAAAGAGTTTCTTGCTGTTGAATTTGACAAAGGTTCTGAGCACAAAAAATATTTCGGGGTTTCAAGGAAGCGATTCCACCCATCTACAATTGGGTACTCTCACAAGTTGAGGAATACATAAAGCCTCATTTGAAAAAGCGTAGTCCTTACCGTAGATGGCCGATGCTCCATGACCTCTTCAAGCATAGCGGGATAACCTCCTTCAAGACTGCGGGAATATTGCGAAAAACGATATTGATGAAGCATGTCTTGAACTCGGTGACGAGCGCACAGCCCGATAACCTTAAGGCTGGTCTTTCCGCTAATGGAAAGATTGATGATTATCATAAAATGTGGAATTATGTCAACCATTCTGCTGTTTTATAAATAATTGTAAGGTTCAAAAGTCTATTGGAAGTAATCCATTTTTGATTAAATCCTATGATAGACGGATTCATTTGAGGAAAGGTGGTTGCAGCATCTCAGAATGATGAGAAAAAGTTTAGTTGTTTAAGGAGAAAAAATGTGTAATCAAGCAAAAAGCAAGCATTCCCAAGTTGATAGAATTCAACCTCTCAAGTAAATTCGTTTTAAATCCTCTCTTGCAACGTAATAATGATACGCTCTACCGCGTAATTCTCGTCTTATATAACCCTGTTCATGCAAATCTCTTAATATATTCCCTGCACCGCCTGTAGTGAGATTTGCACGTTTAGCAACATCATCTGGTTTTAACATTTCTGAAGAATTGGCTAAAACGAAAAGGGCTTCGTTTTGAGCAGGGGTTAATAACTTTATTATATCATCAGTTATCACTTCAACGATTTCGACTCGACCTTCCTCAATTGCAATCTCATTCACTAACTCTTTTGTAACTTCTGAAGCTTCAGAATTTAAAAACGCTTCAACTACTTTTCCGCATAGTTTAATAATAGCACGTGGATATCCTTGTGTATGGTTAAAAATCTCTTCCAGTGCATCTTCCCGAAAAGGTTTGATATCATGTCCCCCAAAATACTCTATCCGCTTCCCAATCATTTTATTTGTTTCGGCGAGACTCAATGGTTCTAATCGCAGTTTTCTAGTAACCCTATCCTCCAAAGGTATAAACATCTGAAAAAGAGATTTAGAAAAATCTGGTAAACCAGCTAGAAATAAAACAACATTGCTAAGGTCAACTAAAACCCGTATCCATTGGACATCTCTTCTTTTCTTTTCTTTTACTTCCAAGCTGTCAGAATCTCTGGCAATTAGCAATTGCGCTTCATCAATTAATAGGATAATACGTCGATTTACATCTCTTAGAATAGAAACCAGTTCATCAATGACTTTCGGGGGGTCCTGAGTGATTCCAAAAAATTTTCTGAGTTCTGACATAATTGATTCACTTAACAAGAAGGTTTCTGGAGGTTCGGAAATTAAGATTGGCAAATAATCATCATGTCTTTCACTCAATAAATATTTTAGGTGCTCGAAGAGTTGCGTCTTACCTGTCCCATAACTTCCCTCTACGATCACAAGGTTACCGATCTTGACCTGTGGTAACAAGGCTTCGAGATTTTTTTGTCCAAGATATACTTGTGGTATAATCGATGGAATAAACGGAAAGTCCCACCAACCTAACTCATTAAGTTTTTTAGAGTATCTATCTAACGCTTCCATATTCATCATCCTTCTTATTAATTCTTGATAACAGAGTAAAAATTTGATTAATTCTTTTTAGGGAACTACTGTAAACTCCATTAAAACTCCATCATTTCTATTATTTTAATTCATCCTTAAAAAAATATCTGTTTTTGTTTAAATAGGAGCAAGCATTGATGAACTTTAACTTTAACAGGCAGATAGAAGTTTTTTTTGTTTAAAATGCCAAAAAAAGGGAGATATCATTGGGCAATATACTGAAGTAACTCCATCAAGCAGTGCATTGATCCCTCTTACTATCTAATAGGCTATAATGATGTTGTATTCGACCTGATTTTTGTTTTGAATCATTAATATCAGCAATGAAAAGTATTTATCTTGTATTTTGCTTACATTAGTCTCATATTAATTTCACATCAATGATAACTTAATTTGGAAGTACACCTTAACTACACTGAATAGTATTGTTGACTACATTTGACTACATTTGACTACATTTTAACTACATTAAACTCCATTAAACTTATATAGTAGTTTGTATAAGTTTATTTTAAGTTAACACAGCCTAAATATTGCGCGCGCAATCGATGGATGTCCATCACGTGCGCGCAATTACACTTTACAAAGTTGGTGGAAATATGAATCGACCTCAAGAACATCCAGTTATTATGTATTTATTGAGACGCGCAAGAAGATTACAATATAACGACGACGTAGGATTTTGTCTTTCCTTAAATCGTTTTAAAGAAATGATTTATTCCGGAGAAATCCCAACATATCCTCAATAATTTTAAGAGATGCATAAAAAAATGATTTATGAGATCTTTATCATTAAAGAAGGAGGACAGTGTCTACTTCGAAAATCTATTAGCGATTCAGAGAAAATAAGAATAGATGAGGATCTTTTTTCAAGTTTTACTTGTGCTATTAGAAGTTTTGCCAATGAACTAAAGGAAACCGTTCAAACCATAGAATTGAAGCAATTCAAGTTGGTATTTTTCTCCTTAAAAAAATTATTTTTGATTGCAGTTAGCGATAGATTTGAGGATAATCTGGAGGTAACGCATAAATTAGCCTTACTTGCAAATGATTTCAAAAGGAAATTTAACCAGTATATAACAACATGGTCTGGAAATTTAACAGATTTTAATGGATTTGAAGAGAGGGTAGCATCTCTTTTGTCATATAATCAGTCTATATCTCAATTTTCGTGAAATTGAATATTCTGATTTGAAAAAAGGAAATATTCTTCTGTAGAATTTTGTGGTTGATTTTAACCTATTCAACCCAATACAATTTTTTTACAAAATTCACCTGAAAAACGTTCTACAACTTCATTATGAATTCTTTCTTTCTAAAGAAATAACTAAATAGCTCGAATATTTAAAAGATAAGAATGAATAGCACATTGTTTCAGGATTTCGTGATATTCAAAATATTTTAAAGAAATGACAAGTTATTACTACACTTACATAATAATTTGTCGTTGCAGAGAGATGCAGTAGAATGATCCATGAGATATTTATCATCGAAGAAGGGGGAAAATGTCTTCTACATTGCAGTAACTCAGAGAAAATAAGAATAGAAGAGGATCTTTTTTCAAGTTTTACAACTGCGATCCGTATTTTTGCTAATGAGTTAGACGAAACAGTACACACCGTCGAATTAAAGGAATACAAATTAATATTTTTCGCTTTAGATGAATTAATGTTAATCGCGGTTAGTGATAAAACGGATTCAAAACTAAATGTTCAGCGAAAACTAGCATTGGCAGCCAATGAATTTAAACGGCAATTTAAAGACATTATCTGTACAGATCCCGTCAATATAGCAGGTTTCAATGGGTTTGATAAGAAAATTGCGACTATTTTGTTTAATAGTCAAGAAAATGATACTAGTTTTTCCTGAACTAGTAAATACACTTTTTATTATCAGATGAAGTAGAAAAAAAACAGAACCTAATGGGTTTTTTAATAATGTTCAAGAATCGTTTTAAGAAGATCTGTACGTGTAACAATACCAGTTACTCGTTCATTTTCGTCAATTATAACAATACGCCCCAATCCACACTCGTCCATGACTCTAAGAGCCTTAACTAACGATGTTTCAGGTTTTGCAACGCAGGGCTCCGTTGTAGCACCGAGTTTTAGTGCGTCGGAGATGTTTTCAGCCAATTTATCCAATACAATCATCTTTGCAAGATCCATTGTAGTAAACAATCCAACAAGTTCGTCATCTCCATTAACAATTGGGAGAGCACTAATACGTTTTTCAGCGAAAAGCTCTGCAGCTTTGGTAAGCGGTATATTGGGTTTGACTGTTATTGGTTTCTTTGTGGCGATTTCTCCAATTGAAATAGCAGGCAATGACGCCATTTCAGATACCGCTAGAAGCAATTTTCCAGTCGCTGGATAGAGCCCCATCACTTCGCCTTTGATCAAAAGGTTTGATTTTGGTGTGGGACCTATAATAATTCTTTCACCTACTTTTATCTGACTGACGTCTCCAGAGATTGTAATTTCAGCGGTAGATTCTGCTGGTGAAGGGATTCTGGACAAACCGATATCTGAAACGGACGCCGAGATTTGCTTCCCTTCAACAATGACCGGGACTTCCTCCCATTTATCCGGTGTGGGTAATTGGAAGAGTTCGAATGCTTGAATCGTAGGTATGTAGCCTCCTTTCGGACCAGCAATTGATTCCACCAATTGTAACGCACGAAGGCTTATCATCATATTCCGAATTGTACCATTGGATCTACCTGTCATTCTTGCGATGGCTTCTGATTTAATCGGTTCACTTTGTTCTTTATATAAATCTAGCAATGATTTCAGGATCTTTTTCTGACTGCTTGATAACATGCTGCTTTTCAACCACCATTTGAAGTTTATGGTAATGATAATTCGTTAACTATAATGACAATTATGAAATCGTAATGACATATAGATTATAAGGTTTTTTATTTATCTAAAGAGACCTTCCAAAAAATCAAGAAAGAAATAAAAAGAAAGAAGAAGATCCCTCGTTAGGGATTGCCATTAAATTAGATCTTTCAAATGTATTTGATGTTGACCTAGTTCTCCACCATAGTTAGCAGCGGTAATTTTTATGAGGCCAGGCACTTTTACTGCTGCTTTAATTGCTTCAGACATTGCTTTACTAACTGCCTCGGTTGTGAGCCCATTAATAACGATTTCCAATACACTTTTTGCGTTGGCAGGCAATTCAGTGTCACTAACTTTTCCGATCAATGTAGGGCAAAACTTGTGATTCGTACTAGCAATCATGAATTTTGAATACTTTAGTGAGCCAACTTTTGATCCACTTCTACAAATTCCCCCTGGAAACGGTGTAATAGTGAAATCTACAGTCTCAATCGCCTTAATTGCCGCTTCAGTTGCCTGCAATGTTTTGTCTGGATCATCACCGATGAGCAAGAGATTTCCTCCTGCCACACCCTTTTTTGCACCGAATTCGCTGTCAATTAAGAACTCACCTTCCATTACTGGGATTTTCCATAGGGTTCTACCGTACATCTCTACTTTTTCTTCAAAACCATCTCCAAAGTATCGCAAATTAGCACCAGTTTTAAAGAGCTCGTCGTATTCGTCCATAGCGCAGAATGCAGCGGTTGTAGGACACGTTAAGACACATTGTCCTATCCTCATCAGTAATTGCTTGGCAAGTTTTTTCTTCTTTGTATGGGCTATTTGAATGATAACCCCAGGTCTTCCATCAACAGTATCTTCTGATGGAACAATCTTTTCAATTGCAGCCTCTGCTGGGCTCATTATTATAGAAGTCCCAAAGCCTGTAGCAGCTCTTGCTGCTGTTAATGCCCATTCTTGATTTACTGCAGTTATTAAAACTCGAGAAATCCACATTTTAAAGCCCTCGGCGAATGTATCTTCAATGTACACACCTTCAAGTTGCATAATCTATCGCTCCTAAGTAGTAGTTACAGGAAACGTCTTGTAAGATTTAACAAACTCACTCAGACGTTAACACTTTTAAGTATGAAGGTGGTGAAATTGTTTCATTATCGTTAAAGCAAAGAGAATTATTTGTTATGAGTAGCTGATATAACAATTACCTCACTCTTATGTAATATCTCTATGAGGTGAGTTTTATGGCGAAAGAAGTTACATTAATACTTAAGCAAGAAATTGTTGGAGCATCTTTAGAAGCTGAAGTCATTTCACCAGATGTTTTCGCGGGAAAAACTGTAGAAGATATAAAGGGACTGAAATTATGGAAAGGAAACAAACAATTAACTATTGAAGACTATTTCAAAATTTCAGGTGAACCTGGAGATACTGCAAAGGAAACAAAAATCATCTTAGAAGGCGACTTATCCAAAATCAAGCACATTGGAGAGGGCATGACTGCTGGAGAAATTCTAATCAAAGGAAATGCAGGAATGCATACTGCAGCTAAAATGAAGGGAGGTAAAATTACAGTAGAAGGTAATGTCGATGATTGGACTGGAGTTGAAATGAAAGGAGGCGTCCTAACTATATTTGGCAATGCACGAAACTATTTAGGGGCAGCATACAGAGGAGCGTCAGTTGGAATGCAAGGTGGCACAATCGAATTAGAAGGTGATTGTGGAACAGAAGCTGGTGAATGGATGAAAAAGGGTACAATCACAATTAAAGGAAAAGTAGGATCTTTTGCAGGCATACATATGCAAGGTGGACTGATTATTTTGTATAATCTTGTAGCAGAGCGAGTTGGCGCAGAAATGAAAAAGGGAAAGATACTCATTCATGGAAAGGTTGAAGAACTATTGCCTTCATTTAAGTTTGAAGGTGAGGTAGCATCAGCTGTTATCAATGAAGAAAAGGAAATTGAGGGACCATTCCTAAAATTTATTGGAGATATAGCAGAAAAGGGCAAAGGGGAGATCTATTTAAATAAAGAAGCAAATAGTCATCTGATTAATGCGTAGGTGATTTTAATGAATAAGCCTAGTGTCAATAAGCTTGCGTTAGATGTAGTTAAAAAAATGGATAAAAAATCTGAATTAATAAATGTAACATTTACTGAACTTAGCAACGGTGCAACCGTTATAGATTGCGGAATAGAGGCAAAAGGTGGGCTTCTAGCTGGAAGGTATGTGACCGAGGTATGTCTTGGAGGATTAGGAAGAGTTAATGTGACAACAATGGATATAGAAGAGAACACTTTTCCTGCAATCACAGTTGTAACAGATAATCCACCTATCGCACTATTAGCTTCACAGCTAGCGGGATGGAAGGTCAAAGGAGCAGAGGGAAAAGCCTATGGTTATGCCTCTGGACCAGCACGAGCATCAGCCCTCAAACCTAAAAAACTATTACCCAATTATGAATTCTCTCAATTAAATTATCAAGACAAAACTGATGTGGCGGTAGTTTTCTTAGAACCTATGAAAGAAAGTCTGCCTGGAGAAGCTGAAGCTGAGTTTTTGGCAGAGAAATGTGGAGTTTCACCTGATCAGTGCTATATGGTTGTGGCTCCAACAAACTCTATGGCTGGCTCAGTACAAGTAAGTGGGCGAGTAGTAGAGATGGGAATCTATAAGATGACTTCACTAGGATACGATCCGAAAAAGGTCATGTATGGAGCGGGAACAGCACCAATAGCTCCTGTAAACCCAGATGAACAAAAAGCAATGAGTCAAACAAATGATATGATACTTTATGGAGGCAAAACATTTTACGAAGTTAACGATGATGTTGATGATGATCTAAATACATTTGTCACACAAATTCCATCATCAGCATCAAAAGATTACGGAGAACCTTTTTACGATGTATTTAAGAAAGCTAACTTCGATTTCTTCAATGTGGATCCAGGACTTTTCAGTCCCGCAGCCGTTGTTTTATCAAGTCTTAGAA
>Ga0180438_10009557_pt1 | contig 12059 bp, 5 predicted proteins | sample SS_ome_12_FD_132455 | JGI IMG/M metagenome (GOLD analysis project Ga0180438, IMG submission 132455) | Hypersaline lake sediment archaeal communities from the Salton Sea, California, USA - SS_3_D_2 metaG | ecosystem: Environmental > Aquatic > Non-marine Saline and Alkaline > Hypersaline >...
CAGTCATAGGTGCGGATATCGATCTCCACACCTATCTTATTCAGAGATTCCTTGACAAGTTCTGCCTTCCGCCTGGCCAGATCATCTTGCGAGGTCTTGTAAAGAAAGGTCAAACCTCGGCCCCCCCTGTCGGTTTCTTTTGCGGGAAACCCCGCCTCATCCAACAAGGCCCTGGCCCTTTCCGGGTTGAAGGGATACTGGGTCACCTCTTCTTCATAGGCCCAGTGCTGGGGGGAGAGCACCCCCGTAGCCTGTATGGCATTTCCACGTAAAAGGTGTGTGATCATGGCCTCAACGTCTATGGCCATGGCGATGGCTTGACGCACCGCCCTGTTCTTGAGGGCTGGGTCTTTTAAGTTAAAACCCATGTATGCGTAATTCGTACCGGGCGTTGTGAGAACCTCAACATCAGACTCCCTGGACAGGGGGGCCACCATGTCAGGGGGTATGGTATTTTGGGTGAACTGGATGGTCCCCCGTTTGAATTCCAGAAGCCTTGTCGTATCATCAGGGATAAACCTGAACACCAGAAGGCTCAGCCCCGGTCTTCCCTCATGAAACTCCTCAAAGGGTTCAAAGGCAATTTCCTGGTCTGGAATCAAATGTTTGAACTTGAAGGGACCTGTGCCCACGGGATGACGGGCAAAGGCGTCGCCCAAGTCTTCGGCCCCCTTGGGGACAATCCCGCCTGTCATGGAGGCCAGAAAGGGGGAAAAGGGCTCCTTGAGGGTAAATCGCACGGTGTGCAGGTCTTCCACCTCAATCTCATCAATGACCCTGTAAGTCTCACGCCTGGGAGACTTGCTCTTTGGGTCCATGATAGAGTCGTAGGTATACGCCACATCTGCTGCTGTAAAGGGAACCCCATCATGAAAGGTCACCCCCTTTCTTAGATAAAAGACATAGGTGGTGCTGTCAGGTTGCTCCCACCTCTCCGCCAGGTCGGGCAGGAGTTTGGCCTCTTCGTCAAAGCGAACCAGGCCGCTAAACATGACCTGGGCCGTGCGCAGAGACGTGGCGTCAAGGCCGTATCTGGGGTCCATGTTGTTTGGGGCAGATACCATGCCCACCACCAGGCCATCTTGGGGCCATTCCACATCCCGTGCGCAGTGGAAGTGAAAGGCCCCTGCCAGCACCACAAAGACCCACACCAGGAAGTGGCGAAGGAACCTACTCATCGCTCCATCCATTAACACGGGCCGGACACGCCGGCAACTGCGACGCAGCGGTGGAGTAAGGGGGCGGGTGTATGGGTGAAGGCTGCAAGGCAGCGGGGAGCTCCCTTTGGAGGGGAAAAGGCGGGAAAGGCCTACTGGCGGAAACTAAAGGCAAAGCGTCCTTCTTCAAAGACCTTCAAGCAGGCCCCTACGATGTCAGAATCATAGAGTGTGCCCCTGTTTTGAGAGATCTCCTCTAAGGCATCTTGGAGCCCAAGGGCCGGCCGGTAAGGTCGATGGGAGGCCATGGCCTCTACCACATCGGCAACACCCAAGATTCTGGCCTCCAAAAGGATCTCTGAGCCTGACAGGCCAAGAGGGTAACCGGAACCATCCATCCTCTCATGGTGTTGAAACACAATCTGGGCAATGGGCCATGGGAATTCGATGCTCTTCAATATCTCATAACCCACTTTGGGGTGCATCCTGATCAGATCAAATTCAATCTCATTGATCCTTCCCGGCTTGCTCAGGATCTCGGCCGGCACAGATACTTTGCCGATATCGTGAATCATGGCGGCCATTCGGAGCCCGGCAACCCTGTCCTCTGTAAGTCCCATATCTTCGGCAATGGCAGTGGCAAGGTCGACCACGCGCTGTTGATGGCCTGCCGTGTAGGCATCCCTTATTTCAACAGTGCGAGCCATGGCATGGATGCTGCCCTCCAAGGCTTTTCGCCACCTTGTCATACTGTTTTGAAGTTCTTCCTCCGCCTTCATACGCTCAGAAATGTCGATAGACACCAGCAAGGTGGCCGTGACCTGGCCCTGGCCATCGAAGATAGGATAGGTGGTAAAAAGCACAGGCAGTGTCTCGCCAGACTCCCTGGTTAAGGTCAACTCACCGGTAAAACCCACGTTGCTGTTATGAGACGGATTTGAATGGCCACGGAGTTGAATAATCTCTTCCGGGAGATGGAGCATGGCGGCAGATCGACCAACGACCTTCTTAGACCTGTACCCCAGCATGCGCTCCGCGCCTGGACTGAACTCCAGTATGAGGGATTCTCCCCCATTGTGGTCTATCATGATAAAGGCCACGTGTTCGGCTGCCTCAAAAATGGCCCTCAGGCGAGCCTCCTCTTTTCTGAGCTCAGCCGTGCGCCTTGCCACTTCCCTCTCCAAGCTCTCCCGGTGGGCGCGGTTGTCTATCTCAAGCTGTCGCCGACGCAACGCATTGGCAACGCTGATGAGCAACCTGTTCCGGTCAAAGGGCTTAATAATATAGTCATAGGCCCCTCCCTCCAAGGCGACCTCTGCCGTCATGGAGTCATCCACCGCCGTCACCATGACCGCCGCTGTGTCCGGATATTCACTTAGGGCCTGCCGGATAAAATCCAGCCCTGACGATTCGGGCATGTCAATATCGCAAAGGATCAATTCAAAAGCCTGCTTCTTCAGAAACGCACTGGCCTCTTTGGCGCTACCGGCGAGAGTACAATGATAGTCGCTCATCTTGAGTATTTCACCGATCAACTGTCGGATAGGATCCTCATCATCTACGATTAGGATGTTTGCCATTATCGGTCTCCAAGCGGATTCTCTGGCTGAACATTAGATAGTGCCCATCCACCAATAGCCCAAGAAGGAGATGGGCTCTGGCGTCAGTTTCCAATTCAGTCCCGACGAGTCGGGATTCGCAAGGTCAAGAAAATCAAGGGATTGTGCGGAGGCGTACCGAGGTACGTCGCACAAGCGATCCCGCTGATTGACGCCGAGATTGCGGAAAAGGGCCATTTATGGATGGAAACTAGATAGGACCCTGCGAATGACCTCTGCCATCTCACGGCTAGCAATGGGCTTCATAAGAAACTCCTTTATACCCACCTTTTCCGCTTCTTCTTTTGTGATACGTTCGCTAAAGCCGGTGCAAAGGACGATCGGTATATCGGAACGGATCGCCATGAGTTCTTTGGCCAATTTGTCGCCCGTCATATTCGGCATGGTCATGTCCGTAATCACTAGGTCAAACCGATCGGGCTGTTCACGAAACAGCTCAAGGGCCTCGACGCTGCTCGTTTTGGTGACCACATCATATCCCAAGTGTGTCAGCATCTCCTGGCCCGAGTCAACCAGTGTTTCCTCGTCGTCAATAAGCAATATCCGCCCATTGCCTTTGGCAGGCGGTTCTGGGATTTCCAGCTCACCCTTTTGGCCTGTGTCAACCCTTGGAAGCCACACATGGAAGGTGCTTCCTTCTCCAGGCTCACTGTAAACATCGATCGTGCCCCCGAGATTGGCCACAATGCCGTGAACAACGGCCAGTCCCAGGCCTGTGCCCTGGCCCTTTTCCTTGGTCGTAAAATAGGGATCAAAAATACGCTCCACGGTGCGGCGGTTCATGCCACAGCCGGTATCGGTGACAGAGAGTTTAAGGTAGAGGCCTGGTTTAAGGTCAGGATATTTTGCCACTTCATGGACTCCCAAATCCATGGTGGCGAGATTCACTTCCAAGATACCGCCCTTTTCCCTCATGGCCTCATGGGCGTTGGTGCAAAGATTCATCAATATCTGGTGAATCTCCCCTGGATCAGCCATGACTGCGCTCAAGTCAGACACAATGTTATGGCGGATCTCCATGGTGCTTGGCAGGGAGGCCCTAAGAAGCTTAAGGGCCTCCTTGGCAATCAAATGGACGTAGACCGGTCGCCGTTCCTGCTCGGTTTGGCGGCTGAACGTAAGGATTTGCTTTACCAGGTCTCTTGCTCGATATGTGGCCATAAGGACTTGGCGCAAATGCTCCTTGGCCCGCCCCTCCTCTGGGATTCGAAGGCGCACCAGTTCCGCATAGCCCATGATGGCCGCAAGTATATTGTTGAAATCGTGAGCAATCCCGCCAGCGAGGGTCCCTATAGCCTGTATTTTCTGGGCTTGTCGGAGCCTGGTTTCCAGCCTTCTTCTCTCTTCCTGCGCCTGCCGGCGTTCGCCCTCTTCCCTATTCTCCTGCAACATGGCATATAGGACCGGGGCCAGGCGATTAGAAATGGTTTCCAGTAGCGCACGGTTCTTGTCGCTGTAATCTGTTGGTTTGTCAGCAACCTCCAGGATTCCGATCGCCTTTCCATGATACACAATGGGCACCACCAGAATCCTTGTTGCGGGGGCCCGCACTTCTGGTGGCGTCAGGGGCTGATTGGAACAAATGGTCATTTTTTCCAAAAGGCTTCGGTTCCAGATGCCGCCCCAGGTATCACGGGGCACCACCAGTTTATGGTCCCTCACCTGACACCCAGGCCAGACGTCTCCGGTCCAGTACGGACAGACCACGGCCCCATCTTGGTCCACAAATCCAAAGGTCCCGAACGTGCTTTTCATGGCCTCCAGCACAACCGCCATCACCTCTGCGAACAATTCCTCGTCAGGAGTCGTGAGGACGATATGGGCAATCCGGTCCCTGATTGTCAACTCCTGCTCCTTTTCCCCTAGCGACTCTGTCCTTTCTTCTACCCTATTATCCTTAGATTCCATGTAGTTGCGCAACTGATCCTGCCCTGCCTTCCATCGTAGCGCCAGGGTTACGTGGGCCACCAACTCCGCTTCGTCAACGGGCTTTGTCAAAAAGCCATCAACACCGGCTTCCAGACCCTCAAGTCGCCTCCTGGGATCTGTTTGCGCTGTTGTCATCCACAACACAGGGATATCTTTGGTCTCTTTATTGGACTTGAGCCTCTTCAGGATCTCAAGGCCATCCATGGTCGCCATCCCCATGTCGACAAGAATCGTATCAGGGGCCTCGCCCTCGGCCCTCTCAACGCATTGGTCCATGGACTGAGCAGTGATCACCTGGCAATCAGGGACGCGCTTTTTCAGCAACGCGGCCAAGGTGGTCACGTTGTCCTGGTCATGGTCAATTGCAAGAATCCTTGCCATAGCGCTCTCGATAAGTCTTTCTCTTCACAAGGTTCCCTTACATCGGAAGGGCGATTGTCCAACCAAGAATTCCTTTGAGCAGGTGCCAAAAGGTTCCTTGCCAGTGCATTTTAGGGCAGCAGAAAACCTGCCATGCCAGCCGGTTGCGCCACAAGGGCCTCGTTGTGGCATGGCCTGGAGTCCAACCTCCGGCGGGGGAAACGCTTTAGCCCAAAGGAAAAAGGATTTACCTTTTCGCCGGTGTTTTTTGCGAAACCGTCTTATTGAACCCTCCCCGTGGCAAGCCACAGGGAATGTTCTCCCTGACGGGAGAGCTCCGCAGCACCTTGAGGTTGTTGTCTTTTCAACTATCCGCTCGCTAACCCCGCAGCCAGCGAAGCACTGCCGACAGGTAGAACCTGCGGGGGCTGCGGTAGCTCTCCTGTGGAGAATGCGCTCGCTTATTCGGTTCAATGCTATTTCAAAATGGATGGTTCGTCAATCTGCAATACTCTTTTAGTCACGCCTCGCATCACCACACCCTTGCCAGGAAAAGAGAAGAAGGAGTTGTCATACCAAGGGGTTCACCGACAGACTTAAAGACTGTGGAGACGATGACAGGAAGGGCGTAGCTTTCGTCGGGTGTGCACGCTGGGCGGGGTAATGCTCGGTGACAAGGGATGTCCACCAGGCGTGCCGGCTCATCACTGCTCACAAAGGCTGAGGTACGTGCCATGAATCCGCTGCTTTTTCTCTCACGGCCCCTGACCCTGCAATGAAGCGGAGCCGCGGCCATTGGCAGACGGTCTTGGTTATGTTGGTGAAGACGTGCAAAACCACCTGCCGTGCAGGTGGTCATCTGGTGAGGGAGCTTGAAGCCAGGCCAACGAGACACTTCTGATGTCGGAAAGCCGAGATCGGGAAACGTCTAGTTGGCGTGGGCGACAAAGCCGATAACCGCAAAAATAACAACTGCTATTCCGAAGCCGACGTAGATGGAATTGAACATGCCTGCCTTTTCGAGGGAATTGAACAGGTCTGCATTGAAGACGTAACCCCAATACAGCGCGAAAAGGTAGTTGATGCACAACGCCAGTCTAATCCTTCCAATAATGAGAATGATGGTGCTCAGTGACAGGAGCAGCATAATCTGCATCAGCGGGACCGTCAGTTCGGTTGTCTGAAAAAATTCCATGGGCATCTCCTTTCGACATTAGGCAAATGCATAAACAGTGCCAATGCCTGCCATGGAGCTGTTTTGAAAAAAATATATAAAATACAAAATTTTAGCTATATTGCTTGCGGCTGTTTCGGTTCCTGTGCACACCGGATGGTGAAAATCCCTAAGAAAAATAGCCCAACCCCTATCAAGTTGAAACCTCACTGCATCTCGACTTGCCTACTTTCACCCTGATCCTCTGGTCTTCCCATGCGAGGCTGGTGCCCGGCCCTTGTCCCGGCCCTTTGCATAACCCTTTCAGCGGATTCCCCCACCCCGAGGCTTCCGTTGCATAGAAAAGGCCCAAACCACGGCTCTTCCGTTTTCCAGAAACCTTAGCATGTTTTTAGCTGGCATTTCAAATGGTTGACAAGGGTCCGCCGCCTGGGGAAGGGTTTCTGGTTGCCATCATTCTCAAGCAGATATATCACGCAAGATCTTCTGGCATTGGGATGGGGGAGATTGATTTGGCAGGGCAGGGATGGGGATAATACCGACAAAATCGGGACAGATCGGCCTGTTGCGACAGCCTCCTAATCTACCAGAAAAACCTGTCCGGGATATATCTTTGACCTTGGGGTCAGGTCATTGAGGCTGAGAAATCGCTCCAGTTTCATCCGGTGTTCCATGGCTATCTGAAAGGGACTATCACCGGTTTTGACCCGGTAGGTCTTGGTGCCTTCCTGGGCATCCTCACCGCGGCTGCCTTCGTAAATGACAAGCTTCTGGCCAACATGCAAGCGAGGGCTTTTCAGGTTGTTCAGGCGCATTATCTCCTTGATGTTCGTGTCGTAACGTCGCGCCAATAACCACAGGGAGTCACCCCGCTTGACGCGGTATCGAATGGCCTTGGAGGCGTCGTAACCCGTGGCCCCTCCTGCCCTAGCAGAAACAAGGCCTCCCCCTGTCATTGGCATTTTCAACCGTTGTCCTACCTTGATGTAGTCTTCCTTTCGCAGGTTGTTCGCCTTCATAAGGGCACCGACAGTGGTGCGATAGCGAGAAGCCAGACGGGAGAGCGTGTCACCCTGGCGCACCACGTGGTAGGCATAGTATCTCCTGGGCGGCGTGTAGATGGGGATCTCCTCCAGCTTGGCCGTCAGAATTGTTTTTTGTCCCTTGGGAACCTTGAGCTCATAGGTCCTGGGCGGGGTTACCTTATGGCGGAGTTCTGGGTTCAGGCGCTCAAGGGTTCTTTCGGGCATGTCCAAAACACCGGCTATGTCCTTCAAACGTAACTGCACGGAGACAGGGACCAAATCGTACGCAATAGGGGCCTCTAAGGATTTCAAATCAAAGCCCCATGCCTGGGGATCATTGATGATATGGAGCGCTGCAAGAAACCGGGGGACATAGCTGGCCGTTTCCCGGGGGAGCCTGTCGTAAAGATCCCAGAAGTTATCAAGATAGTTGATGTTCTGACTGCGGATGACCCTGAGAACCCTGGCCTCCCCACAGTTGTAAGCCGCAAGGACCGTGCACCAGTCGCCGAATATCTTGTGAAGCTCTTGAAGATAGGCAACAGCGGCTTGGGTGGACTTTCGTACATCCATCCTCTCGTCGATCCACTGGTCCCGCTTAAGTCCGAACTTGTAGCCTGTAGACGGTATGAACTGCCATAGACCGAGTGCCCGAGCCCGGGACAGGGCCTTTACCTTAAAGCCGCTTTCAATAAGAGGAAGCCAGGAAAGCTCCGTTGGAAGCCCTGCATCCTTTAGCGCCTCTACGATTTCCGGGCGGTATCTTCCGGAACGCTTCAAGGCGTCCACAAAGGACCTTCTCTCGGCCCCCTTGAACCGCTTGATTTGTCTCTCGATATGTCGGTTCATGATCATGGGGATGGCATGGTGGTTGCCGTTGGCCACCGTGTGCTGAGATGTATAGATTTCAAGCATCCGCTTGCAGATCATGAACCGTATGTCTTCTTTCTGTTGGATTAACTTCGAGTCTTCCTTTGGGCGGACCTCCAGAATAAGGTGATAGGCCTCGTCCAGAGAGGCAATGGCATTTTCAAAATTGCCCTGTCCCCAGTAGTCCTGTGACGCCCGACAAAACTCTAAGGCCTCGTCCAGGGTCTGCTGGGCCCCTTTGATCTCTCCTGTCTCGCCGGTAATGTGGGCAACGGACGGTGCCTGCGCCCCTTGTCCCTTTAGATCTGGCCCATCCACCATAGGCGTATCTTCCATGAGGTGGGGATAGGGACCAGGGTTGCTCACTTGCTCCACATAGGCTACGGGCTGCACTGACGCCGTGGGCTGGAAATCTTCACGTCCCAGCGGCACCTCCTGCCAAGGTGAGGTACAGGCAGCCATGGCACAGGCAAAGATGACAAGCATCATTTGCCTCAAAGGGAACGTCATTTCCGGTCCTTTCATGTCGTCTGATGGTCCCGTCACGGAAAAACCCTTACAACGCGGCAAGGGTTCAAGTCGTCTGGAGATTCTGTTAACAGTGGGGCCATTGGTTGTCAACCCTTTCTCCTTTGGGGTCCATCCATCTAGGAGCCTGTCGGAGAAACCATATTTTGCGCCTGACGGCTTTAAAAAAAGCCGAGGCTGATGGAAAATGCACAGATCCAAGGCATCCGTTTCTTTTCAAGCCGTCAGGCACACACACTGAACAATGAGGCATAGATATCAGGCTCCGGGGATAAGGCGCAGTGACGTCTCTCCCGTTTCCCTGAGCCTTGCGCCTTGAACCCTGCGCCCTTTGCTTTTTAGAGGAACTTCTGAGACACCACCCTAGGCACTGACGGCAACGGCCTGTTGCCCACCACGACAGGTAACACCCTTTTTCAGCCCTCTCACGTGCCACTCAATCCTTTCCAAAAGAGGCGAAAGGGTCTTTTCCTCATTGGCTGAAATGGGAATGCCGTCCAACTTGCGGGCCCACTTCCCCACCGTGATTGGATCCAAAAGATCTTGTTTGTTTAGGACTCTCAACACTCGAATTTTACCTAAATGAAGGTTTTCAAGGATCCGTTCCACAGATCTCACCTGATGTTCACATCTGGGGTTGCTGATGTCGATGACGTGAATGAGAAGGTCCGCATCTTCCAGCTCTTCAAGGGTGGCACGAAAGGCTGTAATGAGTTCCTGTGGCAGCTCTCGAATGAAGCCGACCGTGTCTGTAATGATGACCTCAGCCTCCTTTGGAAGTCTTTTCTTACGGCTCGTGGGATCCAGGGTGGCAAAGAGCCTGCTTTCAGCCAGCACCGAGCTACAAGTCAGCGTGTTTAGAAGCGTTGACTTGCCGGCATTCGTATATCCGATGATCGACAAAATGGGCAGCCCCTTCTTGTTCCGCTTGGCCCGTCGCTGGGCACGTTGTTTCTGGACAGAGACGAGAGACTTCTCCAGATGGGTGATGCGATCCCGAACACGGCGCCGATCAATCTCCAGCTTCGTCTCCCCTGGTCCCCGGCCGCCAATGCCACCGGTGAGACGAGACATGGCTGTGCCCTTTCCCGTAAGCCTGGGCAGGAGATATTTGAGCTGAGCCAACTCCACCTGAATCTTCCCTTCGCGACTCCTGGCCCGCTGGGCAAAGATATCCAAAATAAGCTGTGTTCGGTCTATCACCTTTAGCGCCGTCAAGTCCGTAAGGGAACGCACTTGTGAAGGGTTCAACTCTTGGTCGAAAATGAGAAGGTCCGCTCCTTTCCGGAGGGCCAGAATCACCAATTCGCTCAGTTTACCTTGTCCCATGAGAAAGCGAGGATCTATCCTGCGCCGGTGTTGAATCACTGCGTCCACCACGGCAATTTGGGAAGATTTTGCCAGTTCCCTGAGTTCAGCCATGGAATCTTCGGCCACGCGCCTTGGGGCTGTCGTCACACCTATGAGGACAGCCCGTTGCCAGGCCCCTTTCACCCTCTGAGCCCGCAGCTTCCGTGCAAACTCAGACTCTAGGGACCGAATCAGCCCGTGACAGTCCACGTCCAGTTGGCTCAACCCCATAGGGGGAAGGATTTCCCAATTTGCGCCATGGACCCCTTCGGGGAGGAGGTGAGCAGCATAAATGCTATGGGGGCGACCGTGTTTGTCCACCGTAATAGCGGCCATGAGGTCCAGATTCAGAAGGGCCAGATCCATCAGGTCATCCCGTGTCAGGGATTCCTGTTGGAGATGGGTATGGACACAACGAAGGCCCTTGAGGCGCCCTCCGCCAGAACGATACTTCTCCAGATTTGGGATCATGATCTGCTGGTAGGTGCCCACCAAGACAAAGGCGATCCAGCCCCGGCGATCGATCAGGAGGCCGATCTGGCGACGGATCTCAAAAGAGAGTTGGCAAACAGCCTTGGATAGCTCCGGCGAGACAATGTAAGCCGGTGGGGTCCTTCGACGATAAAGATTGGTGAGGCGGCGGACCTGGCTTGCCTTCAGCCCGCCAACATTCCCATGAACTTTGATTATTCGCCCCCGAATGAGCAGGTTTGGATGCAAAGATCCATCAGAAAAACCATACAACCCACTATATTTTACACCCCATACGTACCAATATGCAAGATCATTCCGCAGCCTTTCATCCAGCCCCGGTGGCCGCCACCTTCATGGTGTTACCCAAAGACCGGACAAGGAGGCTTGCACCGCATAAGCGAGCGCATTCCCCGTAGGTTCTATCCCGACGGTTTACTGACGGCAAAGCCCTGGGTGTGTGGGAGGTTAACGCACCAACTCGAGTTTCGCACCCCTCGTCTCCCACAATAGTAGGTGTGTCAAGACTTGCTCCCCTGGATTTGGCAACAAAGGGATGGGAAAGTTCGCTGAAGGAAGGCCTACAGCCATTGTCACCCACAATCTTTGCACAGCTACGAAAGGCATTGGAGGGCGAAGAGAAGCGGATTTCCCCATCCCGAGGCTTCAATTGCATAGAAAAGGCCCAAATTAGGGCCCTGTCGTTTTCTGCAGCCGCTGGCACGGTTTTATCTGTCAGTTCAATTGGTTGATATGGGTGCGCCTCTTTTCAAGCCGTGAGGCGCTAACTTAACTCACCAATATATTAGGAATGAATGGCCATGAGTGTTGGAGCAACATCATGGCGAATCGCTGGGTGGTCTTGGGTTCGGCAGACTATGCCAGGGACGATTCCACTTCTGGCGCCAGGTTCTCAAAACGGGTGTATTGCTCCAAAAAGGCCAGTCTTACGGTGCCGATGGGGCCATTTCGCTGTTTGGCCAAGATGAGTTCTGCAATACCTTTGTTGCGGTTGTCTTCCTCTTTGTTGTAGACCTCGTCGCGGTAGATGAAGACGATAACATCTGCATCCTGCTCAATAGCGCCCGATTCCCTTAGATCAGAGAGCACGGGCCGCTTGTTGGTGCGCTCTTCCACCTTGCGGTTGAGCTGGGACAAGGCCACCACCGGGATGTGAAGTTCCTTGGCCAAGGCCTTCAAAGACCTTGAGATCTCAGATATCTCCAGTTCACGCCGTTCAGCCGAACGCCGCCCCTGCATGAGCTGGAGGTAGTCTATCACGATAAGACCCAGGGCCTTTTCCATCTTCATGCGGCGGGCCTTGGCCCGGATCTCCAAGGCAGCGATGGCCGGCGAGTCATCGATGTACAGGGGGATGTCATAAAGGGCCCCGGCAGCCCGGTTGATCCGCGCCAGGTCCCCTTCACTCAAGAACCCCCCCCTCATCCTTGATGAGTCCACACGGGCCTCGGCGGAAAGCATCCGCAAAGAGAGCTGCTCTTTGGACATCTCCAAGGAGAAGATGGCCGAAGGTTCTTCCGTTTCAAGGCTTGCGTTGCGGGCGATGTTCAAGGCA
>Ga0180438_10009559_pt1 | contig 12057 bp, 7 predicted proteins | sample SS_ome_12_FD_132455 | JGI IMG/M metagenome (GOLD analysis project Ga0180438, IMG submission 132455) | Hypersaline lake sediment archaeal communities from the Salton Sea, California, USA - SS_3_D_2 metaG | ecosystem: Environmental > Aquatic > Non-marine Saline and Alkaline > Hypersaline >...
AGTCTTCTACAATCGCCAGCGGCTGCACTCGTCCCTGGGATATCTCTCCCCGGCCGATTTCGAGGCCGCTGACCAGGCCCGGGCAGCCTAACAAGGTGTCCACTCTTTCGGGGCCAGATCACAGCGTCTGGAACGCGGCCATGGGGGTGCGCCGTCGGTTGAACCGAAATACGAACTCGTTGAGGTAGTGGGGCAGGTGTTTGCGCCCCACGCCGTGATGGGTGCCCATGAGCCAGGTCTTCAGGTTGGAGAAGACCCGGTGTACTCGCGGCAGGAGCTTGGCCGCATTCTGGGCTGCCCCCTGGGTCTTCGGCCGATGGTCATAGCCCTTCTTGCTCAGGGGAACGTACCCCATCCAGCCATCCGTGAACACGACGCTTCCCGGCTCCACAGCCCCTTCTACAAAGCCCCCCAGGGAGCCCCCGGAGACATCCTCAACTACGCCCAGTCGTATTCGGCCTGAGCTGCGTCCTCGAATCTCTACGGCCGCCACCACGATGGCTTTGCCGCTTTCTCGCTGCCTTCCGCCCCGGCGACCCTCCTCCAGACCTCCGACATAGGCATCATCGACTTCCACCATCCCCGTGATCCGGTCTCGTTCCGGCCGCACCATGGCCCGGCGAAGCTTCTGCAGCATTGCCCAGGCCGTCTCGTAGCGCGTGATTCCGAGTTGGCGCTGGAGTTGGACCGCGGAGATCCCTGGCGTGTACGTGGCGACCAGGTAGGCCGCCCAGAACCACTGTCGTATGGGTAAGCGGGTGGCATGCAGCACCGTCCCGGCGGTCACGGAAGCCTGGTAACCGCACCTCCGGCACTGCAGCAGGGCCCGGGTCGCCAGCTCATACGCCTCTCCATGACCGCATCTCGGGCAGCGGAAGCCCTCGGGCCAGCGGGAGTCGATGAGGTAGCGAAGGCACGCCTCGTCCGTGCCAAACCAGGCCTGGAACTCCGACAGCGAGCGAGGGAAAGGCGGCCGCGGCATTCGCTTCTGCCCCCATCGGAAACCATACTACATGTTGTATCGTGCTGAGTCAACCGGATAGGCAGAACTCATCTAATGGTTCCTGGTGTCCTTGTCAGGGGCCCGTGAGACCGGCCTGGAACTCGGCGAGGCCGGCGCGCTTCTTCTGGCCGCCTTCCGATCTGAGACCGTTGCTAGCGTCGGCCACGCGCCTCACACGCGGCTAAGCATATGTGGGATCTGGCCGACGTCGTCGCTTTGATCTGCGCTCGTGGTCAGCACTGTACAGGTGGCGGAAGCAGCCGACACGGCGGTCTCAGGGACGCCCAACAACGACCCGCGGCCGCAGACGATTTGTGATATGGTACGCCCTCAGAACGCCCGGATAGTGTCTTTCGGGGGTACACCGCCACCTCTTCGGTTTGGCCGGCCCCGCCTCTTTCCGGCGACACGAACCACAGCATACCGGTTGGCGGCATGATGTCAGGCCGGCTTCACTGCCCCCTGACAAGGACACGTGGAGGTGCTACGAGGGCCTCCAGTACGGCCGCCTCTTACCACTCAAGGACCATCATCGAAGCCGCGCGACCGCCACCGCGTCCGCGACCGTTGGCTCGTCGCTCCTCTTGTCGGTCGGGTAGTAGATCTGCCAGGGATCGGGCCAGCGGGTGTCTATGTCTCGGGGCAGAGGGGCCTTGCCGAACTCGACCACGATGGCATCGTAGACCCGGGCGGCCGCCTCCGGCTTGCCCTGTCTTTCCAGAGAATAAGCCAATCCGAACAGGGCGCGGAATCGCTCCTCGCTGTGGCCGAGTTCATCCGCCACATTGCGGAATGACTGAGCCGCCCCCAAGTAGTCTCCCTGGGCCAGCTTCAGATCCCCAGCCGCCACCCAGGCCTGGCCCCAGATGCGGTCCGGCCTATCCCCCGCGGCCACGGAGAGTTCCTGAGTGGACGTGCGCTCATCGCCAGCGCGGACCGCGGCGACTCCCAGCCGCAAGTGAGCCATTCTCACGAGCCAGGGGTCGGCCTTGCTAGAGGATGCGACCTGTCGCCACCGCCTGGCTGCGCCGTCGGTGTCACCGAGTCTGTCGGACACCAGACACGCGGCCCAGTAGCGCGCGTCGGCCGCCGATGGAGCAGCGTCGTCAATATCGTCCAGCTCCTGTACCGCCGCGCCATACTCTTCCACCGCCTCCAGGTTCCGGCCGGCCGCCCACTGCTCGGCGGCCGCAGGATAGCGCTGGGGGAGGTCGTCATTCGCGAACCAGTCTAGGATGCCGGCAAGGAGGGTGTACTGCCATGGGTCGCGCTCCTCGTCCTCATCTGCACCTGGGAACCAGTTTCGCAGCGAAACGACCGCGAGCTTCCCGAAACCGATGGAGGCCGCGGCCACCACAGCATCCGGTCCCTGACCATCGGCGCCGTGCACGACGACGGCGACACCGGTAACGGACTCGACCTGGAGCGGGAACCAGGTGCCTCGATAGGACGGAGAGTCTCCCAGCGCGAGAGCTGGCTCTACGGCCACAGTCTCAAGTGGGACCGAGCGGGCCTCCCTCGCCCGCTCAGACATGCTCATACCAAAGGTCGGCAGTAGCCAGTTGAGGGATGGGTCCATGGTCTGAGAGCTGGTGGCCATCGTCGGACCGATGATGGCGATGCTCGGTTGAGAGCTCAGGCAGATCAGCAGCCTCCCTCCACCCGCCACATAGGCCCGGAGTTGTTCTGATGACGGGTAGTCGGTGGGGCGTCCCTCCCAGACGAGAACCTGAATGCCCTGGGCAGAGAGCGGGAGGAAAGCCTCGCCTCCGACGATCCATCGGCCCTCGCGCAAGTCGTAGCCCTCATGGCGCAGCCAATGGGCCAGGCGCTGGCGTGGGTCGGCTTCGAGAGAGCGACCGGCGCCGCCAACGCGTCGCAGCCAGGGAGCAGGCGGCAGGGGCCCGGCACCCAGGGCCTCCAGGCGTTTCCGTGCGTCCTCTGCCTGGGCCCGGCCGGAGTCGAGCAGCATCAGCGTCGTCTGGTATGCCTCGATGGCCTCCTGTCGACGGCCCTGCTGCTGATACGCGCGTCCAAGGACGTAGTACACCAGTCCGGCCGACGGCCCGACGCGGATTGCCGAGTGTCCGGAGTCGTAGTTCTCGCCCCGATACTCGCGGAGGCAGTGGTTTAGAGAGTCGATCGCGGCCTCGGGGTCGTCAAGCTTGTACTGCAGGACGCCGGCGACAAGCCAGCCGCGCGCCGGGAGGGAGATTCCGTGCCTGTGCTCAGCCGTCATACGTCGGGCAATGGCCAGACATCCCTCAAGGTAGGCGCCCTTGGCGTCGAGATCGAGGTTCTCACAGGTTTGGCCGGTGCTGCAGACAAGGAGGAGGTCTGCCAGGACAGCGCCGATGCCATCGTCAGAGTCTGCTGTCCGCTCTCCGAGGAGATCGAGGAAGCGGCTGGCACTATCCAGCATCTCTCTCACGTCTGCGTCTTTCGCGTTTTCGGCTCCCACCACGCCGGTAAACCAGCCCAAGAAGGAGACCCAGCCATCTATCATCTCGTCGTAGGGAACGTCCTGCCGACCAACCAGTGACTCACACAGGTCGCGCGCCTCTGCCAGCTTGCCCTGCTCCGCTTGGGCACGGAGGATCTTCCAGTATACGTGCCGGTCCTCATGGTAATGCATCGCCAGTCTGGCCGCGGCCTCGGACTCAGCAGCATGGCCTTGCCAGATCTTGGCATCGGACAGCTCTTGAGCCATGTGCGCCAGCACCCCGGGAGCGGCCGCGCCTTCCGCCGCCGCGAAGAAACGCTGCATGGCTTCCCCATAGCTGCCCCAGTCGTCGAGAGCCTGGTATTGCTGCCCCAGTTGACCCCACCAGCCGGCCACAGTTGGGTCCAGGTAGATCGCCTGCTGGTATTCCTTGACTGCCTCCTCGGCCTGGCCGGAGTGTCCCAACCGCCACCCCGCAGCCCCATGCAGCGCCGCCTCCAGGGAGGTGGTGGCCTGTCGCGACAGCGCCGACCGGCCGGCCTCGGTGATCGGCACCCGCAGCACTCGGGCCAACTCCATCGCCAGCTCCTGCTCCGCCGCTGGCAGGTGCTGCTCGTCGCTCGACACGCGACAGCTTCCCACCACCAGCCCGGTCTCCGGCTCGATGACCTGGCTATCCAACAGTACGGTCTGGTTCGAGGCAATCATGACCGTATCCACCATCCGCTGCACCCCCAGCAGCCGGCCTACCTTACCGATGTCCGCGCTCCGCACCAGTCCGGAGGCCGATAGGCCCAGTTCCTCCAGCACCGCGCCCAGCTTCTGGCGCTCGACCAGCGGCACCTCCAGCGCGGAGAGGTCCGCGGACAGCAGGTCGGCCAGATCGGCCAGATGGCGGTCAAACGGACTGGCCGCTCCTCCGCTGCGGAAGTCGAGCACCGCCACCATGGGCAGCGGGCCGGCCCCGACAACCACAGCTTGCGGGGGTGGCAGGTCGAGCGCCTCCACCAGCGCCCCGCTCATGTCGTCGGCCAGTGAGGCGATCTGCTCTCCGCTGAAGCTCGCACCCCACACCTGCTTCCCCGACGGCACGTGAGTCACAGTCACCGTCGCCCTGAGCGCGCCATCGCCAGATACCTGCACCAGCACCAGGTAATCGGCCGAGACAGCCGAGCCGAAGCGCTGACTGGTTTCGGGCTCGGTGAGCCGGACCGCACCCATCCCAAGTTCCTCCAGAAAGAGAGCGGTCTGCCGCCGGCTCACCATCCGCGCTGCCGAGCGAGCCGCGAGCTCGCTCTGTACCAGATGCACCAGGCCGTCTTGAGCGGACTGCAGGTCCGGTGACTGCCGCTCCTGTCCGACGCCAAGCACCGCGATCACGGGGGCGTGCTCGTCTCCGAGCGCAGGCGCCGCGAGGCCAGCGATAGCGAGGACCGCGGCCAGCAGTCGCAGCCGGCTCATGGCGAAGTCCCCTCTTCCAGCAGCGATTCCCCCGGCGCGTTGAGAAGCTGGGTTGCCAGGTGGTCGAGCAGGTCTGCGCTGAGGCCGATCTCGGCCTCGTCGAAGTTCGGCTGGCAGAGGAGAAGCAGACCCTTGCCGATGCGGAACTCGCGGAACAACTCGGTGCCCGTGCGGCTCCCAATAGAGGAGCCTAACAGGGGCCTCTCGCCCTGCCTCGCCAAGAGGCCATAGTGTGGGTCGGTCCGACCGATGCCCCACAGCAGCAGATTCGGTCCGAGCGTGATACCCGTCGACTGAGCGACAGGCACGAAGTCCAGGGCTGGCAGCCCCAGCGCGCGCAGTGCTGGCACGCGCTCCGCGTCGGCTCCTGTCACGAGTAAGGCATTGCCTCGTTCCAGGAGCTTCCCGACTTCCTCCAGCCACAGCAGACGCTGCTCGCTCGGTTGCACCCACGCCGATCCGGCGAGGCTCAAGACTGCGGAGGACGGCACGGGTGGCGGAGCGAGCTGGTACTGGTAGGGCCCGCTGTCATCGAACGTCAGCCGCTTGATCTCCGCCGGGAGCGCAGGGGGCTTCACTGCCCATCGAAGCAGGTCCTCCCAGAGCCACCCTGCCGCTGGCTCCGTATCCATATCGGCCACGATACGGTCGGAGCAAACCACCAGCCAGGCCGTTCCGAAGGAGGCGATCACTGGCAGGGAAAGCGAACTCTCTTCCCCCGCCCAGCACAGCAGGTCTTCCGGCCGCGTGTGCTGCAGCTCGCGCCTCGGCTGGAGCGTGAAGGGCCAATTCACCGAGACCAGGGGGCCACTGTGCAGAGCCGGCGGCATCGCTTCCCCCTCCTGGACGAGCCAGACGACCGACCGGCCCTGCAGCAACGCGTGCGACAGCGCCGTCACCACTCCTTCTGAGGCCGGGCTGAACTGCGGGATGTGGCACACAATCAGGTCCCCTGTAAAACGCTCGACCCCCAACGGGTCCGTGGGGGCCACACGCTGGAAGGCCAGCGGCCCGAGCGTCGGCGCGATGAGGCCGCTGTCGTCCAAGACGGCGACGTCCTTGCCGCGGAGCGCGTCGGCCAGCCGCTCGGGAGTCCATGCAGGCAAGAGCATGGAGTCGGCCCGTGCCGCCTCTCCCTCGGGTTCCAGCACCGCGGCAATCTGCAGCGGGACCCGGACGCGCGCCTCCGGAACAGCGAGAGTGATTCCCATCTCGCCTCTTCCATCCTCGACAGGCACCTTCCAGACGCTTCGGGTGACGGAGCGGCCCGCTACGAGGATCCTGACCTCGACTTCGGCTTCCTCTGCCGGAAAACCGCTCACACCAAGCCGGAGGGTGAGCGACTGACCGGAGGCCACCCGCGCCGGTAGCCCGGTCACGGTTACATGGACGGAGGTCGGCTCCGCCGCCAAGGCCGGCGGTGCGAAGACGAGACCGCTCGCGATCAGTAGGAGAACGTAAAAGCGCCGCATCACACTACGACTCGTCGGCCGCTTCCGGTTGCTGCTCCGAGGCCGGCGCTGCTTCCCCTTCGCTGTCCGCGGGCGCGTCGGGCGTCTCAGCCGGGGTCTGCGCCGCGGCTTCCGGTCGCCTTGCCGGCGCCTTCGGCACGTAGCCGGCGAGCTTCGGGATGATCTCATAGGCGATCCCGGCGGCCGCTTTCTGAATCCCGTTCTTGCCGGCGAGCATCGGCGAGGCATCCGAATACGTGCCGGATCGCCGCGCCACGGCAATGATATCGCCCGTATTGCGGTCCAGCGCACGCGCCTCGACGCGGTAGCGCGTAGCGAAGAGCGGCCCAAACTGCCCTGCCGGCTCGCTCAAAGCCTCACCGATGACGAGCACGCCGACATCCTCCGGTATCAGATCAGGGATATCGTAACTGGTCGCCTCGTAGTACTCCTTCGCCCACTGGCGCATCTGGAGGCGCTGGCTGGACATGTCCACCAGGGGAAAGCTCAGCTTGGTGAGCCAGTACATCACCTCCGTCTCTGCCGCCGGGTCGAAGCTCACCGCACCCAGGTGCTCTTCGTTTATCATCACCGCCGCCTTGGGCCGGTTCTTCCCCTTGAGAGACTCGGTTAGCGCGTTCAGGTTGGCCTGCATGTCATCCCGTACATCAGGCGCCACCAATGCCGCCCTCTCGCTGGCGATGCGATCGGCGATCTTCTGGGCGAGTTCGTCCACCATCGGTAGCAGGTCTTCCGTATCGCTGCCCCGTACCTGCTCCGCGAACACGCGGCCGGTCTCCACCCCGACGACGCGGCCGACCATCATCGCCTGCTTGTCGATGAGGAAGAGCCTGCCCCAAACGAGCACGTCAGCCCCGGCGAGAAAGCCGACCTTCTGCGCCGTGTCGGCATCCGCTACCCCGGCCTTGCTCAGCCCCAGCTCGCCCATCACCTGATCCAGCCGCGAGCGCTCTACCAGCTTGATCCTCGAATCCATGGACAGATCGGCCGTGATGATGTCGGTCACCTCGCGCGCCCTCTGCTCATCGCGCGATTGGAAGGGCGCCACGCCCACCGTTAGGAGGGAGGTCGGTGGAGCGGCACCGGCCGTCGAAGTCGCCGCGCTCACCTCTGACGGTGGCGGCGGGGCCGCGGCCTGCGCCGGCCCGGGCAGGCCGCACGTTCCAAGCACGACCAGCAGCAAGACGCTTGCGGAAATGGTCCATCTCTTCCCCTGCATATCAACCTCCGTTTTCCGAATCTCCGGTGCCATCAAGGGTCCCCAGCAGCAATTACCATAACCACCCAAGGTTGAACGCCGATCCCAGGTGTCGCGCCGAGAAAATCGCCCTGCTCGCTCGATGCCAACACCCGACACTGATAGCGGCGTCCCAGCGTCAGCGCGCTCCCCGGTATCACCGCCTCCGGGAGCCGGACGGTCTTCAGCACCACTTCCTCGTGGGTTTCCGGGTCGGTCACGGTGAACTCGTAGCTGGCGGCCCGGGGGCACGCCGTCCAGGTGAACCGCAGCCTCTCTGCGAAGGGAACGCGAGCCCCCGGAAGTGGCGACACCGGACGGACGATCCGTCCCATGGAGATCGTCGGCGCCACGACCTCGTCTCCGGCGAGGCTGAAGGTCGACGTCTCCCGGTTGAAGTAGTCCGGGTTGTCCCCCACATACGCATAAACACGATACCGGTCCGGTGGCAAACCGGCGAAGCGATAGCGTCCGTTCGCGTCGGTTCGAGCCTCGACATCCGGCACGAAGGTCGAATCGGATGCCTTCACCAGCCGCAGGACAATGCCGATCAGCGGCTGGCTGTTGAACAGCACCCGGCCCACGACCGCGGCCGTCGCCTGGCCGGGCGCACGGGTCTCGGTGGCCGCCGGTGCACGAGCGCTGAGCCTCAGCACGTCGCCGGAGCGGGTCCCGACGGCAACTCCCAGCTTCTCGCAGACGAAGACGAGCGGCACCAGCAACTGCCCGTTCGAGATCTCCGCCGAAACGGCCAGCGCTTCCTCTGTTCCCACAGGCCGCCCGCTTCTGGCGATGACCGTCACGCGAGCCGCCTTGCTGCCGGGACGGAATTCCATCGTCACATCGCCAGCGGCCAGAATGGCGGAGTCCGTTTCCTTCTGCCAGTTCAAGCTGACGAGTCCCATCTGCTCCAGATCCCGGGCTTTGACCAGGAATTCGCTCTCACCGACCGGGCGAACGACAGCGACACGCAGCGCCTGATCGCCGGCCGGGGACTGAGAGAATGCCCGTGATGCCGGAGCGCCGCCGATCCAGCTCACCGTCAGTGCGAGACAGAGGAAAAGCGCTCTCCCGACGCAGCGCGAACTCATCGGACTACCTCCAGACGCACCGCCTCCGCCACCTGCACATCGTCGATCCCCAGCGGCCGCGGCGGACGCAGCACCGGCTTCGCCTGGATGGCTACCTCCCTCGGGCGCCGCTCAGTGCTCCGCGGTCGCTCGGTTGATGCTGTTTGCCGCATCGTGGGCCCGGCCCCTCCGGGCGCCGAGTCCATTCCTTCTTCCGCGTCAGCTGAGGCGGAGGCGGTCGCACCGGGGCTCTGGCTGCCCGCGCTCACATCTGCGCTCGGCGGCATAGAAGTGGCGATAGGCGAGGAAACGGCGACGGGATGGTCACGGCCTGGAGGCGGCGTAAGGTCGCGCGGCAGGTGGTATCCGACGAACAGGCCTAGCACCAGGGCTGCGGCCGCGAGCCCCCATGTCCGCAGCCACCCGAAGCCGGGCCGGCTCTGCCTGGCGGTCAGGAACTCGGTCGCTCGCCGGTCCACGCCTGCCAGTATGCGCGAGCGTGCGTCATCCGAGGGTCTGAGCGCAGTTCGAGGCACCTGCGCGACGGCGGATTCGGCCGCGGCGACCTCGGCCCTGCATTCCGAGCAGATCGCCAGGTGTCCCTCGACGAACCTGAGTTCCTTGCCGCGCAGGTCCCCATAGAGGTACGGTCCCATCAGACGGCGCGTTCGATGGCACTTGCTCACTCCCTCATACCTCCCGTCCCTCGCGCAGGTCACTCAGCAGAACCCGCAGCTTCGACACGGCCCGCGAGAGATGCACCTTCACGCTGCCTTCGGAGCAGCGAAGCTGCTCCGCTATCTCCTTAAGGGGACAATCCGAGAAGTGCCTGAGTACGAACACGGCACGTTGCCTATCCGACAACTGCACGAGCGCGCGCCGTAGTGCCGACTGCAACTCGGCCTCCTCGGCCTGCTGTTGGGGCGTCGCCGACGCACTCTTGGGACCGGCGAATTCTAGCAGTTCGGCCCTCCGGCGCGGTCGCCGCTTCCGGCACTGATCGAGACAGTGGTTGAGGCAGACTCGCCGAAGCCACGCCCGCAGCGACGTGCCGGGCGACAGCCGAGGCGCGAAGCGCAGCAGCTTGAGGAAGACCTCCTGACAGGCATCCTCCGCGTCCTCGTGGTTCCTCAAGACACCCAGCGCGAGGGCGTACAGGCCGTCGATTTCGGTCTCCGCAACCTGTCGAAACGCGTTATCGTCTCCGCCTCTCATTGCGGCGAGCAGTTCGTCCGGATCGTGCATTACCAGGAGTCCGCTCCACCCCCAGGCTCTCGCTCCGGCCACGTGGTGCATTTCCCTGCCTGCAGTCCCAGCCCTCTATGACCTAAACGCACGAAACCCACGAGAGGTTTACGCGATCTGTAAACCGATGACCCCGCTCAAACGTCTTGGGTAAGCGGAAGTACGACAACACCAAGCGGCCCCGGGATACGACCCGCGGCTTCGGATGAGAATAGCCCGGGGGAGAGGTGGATGGGATGAGAGGCAGATTGCTGGTTGGGTCGGTGGTGCTGTTCGCCGTGCTTATGGGCGTGGCGCAGGCTGCCGTCGGATCGGACTTCATTTACTTCAGCACCGATCTGGGCGCGCTTCCTGGCGATCAAGTGTTGGCCGTGCTGGCGGTTCAAGGGATCGTCAACCGTGACTCCCCGACCTTGTTCGTCAATACGCACACGCTGCATCCCTGGCAGGCCGAGAATCCCAAGTGGTTCAGGAATGAATGGGACGCCACGTGGCTCAGCATCTACGCGTCTCGCGGGTACACATACGACACCGTGACAAGCCTCTCGGCGCTCCTGGCTCTGCCGGCCGTCCAATCGAAGCTGACGGGACTCGTGGAGTATAACAGCACCGGCGCGGGCGGATCGGCCCCATGGATCGCCATGACAATCGCGGGAGTCGAAGACCGCGTGCCTGTCACGCCGGCGGTCGTGTCGGCAGTGCCCGGCATCTCGACTCTCTTTCCCGACAACCTCGACCTCCGGACCGGTCTCGGGGGGAAGGTGAGCGCCTACACGTGGGCCATCGACAACTACCTCTCGCTCTGCTCGAAGGAGATGGCCTACATCGTCGGGCACGATTTCCTGCGCGGCGACCCAGGAGACATCATCGCTCTCGATTGGGCCGTCGCCCGCCGTGCGTTCATCCTAGACCTGGGCTTGGACTCTTCGAGCTACCCCGACGAGGAACTGCTGGCCGATATCATCATCAGCAACCTGACCCCCCCGGCCGCCTTGGTCGGCTGGTACGACCAGATCGACTACTGCGTGTACGCCGGTGAGCGAGGGGACTACGTGCTGAATTCCGTCGGCGCCTCCAACCTGAGCTTCCATCGCGGGATGGAGGCCGAATCCGCCGATCCCCTCCAGCAGACCAGTCGCATGGACCTCGCGACCTTGGAGATCGACCCGACGAAGTACTATCTGGCCATCGTCTTCACGGACGGCGACGCGCCCCAGAGGATGACGCGCTTCTACGACGGCGATTGGCTCGACCCCGCACGGGGACAGGCTCCCATCAGCTGGGGAGTCTCGCCGGCTCTGGTGGACGAGTTCCCGACGTTGTTCGAGTACTTCTACGCGAACGCCAGCGAGTGCGACTACTTCGTGGCCGGTCCCTCGGGTGTTGGGTATGCCAACCCAAGCATCATGCCTAATGCCACGGAGTACGCGCAGCTCGTGGCCGCGAAGACGGCAATCTGCGATGTGGACACGGCGATTGTCATCGATCCCTTTCTGGACTCCGCCGGGTGGGATTCCTACCTGACGACGGCCGAGTTAGGTAGCGCGGTCGACCTGCTGTCCGGCGAGTTGCGCTATGCGAGCGGAGGACAACCGATCATGCCCGGTACGTTCGCATGGACCTGGGAGGGTACCGGAGCCGGCGCGGGGACGATCGCAGCGGACATCAACGCTGAAATGCGCGCCGAGTCGCCGCCGGGGTTTGCTGTGGTCTACGACTCAGGGCCGGCTGATCCGACGGTTGCCAAGCAGGTCATGGATATGCTCCAACCGCAGGGGTACGTCTTCGTGCGACTGGACGAGATGACCGAATTGCTGAGTCGGATCGATCACTTCTACGATGTAGGGACGAAGTATTGGGCACACGATGAGGTCGAGGCCTGCTACGACGCGGGGATCGTGCAAGGCTATTCGGAGACGCATTACCAGCCGACGCTGGCGGTGAGCAGAGACCAGATGGCGGTGTATGTGGCGCGGGCGCTGGCGGGTGGTGAGGACAACGTTCCCGCAGGACCGGCGGAGGCGACGTTCGGGGACGTTGCGACGGGCTCATGGGCCTACGATCACGTGGAGTACTGCTATGAGCAGAACGTGGTCCAAGGGTATACGGCGACGACGTATGGGCCG
>Ga0180438_10009560_pt1 | contig 12057 bp, 11 predicted proteins | sample SS_ome_12_FD_132455 | JGI IMG/M metagenome (GOLD analysis project Ga0180438, IMG submission 132455) | Hypersaline lake sediment archaeal communities from the Salton Sea, California, USA - SS_3_D_2 metaG | ecosystem: Environmental > Aquatic > Non-marine Saline and Alkaline > Hypersaline >...
CTTCAATCCGGAATATCGCCATTTCGTGGTTCTCTTCGTTTGTGTAAAATACTAAAGTCATACTCCTGGCGTGTCAAGAAACCATGCAGAGGGTTATCAGTGCTTCGCGGCGGACCGACCTTGTAGCGTCGTTCTCCGGTTGGCTGGCTGAGGGGATCCATAGAGGTCAGGTCAAGGTGGCCGGCCCCTCCGGGCATACCTACTCGGTAGATATAGATCCCGGCCACGTTCACTCGCTTGTGTTATGGTCCAAAAATTTCCACAACCTGATTCATAACGCATCGTCTCTGCTGGATGAAGCCCAAAGATATAGGCAGCTCTATCTGCACTTCACCATCACAGGACTCGGAGGGACCTTTATGGAAAAAGGAGTTCCGGATCCCCCCGCTGCAGTCTCACAGCTCGATCCTTTGATCTCCATCACCGGGAGTCCGGAGCGGATAACCGTCCGTTTCGATCCTATTGTGTTGTGGAAAGAAGGGGACGCAATCCGCTCCAATCTGGATTTTTTTTCATTGCTGGCGCCTGAGCTGGCACGCCGGAACATCCGCAGAGTTCGCTTCAGCTTCGCCCAATGGTACCGGAAAGCCGTGCGGCGGGCGCATAGGCACGGTTTGGATTATATCGACCCACCGTCCGAGCAGAAGTTAGCCCTGGCAAGCCGCATGGTGGAGACCGCGCGGGAGTTTGGCCTTCAACTTTTGGCCTGCAGCCAGGAATTTTTATTGTCGGTCGAGGGGGTCAGGCCGTCAGCCTGTATCGACGGGGAATTGTTGCGCAATCTACATCCGGAATACGCCCCTGCCTCTACTAAAAAAGACCGTACGCAGAGAAAAGAGTGTCACTGCACGGAATCCATCGACATCGGAAGCTATGCCCAGTTTTGCCCTCAGTGTTGTCTCTATTGTTACGCCAACCCGTCCTATTAGACTCTACCGGGGGCCGCACGGTTGGTTAATTTTTGTTCGATGATTAGTCAGAGAAGCGGATATTCTGGTTCTCGAGTTCGAGCAGATATCGTTTCAAGGCCAATCCGGCTCCGAACCCTCCGATTCCTCCATCGGCGCTGATCACACGGTGACAGGGTATCAGAATGATCAGCGGATTCCGGTTCAATGCCTGGCCTACACTGCGATATCCCTGGGAATGAAGCTGAACCGCGATTTCCTTGTAGGAAGCTACCCGACCGTAAGGAATCTTGCGTGCAGCTTCCCACACGCGGTGCTGATACGACGTCCCCAGCACGAGATGAATCGGGATCGAATCGAAGTCCTCACGCTTGCCGTCGAAATACCGGCCGAAACAACGACGCTCCGCGTCGAACGCCGCGTCATTGGAGTTCAGCGGCCACCCCTGGCTTAGAAGAGTCTTTAATGCGTCATCCGCTTTTTGTGTCCCTACCGAGCTCTTGATGTATTCAGCCAAGACCAATCCTTGTTCATTTTTGACCAGCAGGAGTTTTCCTTTTTCAAAGGCGAGAAACGTAAAGACCATGCGGTGCTTAGATCCCGATGGAAAGGCGTTCGGCCAAAGCCGGCGGCAGTCCGGCATCCAGGATTTTTTTCTGTGTTTCCTGGATGTCGTACTCGATTCGGAAGAAATTGATTTTTTGGGTGTCGGAATCGTAGATGGCACAGGCAGCGCGGGTATTGCGGTCGCGGGGCTGACCGACCGATCCCGGATTGATAAGATACCGGGTTCCTTTTTCGATCTTGATCTCGTTGGTATTCCCGGTCAGAAACGTACCCTCCACGATATGATCGTTGTCCGTGTAAACGAATGGGAAATGGGTGTGGCCGAAAAAGGTGAGCGGGGTTTCGATGTGAAGGAATGCTTCGGCGGCGTCGAACTCACCGAATATATAATAGTCCTCATCAAAGGGGGCGCCATGGCAGATCGTGACATGATCGTCCACGATTACCGGCCCTTTCTTAAGCTTGTCCAGGTAGGAAAGATTCTTTTTGCTGAGGTTATCTCGAGTCCAATGGATGGCGGACGCGGCGATGGGATTGAAGGTCTGTACGGAATCCAGTTCGCAGCAGACCGCTTTATCGTGATTGCCGCGGATCATATGGATGGGCTTTAGGCCTCGGAGTTTATCGATCACGGCGTTGGGAGAAGCGCCGTATCCGACCATGTCTCCTAAAAATAGATAGTGATCGATCTTGCGGGACTGGGCGAATTTGAGCGTTACTAAAAACGCTTCCATATTGCCATGGATGTCGGTAAAAATAAAATAACGCATCAGTTGGTCTTTTCTGTGTCATCCATCAGATTCTGAAAAAGCCTATGCGCCCGGTAGGAGCTGCGGACCAGCGGACCGGCTTCGACATCGCGAAATCCCAGTTCCAAGGCCGCATCTCTCAAACAGGCGAATTCGTCCGGCGCATAGTATTTTACAACGCTTGAATTGTTTTTGGTAGCCTGAAGATACTGGCCGATGGTTAAAAGATCGCAGCCTACACTCCTGAGATCCCGAAAGCTCTGGATAAGATCCGTTTGATTTTCTCCCAACCCAACCATCAACCCGGATTTGGTTACGGCGCCTTGCTTTTTGGCATAGGCCAGAACACCCAGAGACCGCGCGTAATGTTCATGAGGTCGCTTGATCTTGGGATACCATGCTTCCGGGACTTCGAGGTTGTGATTCAAGACATCCGGTCCGGCCTCCAAGACCTCGTCCAATGCGCCTGTGTCTCCCCTAAAATCCGGGATCAGGACTTCGATCTTGGTTTCAGAGCGTTTTCTTCGAACGGCCCTAATGACCTCCGCAAAACGGGAGGCACCGCCGTCGTGAAGGTCATCTCGCGTAACCGACGTGACGACTGCATAATGGAGATCCATTTCGTAGACCGCCTCGGCAATCTGTCTGGGCTCGTCCCCGGGAGAAGGCTTGGGTTGGCCGTGTGTCACCGCGCAGAACGCACAATCCCGCGTGCAGATGTCCCCCAGGATCATGAAGGTCGCGGTCTTTTGTGTCCAACACTCCGCTCGGTTGGGACATCTCGCGCTCTGGCAAATAGTATTTAGGTTTTTCTCCCTAACCAGCGATGAAACATAGAAAAAATTTTGATGGGTTGGAAGCTTGATCTTCAGCCAGGGGGGTTTATTCAGCCGGTGTTCATTAGGAAGGGTAGCCACGTTCCTTATCTGGAAAACCTTTTGAAATCTTCCCTCAGCAAAGAAGATATATGGAGAAGAAAAATTGATCGCTTAATAATAGTCGAATTCTTTTTCCCGCCGGAGGCGTCTGCGCATGCGCTTGCGAGCTTGGGCATCTTTCATGCGGCGTTTTTCGCCGGGCTTGAAATAGACGGAGTGCTTCTTGATTTCTTTGATGATCGCTTCCTGCTGGACTTTCCGCTTGAACCGCTTGAGAGCTTGTTCGATAGATTCACCGTTCTCGATAACAACAAAAGCCACTAAGAATCACCTCCTCGAAAATGGGTATCAGATTTATATCCGATTTGCCCCGCTATGTCAACCCTTAGTATAATGAGGGATCTTCGAAGGAGGAGTGATGAAAAAAACATGGATGGCGTTATCTCTAGTCGGACTTATGGGTTTTGGTTCGGCCCTTTTCGGACAGAGCGGGGAGCTGTTCAATGAGGAACTGCTCAAGGCTTTCGAATATCGGGAGCTGGGACCGGCTGTGCAGGGAGGGCGTATCCTTCGCATCGTCGTTCCGCCAGACGAACCTTATACCTTCTACGTAGTAACCGCCTCAGGCGGCCTCTGGAAGACAATCAACAACGGGACCACTTTCACGCCCATATTCGATCGCCAGAATACCATCGCCATCGGCGATATGGCCGTTGCGCCGTCGAATCCGGATATCCTTTATGTGGGTACCGGCACACCGGCCTCCGGGCGGCTTACTCTGCGCGGGGACGGTGTTTACAAATCCACTGACAGCGGCAAGACTTGGGCCCACATAGGATTGGAAAACACCATCCACATCGGTCGCATCGCAGTGCATCCCAGAAATCCCGACATCGTCTATGTCGCGGCCCTGGGCTATCATTTCACGGATAATCCCGACCGGGGGCTTTATAAATCCATAGACGGCGGAGCCACCTGGGATAAGGTGCATGATCTGGGAGAAAAGATCGGTTTCGTGGAGGTCGTCCTTGATCCCGCCGATCCGGATACGGTGTACACGGCCTCTTATGATAAAAGCCGCGAGCCCTGGCACTTCGAAGAATCGGGCCCGGAGACCGGGATCTATAAATCCACTGATGCCGGAGGGACATGGACGAGGCTCGCTGAGGGACTTCCCACCGGAAAGTTGGGCAGGACCGGGATCGCGGTGTATCCCAAGAACACCGGCATCCTCTACGCCTCAATTGAAAACGGCAATACCCGTCCGCCTACCAAAGACGAGGAGGCCATGGCACGGAGGAGGGGACAGGAGCCTCGGCCGAGACGGATCGGTCAGGAGGTCTACCGCTCGGATGACGCCGGCTCCACCTGGCGCAAGACACATTCGGGCACCATCGTGCTTTCGGGTGGGAAGTGGTACGGTGTAATCTATATCGATCCCAATGATCCGGACACCGTCTATCTGCCCAGCGTGCCCATGCTTCGTTCGGAGGACGGAGGAAAAACCTGGGGGGAGAAGGAACCTGCCAATATCGCACCGACCATTCACGTGGACCACCATGCCCTCTGGATCGATCCTGAGAATTCCAACCACCTACTTCTGGGCAACGACGGCGGATTGGCTGTCTCCTGGGATCGGGGCGCGACTTGGGATTTCTTCGAAAATCTGCCCATTGCCCAATACTATGCCATCGGGGTGGACATGGAAGAGCCCTACCATATCTACGGCGGTCTCCAGGACAACGGCTCCGTCAAGATCCCCAGCAATAGTATCTTCGGGGCGATCACCCGCAATGACTTTGTCTCTGTCGGGGGGGGTGACGGCATGTTCAACCTGGTCGATCCCAATGACAGCCGGTGGCTGTACAACGAATCCCAGATGGGGTCCATCATGCGGACGGACCAGAAGACCGGCGCCAGGAAAAGCATTCGGCCTCGGTCCGCCGAGGGAATGCCTGCCTACCGTTTCAACTGGACCACGCCGCTGCACATCTCGCCCCACAACAGCCGGATCATCTACATGGGCGCCCAGATGCTGCTCCGCTCACTGGACCGGGGCGATCACTGGCAAGAGATCAGCCCGGATCTCACAAGCAACGATCCAGAGAAGCTCAAAGGAAACATCGAACATTGCACCATTATCACCGTATGCGAATCCCCGGTCGAGGCCGGTGTGATCTGGGTGGGGACCGATGACGGCAAGCTCCAGCTCACCCGAAACGGCGGCGGGACCTGGGAAGACATAACCCCCTTCCTCACCGAGGCCGGAGCGCCGGAGAATTATTATGTCAGCCGGGTTGCCGCCTCCCACTTTGCAGCGGGAAAGGCGTTCGTGGTCAAAACCGGATTTCAATATGATGATTTCCAGCCGTTTGTCTTTAAGACCGAGGACTTCGGCAGGACCTGGACATCCATCTCCGGGAATCTCCCGCGCGGCAACGTGCATGTGATCGCCGAGGATCATGTCAACCCGAACCTGCTCTTCATCGGCAAGGAATTCGACGTCCATGTCAGCATCGACGGCGGCACGACCTGGGTGCGCATGAAAAACAACATGCCCACCAATGATGTTTGGGATCTCCTGATCCACCCGCGTGATAACGATCTGGTGGTGGCGACTCACGGCCGGGGCATTTATGTTACCGACATCACAGCGCTTCAGGAAATGAGTGAAAGCCTCCTTCAGAAGGATATACACCTCTTTAGGATCGAACCCAGGATCCAATGGGAATACGCCAGCCGGGGCCGCATCTACGGCGACCGTCAGTTCACAGCCCCCAATGAGCCCATTGGGTTGGTCATCAACTACTATCTTAAAAAAGGAACCGAGGAGAAGGTGCGGATCGTGATTGCTGATCCATTTGGCAAAGAAATGGCCGTACTCAAAGCGGAAACCAAACCGGGGATAAACCGTGTTGTCTGGGACATGCGGAGGACACTAACGCCCGAAGAAGAGAAACAAATGCAGGAGCAGGGAAGGCGGCGGATGCAGGCGCCCTTGGTCGCTGTGGGAGAGTATGTCGTTACCCTGGAGGTAGGGGGACAGAAGTTCACCCAAAGAGCGCTTGTTCGTCCCATGCCCGAGATCGATCTTCGCTACTGATCTATCTTGGGGTGAGACTCGCCGATTTTTTAAGGTTCAAGCGAATTTCACGGAACCGGTCAGGCCTTATTACTCCTCCTTCTTAAGGGGAGTGAGGCCTTCCTGGGTCTTGACGGCTCGATTCCACTCCTCTGGGATTTGAAGCCGGCCGAGTCGTCTTTTTTCCGCGTCATAGAGGCGGAAATGGTTGTATTTGACCAGGAGCTGGTCACCTAGATTCCACCAAGCCTGGATGACTTTTCGGGCGTTACTCAGGCAGTAGTCGGTAAGGAACTCCCGGGCCAGTTGCGGGTCATCCTTGTTGAGCTCGAATGCCGTTCGTTCGATGGCGTTCGCTTTTTCGATGGCTCCATCTTCCCACTGCTTTTGTGCCTGTTTGACATCCTCGATGGCATAGGAGTAGACCACCTGAGTGTGAAAATCCACATAATCGAAGGCCCAGCGTGCGGACCTGCGGTCGAATTCCCAATGATCCCCGATGCTGAAAGACTCTGGAATCCGCGTTACTCCGGCATAGATGGGCATGTAGCACGAGGTGTCTTGAGCCCCGAACGACATCCACACCACTCCTCCTATCGCATTAGGCAGGAATTCGCGGCAGACGCAAATGGAGGTGTACTCCGCATTGTCTACGCTGATACAGCGGGGGCCGTTATACTGTTCACCGTCCAGCCTGAATCCCTGATAGTAATAGGGATTCTTGAACGGCCCGCCCTTGATACCGGCTGCCGGATCATAGGCCGTTCCCTGGTACTTATCGCGATTTATGGCAATAATGTCTTTGAGCGCAAGTTTTTGGTCCGGTTTGACCGAGAAGGGGAGGTCCATATTGGGAGTCGTATCGCTGAAATCTTTGGAAGGGGCCACGAGGTCGAAGAGCCGCCAGAGCCGGCCGCGGCGGGCCTGGGTCGAGGCGGCGCTTCCTTCGGTGGGTGAGTAGGCTTTTTTCCAGTTGAACGGCTCGCCGCTTTCCGGATCATAGAATTTCTGTTCCACTGCGAACGATACGGCGTTGGGGCTGGCCAGGAATTGCTCTCCGTCTTTGAGGTCGATCTCACCGATGCGGGATTCGTTGGGGCAGAAGCTTACGTGATCGTCCGGGACCCGCTGGGCACACCAAACCGCCCCGGATTTTTCGCTCTCTGGCGTCCAAAGAGGACCGACTGGGAAAATCTCGAAGATCCAAGCCTCTTCCGGATCGGCTACGGCCAGCATCTCGCCGGTATCCGTGCCGCCGAAGCCGTGCTTTTCGGCCAGCTCACCCATGAATTTAATGGCCTGACGGGCGGATTTGCATCGCTCCATGGCCAGGATGGTCAACATGGTGATATCGAGCTTGGGAGTAGAGGTCATATTGTTCATCCTGCGCCGGCCGTAGATGGTGGATTCGGCGAATGCCAGCTGGTATTCGTTTATGTGGCCGAACACTCCGTGCATATAGGCGTAGGTCCTTGGGACCTGCGGGATGTCCAGGCCCGTGTATCCTTCCTCGAGCACTTTTTCCCACTTCCCTCCGGTTTCAGGCGGCCAGGTCCTCGTCTGGTTTATGTGATAGATCTTCCGGACCGCCCCCGGCTCGGAGTCGGCGGAGGGGACATAGTGCCAGGTCCAATCACAGACGCCGCAGTCCGCGGTCTGTGAGACCATGACTGAGCCATCCGCCGATGCCGCCTTCCCCACCAGGATGACCGTGCATCTTTCTGTAATCGGGTTTGTATCCCAATCCGGTTCCTGGGCCGATGACCAGGTGTTGCCTAGGATTCCTAAGATGAATACTCCGAATAATAAAAGTCCTAGATTCCTCAGAATGGTTTTGTGCGGCATTAGATCCTCCCTCCGTCCGATGATCTCGCGATCACCGATCTTTTAATCATGTATCGTTCAATCATATATTACACGCGTAGGTAGATATTGCCATGGATCAGTCACCTGAACAATCATGGATGCGATTTAAGTTGATAGCCCGCTTTTCGGATGCAAACCTCGGCAGCTATCCGCATCGGTTCGATAAAGGGAACCGAGATGTCTTGCGGTTTGAGCACTAGAGGAATCTCAGTACATCCGGCGATAACGGCCTCGGCGCCGCGGGCGATCAAGCTGATAGCCACTGACACGATTGCTTCCCGGGGTGGTCCGGATGTTTGGCCGGCCTTGATGCCTCCGGCCCCGAAAACGGCGTCCATCACCCGACTCTGTTGGTTGCTATCCGGAGTGATAATCTCTATGCCCGCTTCTAAAAAAGCATTATGGAAAAGGCGGGATTCCAGGGTTCCGGTGCTCGCAATGATTCCAGCCCTCTTTAGACCTGGGATGTTTGCTTTGGCCCAGTCGGCGGATTCATCTAGAAGATTAACCAGTTCAAAATCGAGCTCCCTTCTAACTTCAGGGATAAAAAAATGAGCCGTCACACAGGGTATCACGATTAAATCCGCCCCGGCCTGTTTGAGCCTCTCGATTCCATCGATCAGGAAAGCCGTAGGAGAGGCTCCCTTACCCAGGATCGCATCGGTACGGGGAGGGACCTGAGGAAAGCTGTTGATGATCACGTGGATGTGGTCTTGATCCCTGGCGGCCGCCGTGCTCTTGAGGATAAGATCATACATGTGGACGGTGGCTTCAGGGCCCATGCCGCCCATGATACCAATGGTCTTTTTCATTTGTTGAGGCCCTCTGCCATAAGCTCTTTGATCTTTTCCAGGGGGAGGGCATTCACCTTGCGGTTTTGTCCCTCCATGCTCTGGGCCTTGAATAGGGAATTGATGATGGCCTCCTCCGCTGCCTCAGCCGCAGCCAGAAATAAAGGCGACACCTTGTCGTTGCGCAGGAGTTCGATCCGTCGGGTGGCTTCGTTCGAACGGTTCGGAACCCGAACTCCCTCGGCAGTTGCAAAGGCAATGGCATAGTCGCCGCTTCCATTGGAATAAAAACCTCCTGTGCGGGCGATACCTAAGAGGGCTCGTTTGGCTAAACGTTTGAGGTTTCGGCTGTCAAGGGGCGCGTCGGTCGCTACTACAATCATGCAGGAGCCTTCTTCACCGTTTTGGACGTAACGTTGATAAGAGTATCTTCCCAATTTCGTGCCTACAGGAATTCCTTTTATCTGCAGGACTCCACCGTGGTTGGTCTGGACGAGGACACCCACCGTGTATCCTCCCAGTTCCGAGGGAAGCCTGCGGGAGGAGGTCCCAATTCCGCCCTTGAAGCCGTAACATGATGTGCCGGTGCCTGCACCCACACAGCCTTCTTCTACCGGACCGGAGGCCGCCTTGCGGATGGCTTCTAGAACATGCTCTTTTTTGACATGCCGGCCGCGAATGTCATTCAGTCCGCCGTCGTTGGTCTCTCCCACAACGGCGTTGACCGATCGGACATATTCGTTTCCTTCCAGCGCGAGGACGTAATCGAGGACCGCATCCGCCGCAGTGGGGACACTCAAGGTATTCGTTAAGATGATGGGAGTCTCTATATTTCCCAGCTCCTCTACTTGAGTGGAACCCATCAGTTTACCGTAACCGTTGGCAACATAAACGGCTCCCGGAACCTTGGATTGATAGATGTTTTCCCCATGCGGGAGAATCGCTGTTACACCTGTCCTAATGTTTTGACCTTCAATCAACGTCACCTGACCGACTTTGACCCCCTGAACATCGGTGATGGCATTCAAGGGGCCGGGTTTGAGGATTCCGGTTTCGATGCCGAATTCCCGCATTCTTGGTCGTGACTGATTAGAAATGACTGTGGCTCCAATTGCCAAAAAGATTATCGAAAATAGTGTCAGGGATTTCATGGTCGTGCTCCTGCGTGATGTGTGCGATATGATGTTATTGAATGCGGCTTTAAAAATCAAATGGCTTTCGGAGTGTAAGGTACTGGCTGTAAGGGGAATATAAGCAAAAGGGGGTAATAAGAGGGTCGCCCTCGCCCAGCCAGTCAAACAAGAGCTTTCCTAAAAGATAGCATAAATAATATAAGATTACTAGTAAATATTTCAATTTTTTTCACTAAAGTGTTATATTTTCCCAACACTCATTGTTTATGCGGAGAGGATATTAAAGTTGGGGACTCGTAAGGTTCGATTTTGGGGATTGTTTTGGGTATTTCTGTTTTTGGGGATAGAAGCTGAGTATCCTGTTATAGAAGATCTGCAATCACTGATAAACTCAGGGAACAGACTGCTGAACTCAGGAAAATATGAGAAAGCCATTGAGCTTTTTCAAGAAGCGCAAAGACTTGCTTATGCACTCAATGACCGCAAGAATGAAGTTAGCGCTCTCCTTAAACTTGGATTATTGCAATGGAATATCGGGGATTTAGAAAACTCATATAAATACTATGAGAAAGCAGAAACAATAGCAATGCAATCTGGACTATCCGAAGGAAAAGAGATCTCTTCCGCGGCAAAAAGAATTCATGATGATTATCAGCTGGGAAAAGAGCTGATGGAGCAGTCTAGATTTGAAGAATCAACAGAGGCTTTTAAGAGAGCTGTCAGAAACTCTCAGAAAATCGGGAGCAAACATCACGAGCTTAAATGCATACGAAGGATGAGTATCAATTTCTGGGAAATGTCGGATTATGAAGAATTCTTTATTCTAAATGATAAAGCTCTGCAGATAGCAAGAGAACTGAACCATGAAGTTGAGATAGGTCGAGCCCTAAACAATATTGGGCTTTATAGATGGAGAAATGATAATTACTCCTATGCTCTTGCCGCTTATACTGAGGCTTTAGAAATTGCACAACAAAAAGGAAAATCGGAAGAAATTTCAAAGATTCTTAATAACATAGGAATTATATATAAAGAACTCGGTAATTCTCAAAATGCTTTGGCAAATCTTAGTGAAGCTTTAAAAATAGACAGAAAGCTTGGAGATGAAATTAGTATTGCGATTGATCTGAACAATATTGGTACGATTTATAAAAATAATGCGCTAAGTCCCAATAATATTCAAGATTTGAGTAAATCAATACGATGTTATGAAGAAAGTCTTAAGCTAGCTCAAAAAAATTCAGATAGTAGCACAGAAATTGCTGTTTTAAATAATATCGGAAACCTTTATGCGCAGTCAAACGAGCCAGATAAAGCTACCCAATATTTAATTATAGGATTAGATAAGGCTATAAAAGAGAAGAAGTATTCATATATAGCTAATTTGTACACTAATTTAGGATTTGTTGCATTTAGGCTAATTGATTACTCGAAATCAGAAATGTTTTTTGATAAAGCAATTGAAATAGGGCAAAGAATTGGAGCCTATAATATACTCTGGGAGTCCTATTATGGACTAGGACTTAGTCATGAAAAGCGAGAAGATTTCGATAAAGCTGAAGACTGCTATAACAAATCAATTGAATTAATAGATCGCTTAAGAAGCCGTATAACCCTGGATGTTGATAAAGCTGGATTTGCACGAGACAAGCTTGCTGTCTACCAAGACTTGATCAGTCTATATTACCGAAAATATGTAAGCTCGCAATCGAATACATATGCTAAAAAAATATATCGGATTATTGAAAAGGCCAAATCGAGAGCTTTTTTGGATCTTCTTGATGAATCTAGAGTCAATATTCGTGAGAAGATGACGCCGGGGCAAAGAAAAAAAGAAAAGGAGATCAAAAAGAGGATCGCTGACAATTTAGAGCTATTGAGCAAAAGCGATATTTCCTCCTCGGAAAGTAGAGATTTCAGCCTAGAACTCAGAGAAATTGAGGATGAGTATATTGCTTTCTTAGGGTTCGCTGAAAAAAGCATTTAGGTTCATTTTCTTATATTGTTCGTTTCAGAGATTTTATCATCTTTGATTCTGTTTTTCTGCCTATCTCATTTTGTTCATGCCTTGTTGACCGCTGCC
>Ga0180438_10009562_pt1 | contig 12054 bp, 13 predicted proteins | sample SS_ome_12_FD_132455 | JGI IMG/M metagenome (GOLD analysis project Ga0180438, IMG submission 132455) | Hypersaline lake sediment archaeal communities from the Salton Sea, California, USA - SS_3_D_2 metaG | ecosystem: Environmental > Aquatic > Non-marine Saline and Alkaline > Hypersaline >...
GCGTTTTGACTTTGTAGGGTTTTCGGGGTAATATAGTAGTACACTCGATAGCTACTGATAGACAAAAGGAGGTCATGATGTACCAGAAGATCATCATCGTCGGCTACCTGGGACGCGATCCGGAAATGAGGTATACCGCTGACGGTACCCCAGTCACCAACTTCTCGGTAGCGACCAGCTGGAAGTGGAGCCGCGCAGATGGCACCCAGGTGGATGAAACCGTCTGGTTCCGCGTCAGCGCCTGGCGGCGGCAAGCCGAGACCTGCAATCAGTACTTGCAGAAGGGCTCCCCTGTGCTTGTCGAAGGCCGCCTGCGAGCTGATGAGAACGGCAATCCGCGCACCTTTACTCGCAACGACGGCACGGCCGGCGCTTCCTTCGAAGTGACGGCGTTGACCGTCAAGTTCCTGCCCGGTGGGCGCGGCGAGGCACCTCCAGGAGAGATGCCCGGCCTGCCCGAGGAGCCACCTGCCGAGCCAGAGGAGGAGATCCCCTTCTAGGGCGTCTCTTGGCATCGTCCTGCCAACTGCGAGTCAGACCACGCCAGCGGTGCAGCCTTGACCGCCGTTCCTGCAGCGGCGGTCTACCCTTGCCCGTTTCAGTCTTGGCGTCCGCCTCTCCTGAGGTACGATGCGGCACAAGATGAACTGAAACTCCGCCTGGTCTAGAGCACGGATTCCACGACGAGGATAGTTGGTCCGTTTTGGCCGCGGAATCCGTGTTATCACTAAAGGGGGGTCTCTACCCATGACAGCTCCGAAAACTCCACGCCCACGTCAGATGCAGATCAACGTCGAGGTGCCGTCCGACCTGGACGCCATCTATTCCAACCTGGCCGTGATCACCCACTCGGCTTCTGAGATCGTCATTGACTTTGCCCGCGTGCTGCCCAACACGCCCAAGGCCCAGGTTCACGCCCGCATCATCACTACCCCCCTGCATGCCAAACTCCTGCTGCGGGCGCTGAACGAAAACCTGGAGAAGTACGAGGCGCAGTTCGGCGAGATAAAGACTCCGAGTAAGGGCGACGCGCTGGCACAGCAGTTCTTTGGCACTAGCAAACTGCCGCCTTCTTCAGAATGAGAAGCATGTCGTTGGAGCCAAACATGAACCGCTTAGAGACGATATCCGACCGTATCCGGGCCGACTTTGAGGCCCGCAACGGTGCCCGAGACGAGGTGTTGCGTCGCTCCCGCGAGTTGATCCGTCTCTGCGCAACCGCCATCCGTGCCAGCCACCGCGACGAATGGGACACGGCCCGCGACCTGCTGGCCCAGGCCGACACGCTCGCGGGTGACATTCAGGAGACCATCGCCCCCTACCCCGACCTACTGTATGCCGGTTATACCCAGGACGCACTTAAGGAACTGGTCGAGGCGCATGTGACCCTCGCATTAGCCAGCTCAACCCCCGTCCCGGAACCAGAGACGCTGAAGGTCAGTTATCCTGCCTACTTAAACGGAGTCTGCGAAGCGGCCAGCGAGATGCGTCGTCGCTGCCTAGACGAAATGCGACGCGGCAACATGGCCGAAGCCGAGCGCCTGCTAGAAGCGATGGACGAAGTCTACGACCTGCTGGTCACCTTCGACTTCCCCGATGCCATCACCGGTGGATTGCGCCGACGCGTGGATCAACTGCGCGGTGTCCTAGAACGCACCCGTGGCGACCTGACCAACAGCCTGCGCCAGGATCGGCTGATTTGTGCGCTGCACGACTTTGAGGAACAGATCGGAAGTGAGTGAACGCCGGCTCGGTCAAGCCCCTGGCACGAGTGCGCCCTCGAACGACCGGCCTGACCAAGACAGGGTTATTCGCGCCAGCGAGATCGGACGATACGTCTATTGCGCCCGCGCCTGGTGGCTGGGAAGCATCCAGAACCTGCCATCGTCACGCCAGCGCGAGATGGCCGCCGGTGAGGGCGCTCACCGGCGTCACGGGCGGGGGGTGACGGCCTCGATCCGGTTGAATCGGTTGGCATATATCGTATTGCTTATGGCAGCGGTGGCCGGGGTTGTGTGGTTGATCAGTCGGTGAGCTGGTTGGCTGGTTGGTGATGGCAGCCTGGTTCTTTTTCCTACTGGCACTGGGGCTTCTACTGCTATGGCTTGCACAACGCGGGCGATCGCGCAGCGGACTGCCACAGGGTCGCGTGATATACACCGATACAGATCGGTGGAACCGGCTGGAACGTCCACTCTTCTCTCGCGAGTTTCTCCTCACCGGCAAGCCCGACTACCTGGTAGCAGACGGAGATGATGTTATTCCCGTCGAAGTCAAATCAGGTCGTGCCCCGGCCCAACCCTACTCCTCGCACATCTTCCAACTATCGGCCTACTGCCTGTTGGTCGAGGAATGCTACCGCCGGCGGCCTCCCTACGGCATCATTAGATATGCCGACCGCACCTTCGAGGTGGACTACACACCCGAATTGGAGGACGAACTTCTAGCGACGCTGGACGACATGCGGGCCGACCTGACTGACGGAGACGCTCCCCGCAGCCACGATGAACTTGCGCGCTGCCAGGCATGCGGCTACTATGAACAGTGCAGCCAGCGATTGACTTGAAAACAACTCTGCATCAAGGGTGAACCATGAAACATGAAAACACTTAACGCATCACAATCCGACTATGCCAAGAACACTGCTCGCCATCTTTGCCCATCCCGACGATGAATCCTTCGGCCCTGGCGGTACGTTGGCAAGATACGCAGCCGAAGGCGTGGCTGTGCACCTCGTCTGCGCCACTATGGGCGAGGCAGGCGAGAGCGACACACCCGACCTGGGCGAGCGCGACGACTTGGCCTCCCGGCGCGAGCAGGAACTGCGCTGTGCAACGTCCATCCTGGGGCTGACTGACGTACACCTCCTGGGCTACCGCGATTCGGGGATGACCGGCTCCCCGGCCAATCAGCACCCCCGCGCACTCGTGCGAGCTGACCCGTACACACTGGTCGAACAGGTTGCGGACCTGATGCGCGGCCTCCATCCCCAGGTAGTGATCACCTTCGACCCTTTCGGCGGCTATGGTCACCCCGATCATATCGCCATGCATCGCGCCACCGTCGCTGCCTTTGAGCGGCTGTCAGAACGCGAGCGTCCACACAAGCTCTACTTCACAACGTTCCCGCGGACGTCCGTGCGTTGGATCGTGCGCCTGATGCCCCTCTTTGGCGTGAACCCAGAGGCGATAGGGAAGAACCAGGATATCAACCTGCGAGCTGCGCTCGAGCACGAGCTGCCGGTTACGACACGAGTCGATGCCAGTGCCTACTATGACGTCAAGCTGCGGGCAGGGTCCTGTCACTCCAGCCAGCTTTCGGGGCCAGGCTCATTCTGGGGCCGCCTGCCACGCTGGCTGGTCCGTCGCTCTCAGGCTGTGGAGACCTTCCATCGGGCGACGCCGCCGTTCCATCCAGACGAGCGGATGGAAAGGGACCTTTTCGCCGGAGTCACATTGGTGGGATCTGTTATCCGATCGGGATAACGAAAGACAAACGGAGGATGGACGATGCGCATTTTCGTCACAGGGTGCAAAGGACAACTAGGCCGCGCGCTCTATGCGGCGCTGGCCGAGCAGACGCTGGCCGGCTGCGACCTGCCGGAATTGGACATCACCGATCGCCAGGCCATCGGCGCGACCATCGCCGACTTTGCCCCTGACGTGGTGATACACGCCGCCGCCTGGACCGACGTGGACGGCTGCGCCCGCGATCCCGAGAACGCCTATCGCATCAACGCGATGGGTGCGCAGAACGTCGCCCTGGCCTGCGCGGCTTGCGACGCAGCGATGGTCTACCTCAGCACCAACGAGGTCTTTGACGGCACAGCTACGACACCCTATCGGGAGTGGGACCCGCCCCACCCCATCAACCCCTACGCCCGCTCCAAGGTGGCCGGTGAATGGTACGTGCGCCATTTGCTGACCTGTTTCTACATCGCCCGTACTGCCTGGCTCTACGCCCCCGGCGGGCGCAATTTCTCTAACCCACACCGGATCATCGAGTTGGCCGACGAGCGAGGCGCGCTGAAGGTCGTGGCCGACGAGGTCGGCAACCCGACCTATGCACCAGACCTGGCAGCGGCGATTGCCGCTCTCGTCGAGACCAAGGCCTATGGGGTCTACCACCTGGTCAATGCCGGACACACGTCCCGCTACAACTTTGTCCGAGAGGTTCTCCGGATAGGTGGGCGGGATCACATACCCGTCGAGCCTATCACTCTGGACGCCTTCCAACGCCCCTCCACCCCGCCGCGCTTCGCCCCCCTGGCCAACACCGCCGCCGCTGCGTTGGGCATCACCCTGCGCCCCTGGCAGGAAGCAGTAGCCGATTTCCTGCAACTTGAGACCTAAGGCATGGAACCTGGAACCCAACCGCCACTGGTCTCCCTCATCATCCCGAACTGGAACGGCGCGCATCACCTCCCCACCTGCCTGGAGAGCCTGCGCCGCCAGACCCACCCTCACGTTGAGGTGATCGTCGCCGACAATGGCTCCACCGACGACTCGCTGGAACTGCTGTCCCGCGACTATCCCGAGGTAGAGGTGCTGGCATTGGGAGAGAACCGCGGGTTCGCAGGCGCCTGCAACGCCGGGATGCGAGTTGCACAGGGCGAGTTCATCGTCCTGTTGAACAACGACACCGAGGCCGACCCACACTGGCTACAGGAGATTGTCGCCGCCTTCCAGCGCCACCCGGAAGCCGGCATCGTGGCCTCCAAGATGCTCCTCTTCGACCAACGCGATACTTTCCACACGGCCGGCGATTTCTACCGCGTGGACGGCATCCCAGGCAACCGGGGCGTGTGGCAGCAGGATGTGGGCCAGTACGACCAAGAGGAATATGTCTTCAGCGCCTGTGGCGGCAGCGCCGCCTACCGGAAGACGATGTTGGATCAAGTAGGCCTGCTGGACGAGGGCTTTTTCTTCTCGTGCGAGGACGTGGACCTGGCCTGGCGGGCCCAGTTGGCTGGCTGGCGGTGCGTATATGCGCCCCGTGCCGTCGTCTACCACAAGCTGAGCGCCACGGGTGGAGGAGTTACTGCCAGCTTCTACGACGGGCGTAACTTTATCTACCTCCTGGTCAAGGATTATCCTGGCAACCTGTGGCGAACCCATTGGTGGCCCATCCTGCGGGCGCAACTGCGCATCACGGCCGATGCACTGCACGCCTGGCGAGGCGAAGCAGCCCGCGCCCGCCTCCGGGGCCAACTCGCGGGACTCGTGCGCATCCCCAACATGCTCCGCAAGCGGCGGATAGTGCAGCGCAGCCGAAGCGTCGACCGGACGTACCTGGAGAGCATACTGACCAATGCCGGTAAAAACCCTTGAGATCGTTGGCCCGTGCACCCACGGTCGTTTGACCGTTTTGCCCAGATTCGGTATACTCATGTCGCCATCCGCTGACGCAGGCCGAGAACCGATCGCTGGTCACAGCACATCAAATGCTGTCCTGCCTGCGTGAACCTGGCAGTAAGGATGAGTGTCAGTGTATATGAAACCTACTGATTGATAGGGGAATGAACGAAATGGCCACACAAACTAAAGAGGCAGTGCCCCAACAAACGGAGCGAGACGAAAGGCTCTCGACCATTTTCGAGCTTGCAAAGATCCTGGCCACACAGCAGGACCTAGAGGCTATGCTCTCGGACTTTTTGGCCTGCCTTATCGATACATTGGAGGCGGCCGAGGCAGGCGTCATGATGCTCCACGATCCCTCCGATGAACGGCTGATTATCAGGGCAGCATTCGGCTACGACCTGGCACTTCTGAAGCAACTCCGCATCGCTCCTGGTGAAGCCACGTGCGGCAAGACATTCCAGACTGGTGAAACGACGCTCTATCCTACCCCAAAGTCCGTGACCGGAGCCAGGAGAAACCTGACGCCGGCCAACCGCAAGATCGTCCAGGCAGCGACCGCTAGCGTCAGGCGTGTGCAGAGCGCAGTCTGCATACCGCTGTTCACTGGCGAGACAAAAGTCGGGGTCTTGATGCTCGAGAACCAAAGGCACCCCGGTAGTTTCACCGAGGAGGATATACCATTTCTGAATGCCGTGGCCGACCTTATTGCCCTGTCCATCGAGAACGTGCGTCTGAAAGAAGAACTGCGGCTAACCCGGTCGCTCGAGGAGGCAAATCGCCTCAAGGCAGAGCTGATCTCGACATTGGCCCACGAGATGCGTACTCCGTTGACCTCAATCAAGGGCTACTCCACGGCTCTGCTTATGGATGAGGTCGCCTTCAGTCCTGAGACTGAGAAAGAGTTCCTGCAGATCATCGATGAAGAATGTACTGTTCTTCAGGATCTGATCCACGACCTGCTCGAGTCATCGATCATTGATGCAGGTCTCCTGAAGCTGGAGCCACAGCCAGTGATGCTGCCGCGTCTGGCCCAGAGTGTCGTCGATGATATGGCACGCCGCAGCCAGAAGCACACGTTCGTGGTCGATTTTGAGAAGGGAGCGAACGGTTTCCCAATCGTAGATGCCGACCCTCGTCGCATTGAGCAGGTGCTTCGAAACCTGCTGGACAATGCAACAAAGTATTCCCCCGACGGTGGCCTGGTCGTCGTGCGGGGCGAGGCGCGCGACGACGAGGTGATCATCAGCGTGTCCGATCAGGGGGTGGGCATCGCTCCGGAGCATCTGAACCGGCTCTTTGAGAAATTCTTCCGAGTTGAGTTTGGGCTAGGCCGTCACGTCGTCGGCTCGGGCCTAGGGCTGCCCATCGCCCGCACCATCGTTGAGAGCCACGGTGGTCGCATCTGGGCTGAGAGCCAGGTAGGAGAGGGTAGCACGCTGTATTTCACACTTCCTCTGGTAGGCCCGAGTTCGGAGCTAGCAAAGCAAGAGGGGGAGCAATATGCATGAGAAAATCCTGGCCGTTGACGATGAGCCACGGGTGGTGCGCCTGGTCTCTGAGATTCTGGGCGGAGTGGGCTATCAGGTGATCGCCGCGACCAGAGGTGAGCCAGCCATCGAGATGGTGGCCCTAGAGCAACCTGACCTGGTCCTGCTGGACATCCGGCTTCCAGGTGATCTGGATGGCTACGAGGTATGCCGTCGTATACGCGAGTTCTCCGACATAGCGGTAATTATGCTCACGGCCAAGGCCCAGGAGAGCGACATATTGAGCGGCTTTGATGCGGGAGCCGACGACTACCTGACCAAGCCATTCAGCGCCAAGGAGCTAGTAGCGCGGGTTAGGGCAGTTCTGCGACGCACCCAGCGACCTGAGGAAGTGACTGCCATAGCTTTCGCATGTGGTGAACTGGAGATCAACTTCGCCCGCCATACCGTCGAGAGATTTGGCGAGGCGGTATCACTCACTCGCACCGAGTACGCGCTACTGCGCCAGTTGGCCCTCAATGCCAACCGTGTCATGTTGCATGAGGATTTGTTGACGCGAGTCTGGGGGCCTGAGTATCGAGACGACGTTGACTACCTGCGAGCCTACATCCGGTACCTGCGACTCAAGCTGGAGCAAGACCCCTCAAATCCCCAGTATATTCTCACCTCACCCGGGGTCGGCTATATGCTCGCCTGCCCTGAACCTGAGCCAGAAGAGACCACGGTCACGGAGTAGTCTTCTCGACAGGAGGCAATACACCCCATAGTCACGTCAGCCATACCGCTCATTGCAGACCTCCGAGGTTCCAGAAACCTCGGAGGTCGCTTTCTATTTTCATGGGTTTTTCATACAGTGATGGCCGTTTTCTATGCGATTTTCATCGGCTATGTGCTATTATTGGGCTGACAGAGAAGAACATCACAGTCAGAACGTACTCTGGCATCACAAACGAGGAGGTTTACGAAATGGCTCAGAGGACTACAGACAAGGTCAAGGCACAGGTAGAGGTCGAACGCTCGATGCCCCAGCTCCGATTGCCCGATTCCGAGAGCACGGCTGACATCATCGTAACCCAAGCGCTCAAGTTCTGTGCTCAGAAGATGAGGCTCGCTGGCCACCAGGCGGTGGTTGATCACCTGCGGCAGGGCGACAGGAACACCTGCAAGTATTGCCATTACAGTATAGCCAAGCAAGTGGCCGAGTCCCTCGGCGCACTGGATAGGATGATCAAGGCGATCTATGTCGTGGACTACGACGCCACACCACAAGACATATGCCTCGGTGATAAGGCACAGCCATCGCTGATCCATCTGATCGTCTGGGTCGAACGCAAGACCAAAGCCCTAAAGTCACTGGTGAGCGCATTGGACCGCGCCCTGGTCCAGCGCTTTGCGGAAGTGATCGGTACCCATCAGTTGGCGCATCTGCTGGACGTTCAGTTGGTGGACGACGACGACGTGGAGAACCGCGTAGGCTATGGCGCAATGCTTTCCTCGCTCTATAACCGGCCCATTCGGGTCTGGGAGCGATAGATAGGGACGACAGGAGTAGGCACCGATCAAGAACACGTGTCACAACAGATCAGAAGCGCCTCTCTATCCTTGAATACTCTCTAGCAACACAGCTTGCAAGGAGGAAGACTTTGGAAAAAAAGATCCAAGAGACGCCAGTCGACACGCATCCTACGTTCGTTCTGGCAGAGCCACCCCAGGGAGGCCTGTGGGATACGGTCCTGGATCAACTGGACGACGTGGCTCATCGGCTTGACCTGGATCCTGGCATCCATGCCATACTGCGCCAGCCGGAGCGAGAGTTGACCGTGTCGGTGCCAGTAGTAATGGACGATGGCCTGATCAAGGTTTTCACAGGCTATCGCATCCAGCACTCCAGTGCTCGAGGGCCATGCAAAGGTGGTATTCGATATCACCCGGATGTGAACCTTAACGAGGTTAGGGCACTGGCGGCCCTGATGACCTGGAAATGTGCTGTAGTGGGCATACCCTACGGCGGGGCCAAGGGCGGGGTGCAGTGCGATCCCTCGCAGATGTCCGAGAATGAGCTTTGCCGTATGACCCGCCGATTTACGGCCATGATCATGCCCATCATCGGTGGGAAGCGAGACATACCAGCGCCCGACGTCAACACCAACGCCCAGACTATGGCCTGGATAACCGACACCGTCAGCATGCTGGAGCGCAAGACCGTGATCGACGTAGTCACCGGCAAACCGATCCCCTTGGGCGGGTCGCTAGGACGGAAGGAGGCAACCGGGCGGGGTGTGGCCATCGTGACCGCAGAACTCCTCAAGCGGAAACGTAAAAAGCTTGCGGACACAACGGTCGCGGTGCAGGGCTACGGCAACGTGGGCTCACACGCAGCCACAATTTTGAATCAGATGGGCTGCACGATCGTGGCAGTGAGCGATGTCAGTGGGGGCCTGTACAACCCACAGGGCCTGGACATCGCTAGCATCAACGGGCATGTGACAGCCCATCCTCAGCACCTGTTAGAGGGATACGCAGCCCGCGGTGTCGCGAAAATCAACAACGAAGAACTGCTGACAAGCAAGGCAGATGTGCTGATTCCCGCCGCGTTGGAGCACCAGATTCGCGCCGACAATGCCCCGTTCATCCAGGCCAACATGATCATAGAGGGAGCCAATGGGCCTACAACCCGCGAGGCCGACGAGATTCTGGACAATCGAGGCATCACCATCGTGCCCGACATTCTGGCCAATGCAGGGGGAGTTGTGGTCAGCTACTTTGAGTGGGTACAGGACCTGCAATGCTTCTTCTGGGACGAGAGCGAGGTCAACAGGAACCTGAGGCGCATCTTGGTTCGCAGCTTCAAGGAAGTCTGGGACTTTAGTAGGGAACAGGGAGTATCAATGCGGCTGGGAGCATACATGCTGGCCGTAGACAAGGTAGCCAGCGCGGTAAGAGATCGAGGGGTATTCCCCTAGAGCATACTGAACAAAACAGCCAAAGCAACTGGTACCCAACTTCTCGTTCCTCCCAGGACAGGCACCCGGTGTGTGCAGACACCGGGTGTCTTGTTGTCTGTATCTCGCCTGCGCGGGCCAGCGAAGGTTCAGCGGTCGGTACCGAGTACGCTATGACCGAATCGTTGCCCAAGCCTTTTTCAAGAACACCCTACCTAGGGCAATTGCATTTGAAGGAGCGGAGTGTTTTCGCCGTACCTGTCGGCCCACTTCGCTCCCTTTGGATCGCCAGATCCGAAGGTTGGGCCTGCCAGAGGTCTGGATCTGGCGATCCAGACCGAGCGGATGGACTAAATGCGATTGCTCTACACCCTACCCCCGAGTTCTTGGCTTCCAGGACGTTTTGGGTTATACTAATCGCTCCTGCGCATCCAAAGGTCCCCTCTGGGGAAACCGTTCACCCTGCGTTTCAGCAGGAAGTGATGAGCTTGTTTGATAAGGACATAAGGCTGGACGTGTATGCTTTCTTAAGCACCGACGCTCTCCCAATCGTGGACTCTGTCCTGGCGACTGATTGAATCGTGCTGGGTGTGAGGAGTGTGGGATGAAGAACATCGGTATGTTTCACTACAAGGTCGGTGGGACCGATGGGGTCTCGTTGGAGATCGACAAGTGGAAGCACGTGTTGGAGGAGATGGGCCATACCGTTCACCTCTGTGCCGGTGACCTGGGGACGGTTGAGGGCACTCTGATCGAGGAGATGTATCATCACCGCCCGGATGCTGAGCGTCTCAACCACAACACGTTTCGCCAGTTGCGCGATTATCCCGACGACGCGGCCTACCGGGCGGAATTGCTGGGCCTGGCCGACACCGTCGAGCGCAGGGTGCGCGACTTTGTAGAGGAGAGAGGGATAGACTTTCTCATCCCGCAGAATGTCTGGTCGGTTGCGGTCAGCCCTTCGGTGAGCATCGCGCTGGCACGCGTGATGCGTGACCTCCAGTTACCTACCCTGGCCCATCACCACGACTTCTACTGGGAACGAACCGATGGGGTGGCCCTCACCTGTCGCACGGCCATCGAGCTGGCTGACAAGTATCTGCCACCCCGGGATCCGCTGATTCGGCACGTGGTGATCAATACGCTGGCGCGACGCGAACTGTATGAGCGCAAGGGTATTGAGGCCAGCGTGGTGCCCAATATCTTTGACTTTGACGCACCTGCCTGGGAGCCCGACGACTACAACCGAGATTTTCGCGCTCGTTTCGGGCTGAGGGAAAATGACGTTATGGTGCTGCAGGCCACCCGCATCGTACAGCGCAAGGGCATTGAGCTGGCGGTCGATTTTGTCAAGGCGATGAACAGCCCAAAGCGCCGTGCGCGCCTCCAGCAGCTTGGACTCTACAGGAGGTGCGCCTTCGATGACGACAGCCGAATTGTCCTTGTGCTGGCGGGGTACGCAGAAGACCAGACGGGCCGTTATCTCGGCTTGCTCAAACGGAAAATCGAGCGGGCGGGAATTGACGCGCGTTTTATCGGTGACCAGGTCGGCGGAACACGACAGTTGGAACCAGGAAACAAGATCTATTCTCTGTGGGACACCTACGTCTTTGCCGACTTTGTCACATATCCCAGCCTGTGGGAAGGTTGGGGCAACCAATTCCTCGAGGCGTTACGCGCCCGCCTACCCCTTATGCTCTTCGAATATCCAGTCTATCGGACCGACATCAGAGATAAGGGCTTTCGCGTCGTCTCTCTGGGCAACGAGATCCTGGGGCGGGATGACCTGGGGCTGGTCCAGGTGGAACAGGCCATTATCGAGGCGGCAGCGGACCAGGCCGTGGAGTTGTTGATCAACGACGACCTGCGTCGAGAGACAGTCGAGCATAATTTCCAGGTCGGCCGGCAATACTATTCACTCGACTCACTGCGTGGCTACCTGACGCCACTGATGGAAAGCTGAGGCGAAAGCACCCGCGCCTGGCCACCACCCGGTGGCCTCGTACGCCGATGTGCATCTGTTCGATGTCACTGTGCCAATCTTGGGTCTTTGGAAGTCTGCATGGACGATGCATCGGAGTCCAACATCACCCCCAACAAGTTGGGGAGTCCAACATCACCCCCGACAAGTTGGGGAGTCCAACATCACCCCCGACAAGTTGGGGAGTCCAACGTCACCCCCGACAAGTTGGGGAGTCCAACGTCACCCCCGACAAGTTGGGGAGTCCAACATCACCCCCGACAAGTTGGGGAGTCCAACATCAC
>Ga0180438_10009563_pt1 | contig 12053 bp, 8 predicted proteins | sample SS_ome_12_FD_132455 | JGI IMG/M metagenome (GOLD analysis project Ga0180438, IMG submission 132455) | Hypersaline lake sediment archaeal communities from the Salton Sea, California, USA - SS_3_D_2 metaG | ecosystem: Environmental > Aquatic > Non-marine Saline and Alkaline > Hypersaline >...
CCCAGTTCGGATTGCAGGCTGCAACTCGCCTGCATGAAGCCGGAATCGCTAGTAATCGCGGGTCAGCATACCGCGGTGAATGTGTTCCTGAGCCTTGTACACACCGCCCGTCAAGCCACGAAAGTGGGGGGCCGCCGAAGTCGCCGAGCTAACCCTATGGGAGGCAAGCGCCGAAGCGGAACTCCGCGATTGGGACTAAGTCGTAACAAGGTAGCCGTAGGGGAACCTGCGGCTGGATCACCTCCTTTCTAAGGATATGTGACCTCGCCGGTGGCGACACCCGCGAGGAGAATTGTGGAGCCAGCGCTTCACTGGACGGGACAAATGACTCTCGCTGCCAGATTCATAAAGCAGGCCCGGCCGGTTCATTCCGGCCGGGCCTGTTTTTTTCTCGATCGCGATCGCGAAAACGCAGCAATACGTCCGCGCGACTACCAGGAAGTCTCTCGGACCAGACTCGTCATCTCGGCCGGGCTCGTGGCAACGAGGAGAACCACGCGCATCCCTCGGCTTTCGCCGTCATATCTCACCGCTCCTTTGCGGGTGGCTTCCGCTTCGAGTTCCGACCACGACTCCGGCAAAAGGTCCTGGAAGTCCGCCGGCACGCGGTCCTCTTCGTCCGCGAAGAGCAGCAGAATGATGGTATCGCCCCGTTTTGCCCATTTCGTGAATTGCTCTTGATAATCCGCAACAGAATGATGCCGGCCAGTAAGGTGGTGCGTCAGTTTCGGATATAGGTTCTCGAACAACATGTGGGCGGATTGGCCCGTTTTCTCTGAATAGAAGACAAACACGGCGGGATACTTGAGAGGCGCAGAGCTAGCGCCGGGTGCCACAACCCTCGTGCCATGCACGAGCGACCGCCCCTTTCCGACAGGCAGCCTCGAAAGATCGAAATCGCGACAGAAGGCACGAGTCTGTGCTTGCCAAAGCTCCCATCGGCTGGATAGGATCAGGTCAAAGGGGTCTCCGCCCTTGTCGTACGCGTAGCGATTGCCCGGCAAAATGCGCATTCTCGGATCGTACTCCTCGTACAGCACGAGCGGGACGTCATCCAACAGGACCCAGCGATCGTCGAGGAACACTTCCAGGAAGACGTGCCCGTTCCAACTGCCCTCCGTTCCTCGCGTTCGATAGTTGCGAATCCAATCGGCATCGAGCGTCTTCACCCAGACCGTGGGAATGCCGCAGGCGCGAGCGAGAGCGCCAAAAACCACCGAGTAGTCGGCGCAGCCGCCATAGTTGCCGTCGCCCACGAGCCGGTCGAAATCACGCCATTCATAGGGGACGTCGGCTTTGTAGACGAGGTTGGAGTGAATCCAATGGTGGATCGAGACCAATTTCTCTTCAGGGGTACCCCCAGCGATTGCGGCCGCAACTTCCAATATATGGTCTTTGTTCCCAAGTTCCGCACTCAGGGACAGGTAAGCTTGGGGGCGGGAGTAGTCGATCCGATCGCGGGAGGGCACGGGGATTTCATCGCTCGTTCGACTCTTGCCACCCTCGGCGGACGGCTCCGCCTCGTCGGTAGCCGGCGCCGCCTGAGCGGCTCGTGCGACGTGGATCAGCGGCGCGGTCAAGAGAAATGTGGCGGTCAAGGCCACGGCAGTCCGGCGGTCGATTCGACCCATGACCTATCTCCTGCGTTATGACGCCCTTGATCACCTCGAGCATCGCCCGTGGCCAACTCAGGGTTTCAGCCCTCCCGGAGGCGGCTCGGCTCGGCGAAGATGTCGGTCTGGAGACGCTGGATCGTGGCGCGGAGTTCCTCGAAATCTGCTAGAACCAGCGTCCGCTGGACAAGCCGGCTAATCCGGAAAGAGAGCCGCACCGCAATCGGGCGATTCCATTCTAGTCCCGGCTTTGCGAGGGAGAAATCCGGGAATACGGTCGAAAATGGAATCTGCTGCCCGACTCATTTCACCGTTGGCGACCTGCCGGTGCTTTTGCCGCGCGCCCTACTGGCGATTCTGGACGGTTCCGCCGGCTTGCGGCCCCGTCGCCTCGAAGGAGAACCGCCAGCGGGCGGGGTCGTCGCCGAGGCGGGTGAGCGAGATCCGGCCGACGAGCTTCTTTCCGGCCAGCGTAGCCGTTAGCTCGGTTTCGCTGCGGCTGTGGAGCAGATATTCGCCGGCGTCCCATTGGCTCACCGAGCCGCGGCCGGCGGAGATCGGGCCTTCGTAGTCGAGATAGCTCGTGCGATGGTCCGGCAGCAATTCCGCAGCGACCGGCCCGGCCGCGTCGGGCGGCCGATCGAGCGCCCAGGTGGCCAGCGCCGAGCCGACCTGGAGCATCAGGTCCCAATGCCGGCCGCGAGGTTGGGCGTGCTCAAGCACGACGAAACGAGGCATCAGGGCTACTGCGCGGGGAGGAGGTTGGTTTCTTCAGAAATGACCAAGGGCTGCTCCAGCCGCCGGCTGGTCAATTGCGCCCGCAGCGTCGCCATGCCCGGCAGCTTCGTCTGCGCCCGTACCCGATAGACGATGCTGCCGCCCGGCTCGATCTGGCTTACGGGATGGAAGCGGATCGTCTGGGCGTCGACGTCGTAGCCGTCGGGGCCCCAGGTCCTAAGCGGCACGACCGCCATCGCCGGGGGAAGCGTCACCACGACCACCACGTCCTGGTCGGGAAGCTGCCCGCTGTTGTCCACCCGAATCTCGAAGGTCTTCTGCCTGCCCACGGTGATCGGATCGTCCCAGTCTTCGATGGTCATCGACAGGCTGGCCGGCGCGAACATGGGAGCGGAGAGGATCCTCATGTAGGTCTCTTCCTCGGCCAGCACGCGCTCGCCCTGCATCACCCGGACCTGGTGACAGGCGTTCTGGGCGGGGCTGACGCATCGGGCCTCGATCTGCAATCCGACCGTTTCGCCCGGGGCAATCTGGTCGATCGGCCACCAGACGGCGTCGCCTTCCAGTTTCCATCCCGGGGAGGCCAGCGAGGGCTCGAAGCTGGGATCGAGCAGACTGAGGAGCCGCAACTGCCTGACCGTTTCGGTCGAGGTGTTGACCACGTCCATGGTGAAATGGGCGGTCTCGCCCACCGTCCGCCGCTCCGGCCCGGCGAGCTTCAGCGAAAGACTCGGCGAGACTCCGATCGGAGGTTGCGGCTGGGGCTGCGGTTGGGGCTGGATTTGCGGCTGCCCGGCCGTGGCCGCGGCAGCCACGACGCACGCCGTGGCCGTGCCCAGCACGCCGCCGGGTCCAAGGATTTCGACCGTGTGGCAGAGCCGGCCCGTCTTCGTCACGCGGAACGCCACGCCGATCGAGCGAGACTGGCCGGCAAGGATCTCGCCGAGGTCCCGCTCAATGGGGCTTCTGGCCTCAGCGTGCTCGAGCCCGGCGTCGAAGCGGTCCTTGATCTTCAGGCCGCCGAGCGGGGACTGACCCCGATTGGTCACGACGACCACGAATTCGACCTCGCCGCCGACGGTCGCTTGCGTCGGGCCTTGCATCGCGACGTCGATGGCCGGCACGCCGATTGTCGTGCTCACGCAATCACGGGCCTTCAGCCCGCTTGGAATCGACGCCTCGGCGCAACTGGTCACGCTCCCTTGCCGCTCGGCGCGAAGCTGGACCTCCAGCGCGAGCGTCTGGCCCGCCGCAAGCCGGCCGGGCTGCCAGCGGATCGACCGCCCTGAAACCTGCCCGGCCGGATTGCTGCTGAGGTACGTCGTCCCGTCGGGGATCTCGTCGCTGACGACGACGCCGTCGGCCGGCAGATCACCGGGGTTGGTGACGTCGATATGGTAGGTCATCGTCGAGCCCACCGCAGCCGTGGCCGGGCCGCTCTTGCGGACGGCAACGTCGGCCGAGGTCCAGCTCTTCGAGGTCGTGCCGCTGCCGACCACCAGCCGCCGGCCGGCCGCGCCGTCGATCGCCGCCGGGCGGATCACCTGGATGCCGATTCGGTTCACTCCGGGGGCGGGCTCGATCTGAAAGATCTCGACGCCGGCATGGCCCGCCGCGTCCGTCGGCACCTCGACCGCCTGGGCCCCGTCGGGAGCGAAACCGGCCGCCGGGCCGTCGAGGATCTCGTAGCGAACCAGCCATCCCTCGCAGGGCGTCTGGTCGGTCTGCCGGGTGACGGTGGTGGTGAAGACGTGGCTGGTGCCGGCCGGATTGATCGCCGGCGGCGGAAAGCACCACTGGGCATTCACCCAGTGGATCGCGGCCGTCTGTTTCCGCGCGGCCCAGTTGCCCACACAAGGCGAGTAAGCCGTGACGTAGCTGATCCCCTCCACCGGCGAGGTGACCGTAATCCAGGCCTGGCCGCGGAGCACCTGGACGTCGTCGTCGGGGTTTGGAGTGCCGCGATTGAGACGGAGGTACTCGCGGGTGGTGGTGCCGACGGCGGCCGTGGCGCTGGTCTTCCGCGGCCGCGTGAAATCGCCCACCAGCCAGTCGAAGGCCGACTTGCCGCCCAGGTCCACGAACTGGCCGACTCCGCTTTCGATCGTCCACTCGATCCGCTGGTTGGTCCTGAGGTAGCGGTCGGCGCCGAGCACGCCGGCCAAGAGCACCACGTCGCTGCCCACCGGGGCGATGGTCAGCCGCGGCGTCAACATCAGCTCGACGCCATCGGAGTTCGCCGTCCCGCCGGGCACGTCCTTGTAGTCGGGCACCGGGCCGCTGGGGACGTAAGCCGGAGCCGCCGTACTGGGCTCGCAGGGAACCGGGACCAGGAAGGGATCGCAGGGATTCGCCTCCACCGGCGGAGGGAGAAAGAACCGCTGGCCGCTCGGGTCGATCCGCGGCAGGCTCGAACAGCCGGCCGCCGCCAGCGCGCATACCGCCGCCGCGAGCAGAATGGGTCGAACGTCCGTGGTGGTCCGGCTCATGGCCATCCTTACCCCGGTCGGCGTCTTCGACGGTTGCGATGCGCACGGCGGTGCGCTTGGAAGGTACTTCCATCGGAAAGGTAGCATGCGTCTTGGCAACATGGGGGATCTTTTCCACCTTTCACGTTGCGAAAACGCCTCAAACCGGCCGCCGATACCGGCAATACCGACCGCACCGCTTTGCGACGCGGCACGTCTCTCCTCTGGCGGGGGGAACGCGCTTCCGTCGCCGGGCCTGGAATTCTATACTCCAGGCTCGACGAAACGGTTCACTGTTCATCTATCCACGCTCGTTTGGCATCGGGAGACGCGCTTGTGCAGGAGCCCATCATCAGCGTGTCGGGATTGCGGGGGGTAGTCGGCAAGAGCCTCACGCCGGAAGTGGCTCTCCGTTATGCCGCTGCCTTTTCGGCCGAAACTCCGGCCGGGCCTTTCGTGATCACTCGCGACGGACGTCCCTCGGGCGCCATGCTTGCCGAGGCCGTCCATGTCGGGCTGGCCGCCGTCGGCCGCAGCACGATCGATGCCGGTGTGGCCGCCACGCCGACCACGGGCGTGCTGATTCGGCACCATCGTGCCGCCGGAGGGATCCAGATCTCCGCCAGCCACAACCCGGCCGAGTACAACGGCATGAAGCTCTTCGACGCCGGCGGCCGCGTGATCCCCGCCGCAAGCGGCCAGCAGGTTCTGGACCGCTATCGCTCGGGCGAAGTGGATTGGGAGGGGCACGGGCGGCTTGCCGCCTTCGAGGAGTGTTCCGATTCGCTCTCCGCCCACCTCGAAGCCGTGCTGGCCACGGTCGACGTGGAGCGGATCTGCGCGCAAAGCTACAAGGTCGTGCTCGACTCGAACCACGGGGCGGGCAGCCTCTTGGGACGACGGCTCCTGGAAGCGCTGGGCTGTGAGGTGACCGTCTTGGGCGGCCAGCCGGACGGCCAATTCGAACACCCGCCCGAGCCGACCGCCGAGAACCTCGCCGGCGTGCGGAGCCAGATCCGCCGGTTCGGCGCCGACGTCGGCTTCTGCCAGGACCCCGACGCCGATCGTTTGGCGGTGATCGACGCCTCGGGCCGCTACCTGGGCGAAGAGTACACGCTGGCGATGTGCGTCGACCACGTGCTTCGGCAGAAGGATTCAGGGTTCGGGGTTCAGGGTTCAGGAGGAAGGGCCTCCGGCGCCGCCCGCCGCGCGATCGTGACCAACTGCGCCACGAGCCGGATGTCGGCCGACCTGGCGGCCAGGTACGGCGCGGCGTTTTTCCGCTCAGCGGTGGGCGAAGCCAACGTCGTCGACGCCATGCTCGCCCACGACGCGCTGTTCGGCGGCGAGGGCAACGGCGGGCCGATCGACCCTCGCGTCGGGCTGGTGCGGGACAGTTTCGTGGGCATGGCCCAACTGCTCGACGCGATGGCCGCCCGCGGCTTGCCGATTGCGCGGCTGGCCGACGAGCTGCCCCGCTACCGGATCGAGAAAACGAAGATCACGCTCGCGCCGGAAAAGGTGGCGGCCGGCCTGGACGCGCTGGAGCGGCACTTTCTTGGCCAAGGCGCCCGGGCCGACCGGCTGGACGGCTTGCGGCTCGACTGGCCCGACCGCTGGCTCCTGGTCCGCCCCAGCAACACCGAGCCGATCGTCCGCGCGATCGCCGAAGCCGAAAGCGAGACCGAAGCCAAGCGCCTCTGCGCGGAGGCCGCCGAGGTGCTGGATTCTTCGCAGTAGCTCAGCGGTGCAATGCGCCGCAAGAAGTATTGCCTGGGGCAAACACACTTAGATACCTTCTGTCAGTTGCAGTCATTCATGAAATACCGTATTTACATTGATGAGGTGGGAAACCCAGACTTGGAGAGTTCTGACAATCCGAACCACCGATTTCTGAGCCTGACGGGCGTGATCCTTGAACTGGGATACGTGCAGGAAGTTCTTCACCCTGAAATGGAGAAGTTGAAATCCGATTTTTTCCGATCGCACCCCGATGAGCCCGTGATCTTCCATCGCAAGGAGATGCTAAACGCCAAGCCGCCGTTCGAGCTTCTCCGCGACGAGAAGATCCGGCAGTCGTTCGACAAAATGTTGCTCGACTTGTTGACGAGATGGCAATATACGGTAATATCGGTCTGTCTCGACAAGAAGAAACATAAGGAAACCTACACGACGTGGCGGTATGATCCATATCATTATTGCCTGGCAGCCCTGCTGGAGCGATTTACGTTCTTTCTGGGCAGGCGTCAGTGCCGCGGCGACGTGATGGCGGAATCAAGAGGAGGGCGAGAAGACCGACGGCTGAAAACGTCGTTCGCCCGCCTTTGGGAGCAGGGTACGGACTTCGTCGACCCTCGGCAGTTTCAGGAGCGGCTGACGAGCAAAGAGCTGAAAGTCAAGACCAAGACGAACAACATCTCAGGGCTCCAACTGGCCGACATTCTGGCGCACCCCAGCCGTAATGAAATCCTCCAGGAGAACAATGTGCTCGAACACACTGTCGCGCCATTTGCGGCGGAGGTGATTCGGGTCCTGCAAGCCAAATACGATCGTCGCGGGACTCGCATCTTCGGGAAGAAGTTCATCTGAGCGCATAAAAAAGGCCCTTGCGGGCCCGATGGCTTATGCCATCCACCTCCGGAAAGCCGGATTACGGATATTATAGCGCCCTCTCCGAAATAGTCAATAAACGATCAAGCGTGTACCCTCTTGGGACGGAAAGCATTGTGGTACAAATCCAATAGATGCCGCGCCCGAACCCCGAGGAAAGCGGAGGAAAGGGAGGCGCAAAAGGAGGGTGACATGCCCCCCATGCGATGTACCATCGTCTTGCTCGTCGGTCGGACGGTCGGCTTACGCGGCCGGCGCGGGGTACTGTGCTTCTTCAAAGAGGCATTCAGCTTCCGAAGTTCGCATGGCCGTGCGCCGTGCACCCTGGGCAAATCAGCGCAGTGCTGAAACGTAGCAGCGACCTGATGGTAGCCACCAGCCTCAAATCGTCGTGTTTCCCAGGATCCGGCTGTTTTTCAGAGGGGTAGTGCAATGAGCGTGGTAAGGAGTGTTGCGTCTGCCGGCAAAGATCGAAAGGGCCAGCGGCCCGCGGAACAGAGCCCGAGGCGTTTCTCATGCCGCCGGCTGACCGCCGGTGCGGTCTTGCTGCTGTGCTGGTTGGCCAGGGCAGGGAGCTTCGCCCCCGCAGAAGATGCCCCTGCCGCCTTGGAATACTCCTGGAAAGAAGGCTTTGAGTACCACTGTTTCTTTCAGGTGACGGCCGAGTTGGCGGGCGTGAGCCGGGTGTTCAGCGGCCTGACGATCTACACGCCCGCGGCCGACGACGCGGCAGTGCCCGGCACGGCCGAGCCGCGGGGATCCTGCTCGGGCACGGCGTTTGCGATCACGCGCGACGGCCATCTGGTCACTTGCGCCCACGTCGTTCATCGGGCGACGAAGATCACGGCCCATTTCGGCTCCAAGAGCTACGAGGCGCAAGTCGTCGCGTACGACGGCGACTGCGACCTGGCGATCCTCAAGGTCGACGGGGAAGACCTGGCCTATCTCGGCTTTTTCGACTCCGACAAGGTCCAGCTCGCCCAGGACATCCGCGTGGTGGGCTACCCTTTGTCCGACATGCTGGGCGAGAGCGTCAAGATGTCGCGCGGCACCGTCGCGGGCATCATTCAACGCGAGGACGAGAACCGATTTCAGATCGACGCGCAGGTGAATCCGGGCAACAGCGGCGGTCCGCTCGTCGACGAGCAAGGGCGCGTCGTGGGGATCGCCAGCGAGCTGCTCTCCGGCGCGGCGATCGACAGCGTGGGATTCGCGATCCCGGGGAACGAGGCCCTGAGGTTGGCGAAGGAGAAGGGCATTGCCGCGGAGTTTCCGCCCGACGGCCCCAAGCCCGAGGGCCCCGAGTTGGCCAATCGCGTCACGCCCGCCGTGGCCCTGCTCAAGGTCGAGACGGGACCCGGCGGCTATGCGGACCGGAAGGCACGGGTGCTTGAGTATCGCGGCTCCTGCAGCGAAAGCCGCCGGCTCGGCGGCACTCCCGACTACGAGAGCGGCAAGCTGGCGGTCAATCCGAACGGGCAAATTCACTTTTTCGACGGCGAGCTCACCGTGCCGCTCGTTGTCCAGCCGGTCGGCACGATCGGCATCGAGCGGTTGCCGGGCAAAGCCCAGGGCACGTGGAAATCGACCCGCTATCTGTTTCTCAAAACGTCGGTCGAGGCCTCCGCGCAACCCGACAACATGTTCCTGCCGCTCCATCCCCGTCTTCATCCTCCGCGGATTTCTCCTCCCCGCCCGCCGTCGCCCTACGACAGGTATTCGCCGTTTGGTCCTTTCTCGCCCCGTGACCGGCTGCAACCCTACGAGGGCGGCCGCGTGGAAACGCGAATCCTCCCGGCCATCGCAGAGCTGGAGTACGCGCGCGGTTCCACGCTGTCCGACGGCGGTGTGACGATCTCCAAGACCTACAAGCTCCAGACCCTGGGCGATGACGACTCCGACGCGAGGGCCCTGGACCTGAAGATCGCTGGAAACCTGACGTGGGACGCGCAGCTCGCCGGCATCGCGAAGGCGGAAATGCAAGGGCAACTACTGCTCAGCAAAGACAACGTCACGATACGGATCCCCCTCGAGCTCTCGTACCGGGTCACGAAGAAGGAGCCGCAGCCGGCAACGCAGCCGGCAACGCCGGGCGCGGCAGTGGCGGGCGGCCCAAGCGGCCCGGACAGCTCGCAGGCCCAGCCGCCGGTCCGCAAGATCGAGACGCCCGATTCCGGCGCGGCCAGTACCTCGGCAGTGCAGCAGGCGCCTTCCTCGACCGGGCTGGACAAGTTCAACCCCGACGATTGACGGCAACGGTCCGAGCTAGGGGGCGGCAACCTCGGCCGGCAGGCGGAAGACCTGCAAGTCCCGGCTGGCAATCGCCGCAAAGTGGCAGTTGTCGGGAGAACAAGCGAGGGTCTGCACGTAACCCGTCTCCGCCATGTCGAACTCGTAGATCTTGCGGTGCGCGGTTGCGTCCCACACGTTGACCTTGCCCCTGCCGCCGGAAAGAAGAAACTTCGCATTGGGAAGGAAGGCGGCCGACCATTGGATCTCTCGATCCTGAAACAGCGGGCGGCCGCCGCCTGAGCGGATCTCCCACGCCTGGATCGCGTACGTGTCCTGCGCCGCCACAAGCGACCCGTCCGGCGCGATGGCGACCGCCTGGGCCGACCGCTTTCCGAGTTTCATGGTTTGGATCGCTTTTCCTTCCTGCATGTCCACGAGGACGATAACGTCGCCGTCGCAGCCCAATCCCTGTTTGCCGCCGCGGGAGATGAACGTCGCCTTCACCGCTCCGGCGAACCCGTCGACGGCAAACTGCTGCCGTCCGTCGTTGAGCGTCCAGCCGCGAAGCGTCTTGTCGTCTCCTCCGGAGAGCACGCGCGAGCCGTCCCTGCTGACCGTGATGGTCTGGACTGCACCCGAGTGCCCGACAAGTCGATGCGCCTCGGCCAGCCCCCCGCCCGGGCCAATCTCCCACACCTGGATCCGGCCCGTATATCCTCCCGAGAGGAGCATGCGGCCGTCGGGCGAGAAGCTCAGTGCCGTCACCTGCCCGAGCCCCTCCAAATCGGCTGCCGACGCCACGCGCTGTTTCTTGTCGAGGTCGAAGACGAGGATTTCGCGGTCCGGTTTGCCCGCCGCCAGCAGCCGGCCGTCGGGTGAGAACGCCAGCGATTTGACGCCCCAGCGGAGATCCTCGAAGCGGTGCACTTCACCGGCCTTCTCGGTTTCTTCGGCGGCGGCTGGCGCCCCGGCCGTTGCATCGGCGTCTTCTTTGCCGGGAACGCCGGCTTCAGCCGGTTCGACGCCCGGGATCGGATGTGTCTCGAAGTAGCCGCGGTACTCGGGCAGGGACGCCAGGTAGTGGAGGTCTTCCACGCTCAGCCTGGCCAGCGGCACGGCCAGGATTTCTCCGTTGCTCTTCTCCAGGTAGACCTTCTCGCCCTTCACGGAGACCAGCTCCGCTTCGACCTGAAAGGCTCCCGTGCTGTCCCTCCACTGGCGCGCGAGAATCTCGCCCGCCGGGAGCGTGGTGAGAAAAGCCAACAGGGCCCATCGAACGTACGTCATGAGAGACCCTCCTGGTATCGCGGATGTTCCGTCTCTGCCTCAGCCGGCGGTTGCCACCTGCTTTTTCTTCCTCTCTTTGAGCGGCGCGGTCCAGAGGTAGATCGTGTGCTCGCTGCCGTCTTCTTCGGAAGTGAACTCCTCGACCTTGTCGGGCTTGACCCCTCGCATGCGAAAATCGTGTGAGACGATCCTCGAGCCGGGCTTGAGCTTCTGCAGTTGTGGGATGAGCTTGACGTTCAGTTCGGGCAGCAGGTAGAGCGTGACCACGCTGGCCGGGCTCAAGTCGAGCGTGAAGATGTCCTTCTGCTCGATCTTGACGAGGTTCTCGACCTTGTTCTTGCTGACGTTCTCGAGCGACTCCTGAATCCGTTTCGGGTCGACGTCGAAGCCGAAGGCCCGGCATCCGACCTTCTTGGCGGCCGCCACCACGATGCGGCCGTCGCCGCAGCCGAGGTCGTAGACGACGTCGGCCTCTTTCACGCCGGCCATTTCGAGCATCTTCTCGACGACGTCGTGCGGCGTGGGGACGAAGACGACGTCGGGCAGGCGAACGGCGACGGCCTTCTGCTCCGCCTCGGCCGCAAAGCCCTGGACCGCAAACAGGCAGGCCAACAGCAGGGAGGCGACGGCAACGCTTCTCGACACGGTGCGCAACATGGCAGCATCCTCTAACCCAAAAAGGTATCGGTGGATCATTCTCGCCCGGGGTGCACGGCGACGTGCCGGCGGCCCGGCGGCACGCTGCCACGATAGTCGCCGGCCCGGCGGTTGGCAACGGCCCGCTCACACAATCTGCCCCACACGCCGAGAGGGGGGTGTCGGGTTGGCAGGCTTCATTCCACGGCGGCAAAACCGGCCCCGCCGCCGAGCAGCTTCTGGCGGATTTCCGGCTCGGAGTTGTCGGCCCAGATTCCTTCGGCGATGATCCGGTCGGTGATCTCGTTCAGGTAGGACTGAAGGGTCTGGCTGAGCTTCTTGAACTCCGGCCACAACGTCTCGTCGACGAAGCTTTTCGGGACGTTGGCCATGACCGTGGTGTACCGTTGCCGGGCGTACCGATAGGGCCGAATCTCGTAGCGCCGCAGAAGGGCCACGAAGAGTTTCC